>Ga0315289_10000546_pt1 | contig 57893 bp, 57 predicted proteins | sample YL17G11_40_MG_FD_203452 | JGI IMG/M metagenome (GOLD analysis project Ga0315289, IMG submission 203452) | Sediment microbial communities from Yellowstone Lake, YNP, Wyoming, USA - YL17G11_40 | ecosystem: Environmental > Aquatic > Freshwater > Lake > Sediment | place: USA: Wyoming | collected... | reverse complement strand
AACACATTTCCATGGCTAAGGTAATCTGTCTGATATCAGATTGTCTTCTGGCATCCCTGGCTTTTTTCCTGGCCGGACCTAAAGAAACCAAGACAATCGAAGATAAAAGTCCAATAATGGCAATGACGACCAGAAGTTCAATGAGAGTAAAACTCTCATTTCGACTCAGGCTCTTCGAGCCTTCGTGTTCAATTAGGGTAAAACTTTTTTCCCTCATTTTTTTATTTTACTATACCAAAGGAAATCAGCAAGTGGAAAACTGTCTAGAAGGCGGCCATTTTATAAATAGGTAATAAAACAGACATCATTAAACCAGCAACGCTTAAACCCAAAAAAACAATCAAGAGAGGCTCCAGTATGCTTAAAAGATTATCGATGTTTCTGTCCACTTCTTTTTGATAGAAATTAACTAAATTAAGTAAGGTTTTATCTAAGGTTCCGGTTTTTTCGCCAACTAAAGTCATTTGAGAAAAAACTGGAGGAAAAATCTCGGGGTATTCTTGTAAAACCGAAGAAATATTTTCCCCTTTTCTAACCTCATCTCTGGTTAAAAAAATAACATCTTTGTAAACCGTATTGCCAACAATTTCTCCACTGGTTTCTAAGGCCTGGGCAACCGGAATGCCGCCCGAGATAAGAGTGGAAAGATTTTCGGCGAACCTAGAAAGATAAACCATTTTCAAAGAAGAACCAATAAGGGGCAACCTGAGAGAAATCCTATCAAAATTCTTTTTTCCTTCAGAAGTTTTGATGTACTTCTGAAAAAAAATAACCGAAATCACAAAAAAAGCAAAAGAAAATATTCCCCACTTTCTTAAAAAACTAGAGAGTTTAATAACGAGTTGGGTTACAAGAGGCAGGTCCTGGCTGGTTTCTTCAAAAATTTTGGTCAACTCAGGGACAACATAAAACATCATCGCAAAAAGCACTGCCAGAATGACAAGTGCGACTAGGGCAGGATAAATCATTGCTCCCTGAATTCGAGAATTAAGATGATATTCTCTTTCTAGGTGGTCGGCTAAATAATTCAGGGACTCAGAGAGTTTACCAGCCATTTCGCCGCTTTTTACCATGGCAATATAGAATGGAGAAAAAATTTGAGGCTGCCGGGATAGGGCCTTTGAAAAAGGACTTCCTCCCTCCACCTCTTTTGAGATATCTAAAATTATTTCTCGAAATTCTAAATTTGTAGTCTGAATAGCGATAGTATTCAAGGACTCAACTAAAGAAATTTTTGAGCTAAACATAATTGATAATTGCCTTGAAAAGAGAACAACATCTTTTAATGAGGTTTTTTGGAAAATTTTCACTTCCCGCGCATAAAAAGGAGGTTTGGCTACCTTCAGATAGGTGATATAAAATCCGTGTTTTTGTAAAATATTAATAGCCGCTTCTCTTGAAGAGGCCTCAATTGTTCCGGCCACAATCTCTCCTTCTTTAGTTCTGGCTTGGTAGTTATATTTCATATGCCGAGTTTTTATTTATAAGTTCGATGAGATAAATCTCATCTCTCGCTCAATTTATATTTATCTCTCGAACGTCGAAATGAAATAAATATTTCATTGAGCAAACGAAGGTGAAGAAGAGGACAAAGTCCTCTTCGCCTTAGCGAACTAACATTCTAAGTTCTTCGGAATTAAGAGAATAATTAATGGCGTTTTCCAAAGAAATTTCTCTCATTTTGACTAAAGTGGCCAAAGACCTATTGAGAGAAATCATGCCAATTTCAGCTGAAGTTTCAATAACCATTGGAATCTCGTGAATTTTGTTTTCCCTGATTAAGTTACCGATAGCCGGAGTCGAAAGCATGATTTCGCAGGCAGGAATTAATCCCCCTTTTATTCTCGGAATTAATCTTTGAGAAATCACTCCTAAAAGCGAACCTGACAATTGGGCCCTAATTTGATTTTGTTGTTCGGAAGGAAAAGAATCGACGATCCGATGAATTGTCTGACTGGCGGAATTTGTGTGTAAGGTGGCAAAAACCAAGTGCCCGGTTTCAGCCGCAGTAATAGCCGTAGCCATAGTTTCTGGGTCTCTCATTTCTCCAACCATAATCACATCGGGGTCTTGACGGAAGGTGGAACGGAGAGCCCGGGCAAAAGAAAGACTATCTTGATAAACTTCTCTTTGGTCAATAAGTGCTTTGTCTGGCTCAAAAACATATTCAATCGGGTCTTCAATGGTAATAATGTGCTCGGCTCGGGTATGATTTATTTCGTCAATCAAGGCAGCTAAGGTGGTAGATTTTCCCTGAGAAGAGGGTCCGCAAATTAAAACAAAACCTTGATTTAGTTTAGTAAATAAGTGTAAAATCGACGGCAGATTTAATTCTTCAATTATTCTAATTTTAGTCGGGATTAATCTTAAAGCCGCGGATAGATATCCCTTTTGGAAAAAAATATTAATTCTAAAGCGGGCTTTGTCTTCAAAGTTATAAGAAAAATCAACCTCTTTCTCTTTGAACAATCTCTCTTTTTGTTCATCGGTCATCAAACCAAAAGCCAAACTCTCACACTCTTCTAACGACAACTTTTTCTCTCTAACTAAAGGAATAAGTTGGTCGGCTATCCTTAAAACGGGTGGATAACCAACCGACAAATGCAGGTCTGAAGCCTGTTCTTTAATCGTTATTTCTAAAAGTTTTTTTAAATAGCTAGTGTAATTTGCCATATGATTTAAATGTTTAGTAACTCTTTTATTTCTTCGACCACCCGAGCCGCAGCGAAGGGTGAAGAAGAAGATTTATCTTCTTTGACCACCTCACCTCAGTAGTTGCTTTATTTCCGCAACTACTTCGCTCGGTGTATAATGGGCTTTAATAAGGTATTTGGTAGCTCCTAGTTTTAGGCCCTTTTCAACCTCTTCTTTTTGACCAAGATTAGATAAAACAATAATTTTTAGGTCTTTTAAGTTTTTGTCTTTTAACGGGCGAAGAGAACTTTGTTCTCTTCTTCCCCCTCGTCCCGTTACTACGGGACTCAGTTTTTGATTTTTGATTTCTTCCAAAATCTTCCAGCCATCGATCCGAGGGAGAACAATATCTAAAACTAAAAGGTCAAAACTTCTTTCCCTTAACTTCCTCAGACCCTCCTCTCCTCCGGTAGCCTCCTCAACCGAAAAACCGCTTTCTTTTAATTTGGTAGTATAAATATCGATTAAAAATGGGTCGTCTTCGATTAGCAAAATTTTCTTCATAATAAATTTTGATTAAAAGAATCTTGAACGAAGTGAAAGATCCTTGCTAATAGAATTTGTTTCATATTATTTTTCTTCAGCCACCCTTAAGACCTCTTCTATTGTGGTATCCCCCTCTAAGGCTTTTAAGACGCCGTCTTGTTTCATCGTTACCATTCCTTGCCTTTTTGCCTCTTCTCTAATTAATCTTTCCGAGGGCTCTCGCAAAATTATTTCAGCTAACTGGGGCGTCATTTCTAAAACCTCAAAAAGACCAACTCTTCCTGAAAAACCTTCATTATGACAATCTTTACAGCCAGCTGCTTCAAAGATATAAGTAGCTGTTTTAATCTTAATTTCTTTTTTAAATTTTTCGGGAATTTCAGCCAATTCTCTTAAAATTAAATCTTGAATTTCTTTTTTAGGTTTTATTTTCTTTTTGCATTTTGAACAAAGTTTTCGAACCAATCTTTGGGCAATGGCAACGCTCAAAGTGGGGGGAATCAGAAATGGCTGAATTTTCAAATCAATTAATCTGGGAATGACACCGGCAGCATTATTGGTATGTAAGGTTGATAAAACAATATGGCCGGTTAAAGCGGCGTGAGTAGCTAAAGAAGCAGTTTCTTGGTCTCTAATTTCTCCAACCATAACAATGTCCGGGTCTTGCCTGACAATTTGTCTTAAGCCCCGAGCAAAATCAAAACCAATTTCCGGTCTGACCTGCGATTGATTAACTCCTTCAATACAGTATTCCACCGGATCTTCCAGGGTGACGATATTTACTCCCTCCTTGTTAAGAGTCTGTAAAATGGCATAGAGAGTGGTAGTTTTTCCACAACCGGTGGGGCCAGTGGCTAAAATCATGCCGTAGGGCTTTTGAGTTGCTTTTTTAATTACTTCAAAATTTCTACCTTTTAATCCCAATTCTTCAAATCTCTTTAATCCCACTCTTGGGTCTAAAACCCTAATTGCTACCTTTTCTCCCAAAGTAGTTGGGAAAGTTGAAACCCTGAAATCAATATCTCGGTCTTCTGTCCGGGTTGAAAAGCGGCCATCCTGGGGAATTCTGCTTTCATCAATTTTTAAATTGGCTAAAATTTTTATTCTAGCTACAATGGCTGATAAAAACCTAATTGGCAGTAAAATCGAGGAATGTAAGGCTCCTAAAGTTCTAAAACGCACTCTCAATTTATCTTTTAAGGGTTCAATATGGATATCTGAGGCCTCTCCCTCAACAGCATATCTTAAAATAACAGCTACCACCTTTGAAATGGGCGCTTCCTCAACCAATCTTTCAATTTCGGCTATCTTAGTAATTTTCTCAGTGGCTAATTCTGTTTCCAATTCCTCTAGGGCCCTTCCTACTTCTCTTTTGGGTATTCGATATTGATTAAAAAATTTTTTGAAGGTGCTCAAGGTAATCAAGAAAACCTGATAATTGAAATTTTTACTTCTTGATAAAAATTGGAGGGCCTCCTGGGCCGAAAGGTCTTCGGGATAGACCATGCCCACTTCTAAAATGTTTTCTCTCTTTGCCAAGGAAACCATTATATAAAAACCGGCGGTTTCTTCCGGAATCAACTCTAAAACCTCAAGGGAAATTTCATTGGGGGCTTCTTTTTTAAAGGGTATTTTTAAATAATTCGATTTTATTTCAAATAAAACATCCTCGGGTAAAAAATCTTTTTCTAAAATAATTTCCTCTTCCCTTTTCCCAGAGGTTTTAATTTCTTTTTCTAAAATCGCCACCTTTTCTTTGTCTAAAACTCCATTTTTTATTAGTTCATCTATTAAAGACATCTTAATAGGGCAGGAAGGGGTTTTCTCTTCCTGGTTCAATACCGGCTTCGGGAATGATTTTTTCAATTGGCTGAAGTTCTTCTAAAAGTGGATTTTTAAAAATTTCAAAATTTATCTCTATTTTTTTAGTCGGTATCGGAATGACCCCCACCTCGGGAGGTTTTTCTTTAGCCAAAAAACCTTTCCAAAGAACAAAAACGGTAATTAAAATAACAATGCCAAAAACCCAAATGAGGTATTTTTGTTTTTTTATTTGTTCAATAAAAATAATGGCCATAGTGGTAATACCATAATTTTAATATGAATACACCTTTATTGTTAGGTTAAAAGTGAAGGGACCTTCTTCTGGGGAAGAAAAGGAGATGTTTTCTATTTCAATCAGGCGGGCTGATTTTTCTAAAATAGAAAGAAAATTTTTGAAATCAGAATAATTGCCAATCAAAATAAAATTTACTCTGATTTCGTTTAATCCCTTTTCCCCAGCCGGAATAATGGTGGCTGGACTTACTCCCTTTAAAGCGAGCCCTGACTGGGAAGCTTTCATTTGAATAAAGTTTAAAAGTTCGGGCAGGGAGAGGCCAGTGGGCAAAGCAGAATCTATTTTTGAAATAGCGGTTTCATGTTTTTTAAGTTCCTGGGCAATATTTTGAAGGTCTTGAAAATATTTTTCTTGAGAGGAAAACTCAACCTCTTTTTCAGAAATTTCTTTTTTTAAGAAAGTTAAGTTTTGATAATTAGGAAAAATGAGAAAAAATATCAAAAGGATTGAACCAAGGAAGAAAATAGTAATATAAAATAAGTAGTTTTTCATTTTAATACGTTAAAAATTTAGGGTTGAAAGAAAGATTTAAGGTAAATTCAATTTTCCCGTCTTTGCCAATAGAAACTCGGGTTAAATTCGGAGTTGCCACCTCGGGTCTTTCTTCAAAGATTAAGAGTTGTTGCCCTAAGGTGGAAAAACTATCAGTTTGACCGGTAAGGTTAGCAAGTGAATCTTGCGAGTTCAAATTAATTTGAGAAAAGAAAACTCGAGGATGAGTATTTGTTTCGAAAAATTCAAAAAATCTTGAGGGAAATTTATGGTTTTCGAGAAGGGGAAGAAAATCTTGAATCTTTCTTTGATAATTGAGGTTTTCTTTTTCCAAAGAGATGATTTCTGAAGTTTTTCCTCGAGATATTGTTTCGGTTAAATTGGAAAGCAAGGCCTCTGATTTTTGCTGAAGCGAAGTTAAAATAAAATAACTAATAAGGAGTGAAAAGAAAAGAAAAATAAAAAAATAAAATAATTTTTTTGGATAGCTTGGTACTTTTTCAATTGGTTTTGGTATTATCTCTACCATGAATTTATGTGTTAGGTATAAGTTCCTTTCCACCTTATACCTTATACCTTATACCTTATACCTTATACCTCAAAGCCCCTTAAGGCCATGCCCACGGCAATAGCATAAGAGGGTCCCATTTCTTTTAAAGTTTTTTCTAAAATTGGGGGATAAAAAATTTTTGAAAAGGGATTGGCAATTTCTATATCTTTTTTAAAATAATCCTGAAAATATTCTAAAATCCCGGGTAAAAAAGCGGTGCCTCCCGCTAAAATAATTCTATCAATTTCTTTTCCTTCTTTCCAATGGAAGTTTTTAAAAATCTTCTCGCTTTCTCTCAAAATTATGTTCATTAAGGGAAGTAAAATTTCTTGAATGTCTTTTGTTTCCAAAGAAGGCAGGGAGGAAGGCGTTAAAATTCCATATTTTCTCTTAAAGTTTTCAGCCATCTCTTCCTCTATACTAAGACCTTTAGCTATTCTTTCTGTTAAATCATCGCCTGAAAGGTCAAAACTATGGGAAACTTTTAAGATTCTTTTTTCAATTATACTACAAACTGTGGTTCGAGCTCCAACATCGATTAAACCAATTATTTGCTTTTGTTCTTTTTCGATTAAGGACCTGATTAAAGCAAAAACCTCGGCTTCTAAGGCCAGCAGTTTTAAATTAGAAAGAGCAGCAATTTCTTGATATTGGAAAATAATTTCGTTGGGAACGGCCGCCAAAAGTATCTTTACTTTGCTATCTTTTTTATCAGAAACCCTTCCTTCAATTAACTGCCAATCTAAAGTAACTTCTCCCAGGGGCAGGGGAACCTGTTTTCTAGCCTCGGCCTCTACTGCCTGGGAGAGTTCTTCAACCGTCATTCCCGGCAATTCAAAAGCAGTAAAGAAAGTGGCGAAATCGGGAATAGAAAAAAAACAATCTTCCGTCTTGATTTTGGCTTCCTTCAAAATTGCTTTTATCGCTCGGGAAATCTCTTCGCTCGACAGTAAAAGAGTGCTTTTTTCGAAAGTTCTAAAAGGTTTTTGGTAAAGGACCTTAGCTAAAACCTCGCCATAGTTTTCTAATTCTATTCTTCCAGCAAAAGAAGATAATTCGACTATTTTAATGGCCGAGGTACCAATATCTATTCCTAAAAATTTTTTAGGTAATATCTTTGGAAATTGTATTTTAGGAAGTCGCATAATTAATGGTAATATGGATCATCTTTAATTATACTATACCATATGAAAAGTAGGATTGGAAATTTTATTCTGGATTTGTTTTTTTCCAAGCTTTGTTTTGGATGCCAAAAAGAGGGGGAATATCTTTGCCAAGATTGTAGAGCAATTTTGGGAATTTCAGGTTTTCATCAAACCCCGAACAAAAACCTTCGGTTTAGTACGGGGCAGGAATTTCAAACAGGAAATCTAAGTGATTTATACTGGGCTGTGGAATACAAGAATCCCTTAATTAAAAATTTAATTCAAAAATTTAAATACGAACCCTTTGTCAAAGAATTAAGAGAGCCGCTCTCTCTTTTAATAATTGACCATTTCCAATTAATGGATAATCCACCAAATTTTGCTGATTTTTTATTGGTGCCGGTCCCTTTAGAAAAAAAGAAGTTGAAATGGCGAGGGTTTAATCAGGCTGAAGAATTAGCAAAGGAGCTTAGCTCCTTTTTGAAAATTCCCCTGATTTCAGATTGTCTAATAAAAATAAAAGAAACCTTGCCCCAAGCAGAGCTTGCGGGAAAAGAAAGAGAAGAAAGCGTCAGGGGAGTTTTTACGATAAGGAATCAAAAAAAAGTTTTGGGAAAGAAAATTTTATTAGTTGATGATGTTTATACTACAGGTGCCACTATGGAAGAGTGCGCCAGAGTTTTGAGGAAAGCCGGAGCAAAAGAAATAATCGGCCTGGTCATTGCCCGCGCCAAACCCGGCCAAGACCAATTTTAATCTCACCCCAATTCGCTTCGCGAATTCGGGGACCCCAACAAAACTAGCGGAGGGTGCAGGACTCGAACCTGCAAGCCCCGAAGGGCACTGGTTTTCAGGACCAGCCGAATAGCCATTCTCGCAACCCTCCTAAAATAGCGGAGAGGGTGGGATTCGAACCCACGATAGGGCTATTAGACCCTATAGGAGTTTAGCAAACTCCCCCCTTCAGCCTCTTGGGTACCTCTCCTATACATTTATTATATATTTCACTTTTACTTTAGCTTTTTTAATTTTCTAAGTCAATTTGAATTTATAATAATTTTATGATAATTTTAAATGAGTTTTGCCCTCGTAGTTTAATGGAAAAAACGGGAGTTTGCGGAGCTTCAAATAGGGGTTCGATTCCTCTCGAGGGCATATGAATCTCTCAACTCCAATCGGGGAAATCCCGAGAATTGGTCCTCAATATCAAAAAAGGTTAAAGAGAATGGGGATTAAGACTGTCAGAGATCTCTTTTTTCATTTTCCCCATCGCTACGAAGATTTCTCAAATATCATTCCGACTGCCCAGGCCGATGCCGGCGGTCCTTTTTGTTTTCAGGGAAAGATTCTGGAAATAAGAAATTTAAGGACTTTTAGAAGGAAAATGATTATCACCCAAGCCACCCTCGGCGACGAATCGGGAAAAATAAAAGTAATTTGGTTCAATCAGCCCTATTTAATAAATACTTTAAAAAAAGATGGGTTTGTCTGTTTGGCAGGAAAGGTGACTAAGAAAAATAGCTCAAAATATTTATCTAATCCGGCTTATGAAAAAATTTCCGACCCAAACAGCGTCTTTAAAAATGGTCTTAAACAAGATCTAACTCATACTGGCAGATTAATTCCTGTTTATCCTGAAACAGAGGGGGTTTCTTCAAAATGGTTAAGATTTATCATAAAACCACTTCTGACAAAATTAAGCGATAAAATCCCCGATTCTCTTCCCGAAAAGATAATAAAGGAAAATAATTTTCTTCCCGTGGCAAAAGCTCTTTGGCAAATTCACTTTCCCGATTCTCTTAGAAAAGCTGGAGAGGCAAAGAGAAGGTTTGCTTTTGAAGAGATTTTTACGATTTCTCTTTTTGTTTTAAGAGAAAGAATGGAATTAATCAAAGAGAAAGCAATGGCCGTGCCAATAAACGTTGAATTTATTAAAAAATTTACCGAGGGGTTGCCTTTTAATTTAACTGACGACCAAAGAAAATCAGCCTGGCAGGTTTTAAAAGATATGGAAAAGAATAGGCCGATGAACCGTTTATTAGAAGGCGATGTTGGGTCTGGCAAAACAATGGTAGCGATTATTGCCGCTTTAAACGCGGTTAAGGCGGGTTATCAGATGGCCTTTATGGCGCCAACTGAAATTTTAGCCAAACAACATTTTAAAACGTTTAGCCAGTTTCTAGAAAAAATCAAAATTGATATCGGATTAATCACTGGGAAAGAAAGTTATTTTAAAAAGAAAAAAATTCCCAGAAAAGAACTTTTAGAAAAAACAAAAAACGGAGAAACTGATATTTTAATCGGCACCCATGCTTTAATTCAGGAGGGAATTAAATTTGGGAAATTGGCTTTAGTTATTTTAGATGAGCAACACCGCTTTGGAGTAGAACAAAGAGCGAAACTTTGTCAACAAAGGACGTTTATCCCCCATTTACTTTCAATGACGGCCACTCCTATCCCCCGAACATTGGCTCTGACCATTTATGGCGACTTGGATATTTCTTTGATTCAGGAATTACCAAAAGGAAGAAAAAAAATAATTACAAAAGTTATCCCGCCCCAAAAAAGAAAAGAGGCTTATGATTTTATTAGAGGCGAGATAAAAGAGGGGAGGCAGGTCTTTGTTATTTGTCCGAGGATAGAACCCGCAAACAACTTACAACTGACAACTAACAACTTACAACTAATGGGCTGGGCAGAGGTAAAAGCGGTAAAAAAAGAATTTGAAAAACTTTCAAAAGAAATTTTCCCCGATTTAAAAGTAGGCCAGCTTCATGGAAAAATGAAAACCGAAGAAAAAGAGAAGATAATGAAAAAATTCAAGGAAGATAAAATTGATATTTTAGTTTCAACTTCAGTGGTGGAAGTGGGAATAGACGTACCCAATGCTTCTGTAATGATGATTGAGGGAGCGGAAAAATTCGGTTTGGCCCAACTTCATCAATTCAGGGGAAGAGTAGGAAGATCTGTTTTTCAATCTTATTGTCTTCTTTTCACCGAAATGTCTTCAAAAACTATAAACGCAAGATTAAGGGCGTTGGTTTCTTGCGAAAATGGTTTTGAATTGGCAGAAAAAGATTTGGCGATTAGAGGACCGGGAGATTTTAGTGGTCAAAGACAATGGGGAATTCCGGACTTAGCTATGGCTTCTTTAAAAGATATTTCTGTGGTTGAAAAAACAAGAGAAAACGCAAAAGAAATTTTAGCAGAAGACCCGGAATTAAAAAAATATCCTCTTCTAAAGGAGAGGCTAAAAGAATTCGGTCAAAGAATTCATCTTGAATAGGGCCATTCCTCGATCATTAGAGAACTTTTTTTGTTTTTAATTGGTAAATTTTGGTAAATTTCTTCAGTAATAAATGGGATAAATGGATGTAAAAGTTTTAAGTTGGTTTTAAGGATTTCCAAAAGCAGGTATTGGCTGGTAAACCTGCTTTTTTGGTTTGGACTCTGAAGACGAGGTTTTTGTTCTTCGATAATTTTGTCACAAAAAGTATGCCAAAAATAGTGATAAAGTTTTTCTGCTGCTTTATAAAATCTGAAAGAGTCCATTAATTTAGTAATTTCTTTGCTAAAATTTTTCAAATTTTTAAGAATCTTTTTATCTTTATTTGTTAAGATTGGTTTCTTTTTGGGGTTAAAATCAACACTGTTCATCGTGACAAAACGGCTGGCGTTCCAAATCTTATTGGTAAAATTACGGTAACCGCGGATTTTCTCTTCATAAATAATGAGGTCCGATCCTGGAGTGTTCCCTACAATTAAAGCCATTCTTAAAGCATCTGCTCCGTAAATATCAATCACGCCTAAAGGGTCAATAACATTTCTTTTTGATTTTGACATTTTTTGACGGTCTTTATCACGCACCAAACCGTGCAAATAAACATAGCGAAATGGTTCTTTTCCCGTAATATAGAGTCCCAACATAATCATCCTGGCAACCCAGAAAAAGAGAATATCCCAGCCTGTTTCCATAACTTGGGTCGGATAATATTTTTCAAAGTCGCCTTTTTTGGTGGTTAGTAAAGTGGCGAAAGGCCATTGTCCTGAAGAAAACCAAGTATCAAAAACATCACCTTGAGGTTCTTCGGGTATTTTAATCCCCCAGGCAATTTGCCGGGAGATATTCCAATCTTTGATGTTTTTCATCCAATGAAAGAAAGTTTTCTCAAAACGCTTAGGAATAAACTTAATTTTTCCTTCTTTAACAGCTCTTTGCGCCAAATCTCTTAAAGAATATTTTCCTGACTTCGGTTTTTCTGTCGTTTTAATAAACCACTGATTATCTAAAACCATTGGTTCAATAATGGTTCCGCATTTGTAACAAACGGCTACATTGTGTTGATAATTAGGGTCTACTTTTTCAAGTAAAGCCATTTTGGCTAAATCGGCTGCAATTTTTTCTCTGGCCTCTGCTACGCGCAATCCCGCATAAGGGCCAGTTTTTTCGTTCAATTTACCGTTAAAATCAATAACTTGTTTAATTTCTAAATTGTGTCTTTGGCCAATTTCAAAATCGGCCGGGTCGTGAGCGGGAGTAACCTTAACTACTCCCGTACCAAACTCAGGATCAACTGATTCATCGGAAACAACTTTAATTTTGAAAGGACCCAAAAGTCCCTGGGCTTCAATTTCTTTTCCGATAAATCTTTGATATCTTTTGTCTTTGGGGTGAACAGCTAAAGCCGTATCACCAAATTTAGTTTCTGGCCTCACCGTTGCCAAGGTAAATGGTCCATATTTTATATAGTAGAAGGGATCTCTTCTTTCTTCATATTTTACTTCCAAGTCCGAAAGAGAAGTTTGATGTTTTGTGCACCAATTGATAATTCTTTTTCCTTTATACAAAAGTCCGTCTTTTTTCAATTTTTCAAAGGTTTGATAAACAATTTTAATAATATCCGGGTCTAGGGTAAATTTTTCTCTTGACCAATCGCAAGAAGCCCCCAGTTTTTTTAATTGGGTTTCTGTTATCTTCTTGTTTTCTAAAGTAAATTTGAGAATTTCTTGATACAATTTTGTTCTGGGAATTTGAAATCTGGAACGGCCTTCTTTTTCCAATTTTTTATCAAAAACTACTTGAGTTTCGAAACCAGCATGGTCTATGCCTGGTAGCCACAAAGTTCTCTTTCCTCGCATTCTTTGGTATCTGATCATAATGTCTTCTAAAGTGACGAAAACCGCGTGACCAATATGTAAGGGTCCGTTAGCGTTTGGTGGTGGCATAATAATTGAAAAGGTTTTTTTTCTCTTGCCGGGTAATCTATCGGGATTGAAAAAATCGCTTTTCAACCAAAGTTTATAAATTTTGTCTTCAACTTCTTTAGGATTATAAGTTTTCAGAAGTTCCATAATTTTTTCCTAATCTTAAATTAGCATTTGCTTTAATTTTTTCAAAATCAGATTTTTCTCCCTTTAAAAAATGGAAGTAAGCCGACACTCCTACCATGACTGCATTATCAGTACAGTATTTTTTCGCTGGCACTAACAATAAATGTTCATCACCAGGTGATGAACATTTTTTTTGAAATTGTTTTCGTAATTCATTATTGGCAGTTACGCCTCCACCAAGAATTATCGATTTTGCTTTATATTCTTTTGCTGCTTTTAGGGTTTTTTGAATTAAAACATCGATTATCGCCTGCTGGACTTCAAAGCACATTTCCTGAATATATCTTTTATCTTTCACCTTAAACCTTTCACCTTTCACTTCATATAAAACAGCTGTTTTTAGTCCTGAAAAACTAAAATCATAATTTTTCTGATGAATCATTGGTCGAGGCAAACGAAGGTTTAAGGTTAAAGGTTTAAGGTTTAAGGTTGCGGCTTGCCGCTCGATAGCTGGTCCTCCCGGATAACCAAGCCCTAAAATCCTGGCTACCTTGTCAAAACATTCCCCAGCCGCGTCGTCCCTTGTTTCCCCTAAAATTTTATATTTCCCAATATTTGTCATTAAAATTAACTGGGTATGGCCACCAGATACAACCAAACAAATCGCCGGAAAAATTATTTTTAATTTTTGATGGTCGAAGAGAAGTTTGTTCTCTTCTTCACCTTCGCTTCCATAAATGAAAGCTCGGTTTTTGATGGGCGAAGAGAACTTCGTTCTCTTCTTCCCCCTCGCTTCCATAAATGGAAACGCGGTTTTTGATTTTAAGCGAATCGGCTGTATCCAATTCGCGAATATGTGGGCTTCAATGTGATTAACCGGAATTATCGGTACCTTTAATTTTTTAGCTAATTCCTTAGCGAAGTTTACTCCAACCCAAAGACAGGGTTCCAAACCGGGACCGACAGTTACGGAGATTAAATCAATTTTCCCTAAAAGGAGCTTAGCGAGGGGCCCGCCTTTGGCGGGAGGGCGGTGGGAGGGTTGGAGTCCTTTAAGAGTTTTTTTAAATACGACTGGTAGATTTTTCTGATGTTCTCTTTTGGCTAAATATGGCCAAACTCCTCCATATCTGGCGTGAAGTTTGACTTGCGATGACACAATATTTGAAAGAATTTCAAAACTTAATCCTTTTAATTGGAATTTGGGATTTGGGCTTTGGGATTTCAATATTGCTATGCAGGTATCGTCACAACTTGTTTCAATTGCTAAAATAATCATACACCGAGCTTTCATTTATGGGTCAAAGAACGTTCTGTTCTTTTCCACCTTTCGCTACGCTCAGGTAAGCGAAGGTGAAGAAGAGTGCGAAGAAAAGTTTTTCTTCTTTCGTCTCGTCTTCGACTCGACGGACGAAGTCCTCTTCGCCTAAAATCATTTTAATTTTTTTCTTGCCTTTTTTCAATCTTTGAGATAAAATAATAGCGATTTGGCGCTATCGTCTAACGGTTAGGACGGGAGGCCTTCAATCTCCTAATCGGGGTTCAATTCCCCGTAGCGCCACATGGAAGATTATCTCAATATTTCTCGGGCAGAAGACCTCGAGGATTCAAAAGAAAGATTTTTATATCGGCTACTGGAAATTTTTCCAGGGCTTTTATCTTGGGGGACGTTAATTTCGGCGTTTTTTTTATCTGCTTTCGCCCCCGTAGCGACGGCTATCTTTATTATTTTGTTTGACCTTTTTTGGTTATTAAAAATTGGCTACCTTGCTTTTCACCAAGTAGTTTCTTTTTTGCAAATGAAAAAAAATTTAAAAGTTAACTGGTCAGAGAGGGTTTCTCTACTTTCTAATTGGCAAAAAATTTATCATTTAATAATTTTGCCTTTCTACAAAGAGGAAAAAGAAATAATTGAAAGGTCTCTTGAGGCCTTACTTTCGGTAGAATATCCAAAAGAAAAATTAATCGTAGTTTTAACTGGAGAAGAAGAGGGAGGCGAGACCGTTCAAAAAATAGCCAAAGAAATAGAAAAAAAGTATTCTAATAAATTTTTTAAGTTTTTGGCGACAATCCACCCAAAAAACCTTAAAGGAGAAATAGCTGGCAAAGGTTCCAATGTTGCTTGGGCTATAAAGGAAGCGAAAAGAAAAATAATTTTACCTTTAAAAATTCCTCCAGAAAATATCATTGTCTCTAATTTTGATATTGACACCAGACCTTATCCTCAATATTTTGCTTGTTTGACGTTTCACTATCTAACGATAAAAAACCCTCAAAGGGCAAGTTATCAGCCAATCCCGATTTATAATAATAATATTTGGTTGGCTCCGGCTTTTTCAAGAGTCATTGCTACTTCGGGCACTTTTTGGCAGATGATGCAACAAGAAAGACCAGAAATCTTAGTCACTTTTTCTTCCCACTCTCTGCCTTTTGTAATTTTAGAAAAAATTGATTATCCAAAAAATGTTGTTTCTGACGATTCGAGAATTTTCTGGAAGTCTTATTTTTTTTATGACGGGGATTATAGGGTCATACCTCTTCATTATCCAGTTTCCATGGATGCTGTTTTGGCCAAAAATTTAAAAAAAACGATAATTAATCAATATAAACAACAAAGAAGATGGGCTTGGGGGTGTAAGGATATTCCATTTTTACTTTTTGCTTTTTTAAAAAATAAAAAAATCTCGCTTTCGGAAAAAATGTATCACTCAATCAATGTCTTAGATGGATTTTGGTCCTGGGCAACTTCTTCTCTCTTGATTTTCTTTTTAGGGTGGTTACCTTTAATTTTAGGTGGAGAAAAATTTAACATCACCCTTTTGGGCTATAATTTGCCAAGGTTAACAAGCAATTTGATGACTTTAGCTATGTTTGGAATGATTATTTCTGGTATTTTAAGTTTTTTGATGTTGCCGCCTAAACCCAAAAATTCGAATTCTTTCAAAAGTCTATCAATAGTGCTCCAATGGTTATTATTGCCAATCACTTTAATCTTTTTTGGAGCTTTTCCCGCTTTAGATGCTCAAACAAGATTAATGTTAGGAAAACATTTAGAGTTTTGGCCAACCGAAAAGAAATCCCCCGACCCCCGCTCCAGACACCTTCTGGTTTCTGGCGCTCGCTCCGCTCGCTGTTTTTCCAACACGGGAGATTCTAAAAAGAGTTCGGTCAGAAAATATGAATAATGTTTTTAATTATCCTCTTTATGTATTTTTTGGCGTATTACCCAGTCTCGTCTGGCTAAATTTTTATTTAAGAAGAGATGTTAAACCTGAACCAAAATTAATGATGGTAAAAATTTTCTTTTACGGATTTTTGGCAACTCTGCCGGCATTTTTTTTAGAAACGGCAATTATTAGAGAATTCGGAAAATTGAATCTTTCTCCTTTTTTGCTCGCCATTTTAAACATTTTTTTGGGAGTGGCTTTAATTGAGGAGTTTTTAAAATTTTTAGTAGTAAAAGATAAAGTTTTAACCAATCCTGAATTTGATGAGCCGGTAGATGCTATGATTTATATGATAATTGCAGCTTTGGGTTTTGCTGCCGGAGAGAATCTTTTGGTTTTGTTTCCTTTAAAATTTTCGGTTTTTCCCCAAATTTTTGGAATTTCACTTTTGCGGTTTTTGGGAGCGACTTTTTTGCATACTCTTGCTTCAGGGATTTTAGGTTTTTTTATCGGTCTTTCTCTTAGACCGAGAGGGAAGAAATGGCAGTTAATTTTTGTTGGCTTGATTTTGGCTGTGCTCTTGCATGGATTTTATAATTTTTCTATTATGGAGGTAGAAGGAAATTTAAAATTTTTAATTCCTTCTACCCTTTTAATTATTTCAGCTTTTTTTGTCTCCTTGTGTTTTAAAAAATTAAAAAAAATTGCTATAATTTCTTAAGTATGCAAAATTCTTTTTTTGAAAAATTGAAAAAAGGAATGGGAATTGAAATACCATCCGAAGAAAAAAAAGAAAGAGGGGTCAAAACCAGGAAAACCAAGATGAAAAAAGAAAAAGAATTAGAACCTGGTCTAAAGTCCATTGAGCCAAAAGTCGAAGAATCTTACTCTATTCCTGCCCCTATTGAGATTTCCGGGGGTAAGGAAGCCCCAGAAAAGGAGGAGGAAGAAAGGCCAAAAGTAAAAGAAATTTCCGAAGAAGAAATTGAAATTAAAAAACCTTCTTTTGTTAAAACCATGGAGGGTAGAGAAGAAACCTGGTTAGAACCAGTCGGCCAATTGGCAGTTGATGTTTATCAGACAGAGGCGGAATTGGTTATTCAGTCAGCCATTGCCGGCGTCAGACCAGAAGATTTAGATATTTCGATAGAAAAAGACATAGTCACGATTTCTGGTGAAAGAAAAAAACCATTTGAAGAAAAGGGGGATTATTTTTCTCAAGAGTGCTATTGGGGAAAATTTTCAAAACAGATTATTTTACCGGTTGAAATTGACCCAAACAAAATTGAAGCCACTCTAAAAGACGGAATTTTAACCATCAGGGCACCAAAACTTTTCAAAGAAAAAAAAAGAAAGATAATGGTGAGGGGATAAAAAAATTATTGATAGCGAAGAAGATTTTATCTTCTTCTTTACCTTCGCTTCCATAAATGGAAGCTCGGTCATTAATTATTAAAACCGCTTTTTAAGCGGTTTTTGTGTGCCGAGAGAGGGATTCGAACCCTCACACCTTTCGGTACGAGATCCTAAATCTCGCGAGTCTACCTGTTCCTCCATCTCGGCAGTTTCACTTTCGCCTCTTAAATTTTACCTACCTCAAATAAAAAATCAACCCCGCCGGGCGGGGTTGATTTAAATTCAGGTTAAATTATCTATTCTTCCGAATAGAAATTCAAAATTCTCTCTATCCTTCTCTCTAAACCTTAGGCAATACCGGCTAAAATCTTGACGACACCGGGAATTGCTTTAGCTAAAAAGGCAACTAACAATCCAATTGCTGCATACAAGATATAATCTCTTCCACTCTTTATTTTCTCAGGAGAACCACCGGCTGTCACTATAGTAAAGGCTCCTAAAATGACAAAAATTGTTACTACCCCACACAAAATAACAAATATCCAATTAGTAACATTATATATTGTATTCAATAGACAACACATCCCATACTTTTCTATCTCTACTGTCGCCCCACTAGAACAACCCTCCAAATCACCAAAATCATAGTTCCCTAACTTACATGTAGCAGGAGCCTCAGTGATTTGAGCTGAAGCGGCTATTGGCGAGAGCAAAACCACCAAAAGACTGATTAAAACTAAAACCGGTAAAAATTTTTTTATCATATTTTAATATTTCCTATTTAATTTATTTCGACCTTTTAAAATTTTTAATTATCCTAGTAAAGATCCAATAAGGGCGGGAACAGCTTTAGCTAAAAGGGCAACTATCATTCCAATTGCTGCATAGAGAATGTAATTTTTCCCCTTAGTTACTTTCTCAGAAGACCCGGCAGCTGTCGTTAAGGTAAGGGCTCCTAAAATTACCATTAATCCAACAAGTACCATCGAAAAGGTGAAAATCCAGTCGGTAATAACAGAGGTTGCACTTAAAAGACAGATTAGGCCCCATTCTTTAGTAGAATGAGTAGGTGCACCCCCAGCCCCAGTCAAATTACAGATGTCTTCACTTCCTACAGTGTCACCTTTTTCATAAGTCACTCCACTTACAGTAATGGTCTTCGATAGCTTACAACAGTTTGGCACTTTCTCTTGAGCTTCAACTAAAATTGGCACTAATAAAACAGCTAAGAAACTTAAAAAAACTAAAGTTGGTATAATTTTTTTCATATTTTGCCCTTTACTCTATTCCTAATATTGATTCTATCAGAGCCATGATGCCTTTAGCAAGAAGCAAAATAAAAAATCCAACCGCCGTCCACAAAATTATGTTTTTCCCCTGGGTTATTTTTTCCGCGCTTCCTCCGCTAGTCATCAACAAAGCTCCACCAACAACTACCATCAAAGGAGCTAAAACAATGGCAATCTTGAAAATAAAATCAATGATATTATCAACAATTTGTTCAAAACTTTCAGCGGTTAAAGGATTTTGAATCTCAATTACAGTCCCCATTGCTCCAATTGGTAAAGCTAAACAGAGAAAAATTAAGAATGGAAGAATCTTTTTCATCTTTAATTAATTATACATTAATTTATCATTTAGTAAATATCAGGCCCCAATGGTAAAGACCGGCCTCGAATTCTTTTTCTAATTCTAAATTAATTTCCCTGGCAACTTTTTTCACTTCTTCTGGTAAAACTTTTTTTTCCGGACCCAAGATAGCATCTTTTTTCCAATCAACCACCAAAATTCTTCCTCCTTTTTTTAAAACTCTTTTTCCTTCTTCCAAAACCTTCTTAATATCCTCAACCTGAAATAAAAGGTTTGACATTAAAACCAAATCGCAGGATTCGGAAGTTAATCTGGAAGTTTTTTCAACATCGGCTTTTATGGGTTCTATATTAAAAATTTTTTCTAATTTTATCCTGCTCCTCAAGGCTGATAAAGGTTCCTCTAAAATATCAATGGCAAAAACCTTGCCTTCTTCCACTTTTTTAGCCAAGGGTATTGCCCAGCCACCCGAACCTGAACCAAAATCGACCGCTACCATGCTTTTTTGGAGTTCGACTTGCTTTAAAACTTCGTTTGGATTAAGAAAACCATTCATAAAAATATTATATCATATACAGGTTGCTGATGCTACTTTATCTCCTTCTTCTAGTCTCATAATTCTCACACCCTGAGTGGCTCTAGATAGCTTGGAAATGGTACTAATCTTTGTTCTAATCACCTGCCCTCTTTGAGAAATGATAATTAAATCTTCTTCATTGGTTAAAACTTTTGAAGCAATCAAACTTCCGGTTTTTAAGGTACTTTTAACCGTTTTAATTCCTGCCCCTCCCCTCTTTTGAGATTTATATTCTTTCAAATCCGTTCTCTTCCCATACCCATTTTCCGTCACCACCAACAAATATTCTTTTGAACTTTGAATTTTGAACTTTGAATTTTGAACTTTTATAACGTCCATCCCAATTACCTCATCTCCCTTTTTCAACCTGATTCCTCTTACCCCGACTGCCGACCTTCCCATCGGTCTAATTTCTTTCTCTTTAAATCTTATTGATAAACCCTGTTTGGTGACTAAAATGGTTTCATCTTCGCCGCTCGTTTTGCCAACTTTTTTCAATAAATCTCCTCCTTTTAATGAAATGGCGATTAAACCTGACTTTCTGACATTTTCAAATTCCTCCAAAGCGGTCTTTTTAATTAAACCATCTTTAGTCACCATTACTAAGTATTTTGTTAAAACAGCTACTTCTTTTCCCAGGGGAATGAGAGAAAGAACTTTTTCTTGGGTTGATAATTCTAAAAAATTAAGAAGACCCCGACCCTTAGTCACCCTTCCTCCCTCGGGAATTTCAAAAACCGGAGTTCGAAAAACCTTTCCCGAATCGGTGAAGAATAAAAGTTGGTCATGGGTGTTGGCCAAAAGGAAGTGTTCAACGATATCTTCGCCGATTGTCTTCATACCCAAGATTCCCTTTCCTCCTCTTTTTTGAATTCGATAGGTTTTGGGATTGATTCTTTTAATATAACCGCCTTGGGTTAAAGTAATAATGGTTTCTTCTTTGGGGATTAAATCTTCCTCTGAAATTTCGCCAATTTTTTGAATATGAACCTTGGTCTTTCTTTCGTCTCCAAATGTTTCTTTGAGGAAGGTCAGCTCTTTTTTAATCACTTCTTTTATTTTTTCTGGACTTTTCAAAATTGCCGAAAGTTCTTTAATTTTCAATTGAGTTTCTTTTAATTCATCTTCAATCTTTTTTCTTTCAAGTTTGGCCAAAGAAGCTAATTTTGTTTCCAAGATGGCATTGGCCTGAATTTCATCCAATCTGAAACGCTTCATCAATCTCTTCTGGGCATCATTTCTATCAGCTGACCCCTTAATAATTCTGATGACCTCGTCAATGTTTCCTAAACACTTCTGAAGGCCCTCCAAAATATGAACTTTTTCTTTGGCTTTTTCTAAATCATATTTGGTTCTTCTAAAAACTACTTCTTTTTTGTGCAGAAGAAAATAATTTAATAACTCAACTAAATTTAAAACCCTTGGTTGAATTCCTTCAACCAGGGCTAACATATTCAAATGAAATGTTTTTTGTAAATCAGTAAATTTGTAAAGCTGATTTAGGACTCTTTGAGGATTTGCTTCTCTGGAAAGTTCAACTAGGATTCTCATTCCTTCTTTGTCTGATTCGTCTCTGATATTTTTAATTCCTTCAATCTTTTTTTCCGAAACTAAATTGGCAAATTGTTCAAGGAGAGCTGATTTTTGAACCTGAAAAGGAATCTCTTCAATAATAATTTGAATTCTTCCCTCTTTAGTTTCTCCAATTTCGGCTTTTCCTCGGGTTAAAACCGGGCCTTTCCCCTGAGAATAGACCTGAATTATTTCTTTTTGGTCAAAAATCTGGCCTCCGGTTGGAAAATCGGGACCTTTAATATATTGGAAAAGGTCTTCAGTGGTAGCTCTGGGGTGAGAAAGTAAATAAATTAAGCCATCTATAACTTCACTCAAATTGTGGGGAGGAATATTGGTAGCCATGCCAACAGCAATCCCAAAAGAACCATTTAATAAAAGCTGGGGGACCGGGGACGGTAAAACCATTGGCTCTTTTCTCGTTCCGTCATAATTATCCATAAAATCAACCGTATTTTTTTCAATATCTTTGAGTATTTCCTCACCAATTTTGGAAAGTTTAGCTTCACTATAGCGCATGGCACTCGGCGGATCCCCGTCGATGCTCCCAAAATTTCCTTGACCATGAATCAAAGGATACCTCAATGAAAAATCCTGCGCCATTCTGACTAAGGCATCATAAACAGCCTGGTCGCCATGAGGATGGTAGCGGCCTAAAACCGAACCCACAACCGTGGCCGATTTCCTAAATTTGGCATCATGCCTTAAGCCATCTTCCAGCATCGCATACAAAATTCTCCGGTGAACCGGTTTTAATCCATCCCTAACATCGGGCAAGGCCCTAGAGACAATCACCGACATGGCATAGTCAATATAAGATTCTTTCATCTCTTGGGTGATTTCCCGCGGCTTTATTTGTCCCAGACCGGGATTTAAAATTTCCTTAGGCGAAGAAGGTAAACCTTCTTCTTCACCCTTCGCTGCGGCTCGGGTATTTAATTTTTTCTCATTCTTCTTTTTCTTCATTTAAATTTTCAAAAACTTTTTTTAGGTCTTCTGGTAAATCGGATTGAAACTCTTTTTCTTTACCATCCGGAAGTTTTATTTTCAAATAAGAGGCATGTAAAAAATGCCTCTTTAGGTCTTCTGGAAAAATTTGGTTTTTAAATCCATACATTTTATCACCAACAATCGGGTGTCCTAAATAAGCAAAATGACATCTAATTTGGTGTTTTCTGCCGGTTTTAGGTGTAATCTCGACCAAATCAAAATTTTTCAATCGTTTCAATACTTTGTATTTGGTTACTGCTTCTCTTTTTCCTTGACTGTCGGGTTCTCCGGCTAAAAAAACCTTTTGTTTTCTTCTGTCTTTTGGCGAACGACCAATCAATGTTTCGATAATTCCTTGTTTAGTTTTGAGATGACCGACTATCAAAGCAATATATTTTTTCTCTACCCGCCTCTCTTTGAATTGTTTCTGTAAAAATTCTAAAGTTTTATCGTTTTTCGCTACGATCAGTACTCCTGAAGTATCTTTATCTAATCGATGAACTCTTTTTGGGAAATCATCAGCATTTACTCCCGCCGGCTTATCAATCACTAATAAATCATCATTTTCGTAAAGGACTTTTAATTCCATGTGGGCACTGAGGGATTTGAACCCACGACCTCTGCTATGTCGAAGCAGCGCGCTAACCACTGCGCCAAGTGCCCGTGCGCGTGGAAGGAATCGAACCTTCTACCTACTGTTTATAAGACAGTCGTTCTACCAATGAACTACACGCGCTTCACTTTTACTTTTATTGTTTTCCCTTTTTCTGTCTCTTTTTTCCCAATCAGTTTTTCAAATTCCTCTCTTTCAATTGTCTCTTTTTCAATCAAGGTTTTGGCAATTTTTTCTAGTAAACCACGCTTTTTCATTAAAATTTTTTTTGCCTGATTTTCTGCGTTTTTAATAAATTTTTCTACTTCTTTATCAATTTGGGTAGCTACTTTTTCAGAATAATTTTTTTGTTCACCAAATTCCGCACCCAAAAAAACTAATTCTTCTCTCCTGCCAAAAGAAACCGGACCCAAGGATGACATCCCATATTCTTTCACTAACTTCCTGGCAAATTGAGAAGCATGTTCTAAATCATTGGAAGCTCCGGTAGTCATTTCTCCAAACTTTAATTTTTCAGCACAATAGCCACCTAATAGGGTAGCTATTTCAGCTAAAAATTCTGATTTGGTTTTAATATTTCTTTCTTCGGTTGGCATTTTTAAGGTGTAACCAGCAGCCAGTCCTCGGGCAACAATTGAAATTTTTCTGACGGGTTCAGCTCCGGGTAAAAAACTGGAAACTAAAGCATGACCTGCTTCATGGTAGGCAACAATTTCTTTTTCTTTTTTTGATAAAATGTGGCTTTTTCTTTCGGGGCCCAATAAAACCTTCTCAATTGATTCTAATAATTCTTCTTGAAAGACCTGATTTTTTCCACGCCTAGCAGCAAAAATGGCTGCTTCATTAACAACATTGGCCAAGTCAGCCCCCGAAAATCCGGGAGTTCTCTCGGCCACCTCTCTTAAATTAACATTCAAAGCCAAGGGTTTTCCCCGGCAATGAATCCTCAAAATCTCCTCTCTCTCATTTATATCCGGTAAATCTAAAACAATTCTTCTGTCAAATCTTCCCGGTCGCAAAAGAGCCGGATCCAAGAATTCCGGGCGATTCGTGGCCGCGAAGACCAAAATTCCTTCCTCTCTGCCAATTCCATCCATTTCCGCTAATAATTGATTTAAGGTTTGTTCCCTTTCTTCATGTCCCCCGGTAACTCCAACTCCTCTAATTTTTCCTATACTATCTATCTCATCAATGAAAATTATCGCTCTACCGGCTTTTCTGGCTTGTTCAAAAAGGTTTCTTACCCGACTGGCTCCTACTCCGACAAATAACTCGATAAATTCAGAGCCAGAAATTGAAAAGAAGGGAACATTGCTTTCGTTGGCCACTGCTTTTGCCAACATTGTCTTGCCTGTTCCGGGAGGCCCAATTAAGATAACACCTCTGGGAATTTTGGCTCCCATTTGTAAATACTTTCTGGGATTTTTTAAAAAATCCACCACTTCCATTAGTTCTTGCTTTGCCTCTTTTAAACCAGCCACATCTTTGAAAGTAATTTTTTCTTTCGGTTGACCTTCGGAACCGAATAATCTCACTCGGGCCCTGGTGAAATCAAAGGCTTGATTGGCTCCGGTTCGAGCTTGTCTAAAAATTGACCAGAAAAATAAGCCAAAAAGCAAAAGGGGTAAAATAGTAAACAAAACTGGTCCTAACCAAACCCAAACGCTGCTCACCTCTTTTGTCTCGATTTCAATCTTGGCTAACTTCTCTTTCTCTACTCCATAATTAATTAGAGATTGAGAAAGGGCGGCCTCCTCTTCTTTTCTTGACACCGCTTTTTTGTCATCTTCATAGATCACTGTTAGTTCGTTTCCCGCAACGGTTATTTTTTTGATTTTTTCCTGATTAATATCTTCCACTAATTGACTGAATGCCAATAATTTTGGACCTTCAAATGGGTTAAAGAATAAACTAAAAATGGCTGAAGTTGCCAGAAAAAGTAATACCAAAAAGAGAAAATTTTTAACTAAATTTTTCATATTCTGAATCCCCCGTGTTGGACTCCACCCACCCACCACCATCCCAAGCTTCGCTTGGGCCCTTACAGCGAGCGTAGCGAGGCTTTACTCCAAATCGCGGATGCGATTTGGAGACCTCACTTGTGGTCTCCGAAATTGCGAAGCAATTTTGGAGTAAAGAAGGTGTCTGGAGCGGGGGTCGGGGGATTACATCATTTTAATGATAACAAATTTTTATTCCTGAACCAATTTTAAACTCATTTTGTGATTTTCTTCGTCTATCAAAAGTATTTGAAATTTGTACTCTTTACCGGTTTTCAAAAAATCTTCCATTCTGCCACCTTCGAATTCAGAAACATGACAAAGCCCCTGAATTTCAGGAGTAATCTGAACAAAAGCACCAAAGGGATTAATTTTGGTTACCTTTCCTGAAATCATGTCTCCTTTTTGATAGTTTTTTTTAATTCCTTCCCAGGGGTCTTTTTTAAAAGCCTTTAATGACAGGGAAACTCGCTCATTTTGAATTTCAATAATCTTTGCTTTTAACCTATCTCCAACCTGAACAACTTCGGTTGGGTCTTCAATAATCTTCCAGTCTAATTCTGAGATATGAATTAATCCCTCTAAATCATCAAATCTCATAAATGCTCCAAAGTCGGTGACGCCGGTAATTTCTCCTTCAACTACATCCCCAACTTGATATTTTTTCAAGGTCTCTCTTTTTTTATCCAGTATCGTTGCTTTTTCTGATAAAATAATTTGTTCATCTCTTTGAGAAAAATCAAGAATCTTTACTGAAAGTTCCTGACCAACAAATTTTTGGAGTTCCTGTAAAATTTTTATTGTCTCTCCCCCCTCGACTCGTGGATAGTGTTCGGAAGATAATTGAGAAACCGGTAAAAAGGCGGGAATCCCGGAAACTTCGCTGACGAGGCCGCCTTTATTGGCTCCAAAAATCTTAACTTTGAAAACTTCGTCTTTTTCTTTTTTCTGGCGCAAAATATCAAAAGCCAGTTCCCTGGAAGCGCCGCTAAGAGACAATTCAATAAAACCTTTTTCATTTTTTGAGTCAGTGATTTTAGCAAAGATTTTATCTCCTATTTTTAAATTCTTTAATTTTTCTTTTTCTTCATAAAATTCTTTTCCGTAAATTATTCCTGTCCCGATTGCCCCCAAATCCAAAAACAGGGCTCCTCTTTCTTTGCCAATAATTTTCCCTTCAACAATATCGCCAACCCTTGGCGGCTTCAATAAATCATCTTTTAATAATTCATTCATATACAGTTAAATTTATAACATTTGATTGATTTTCTCAAGTGTTGTGATAAAATTTTCAATATGACTATCCAGTGGTACGGCCAATCTTGTTTTCAAATAATCGCTTCTCGCAACAGAGGAGAGCAAGTTTCCATTGTTATTGATCCTTTTTCAGAAGAAATTGGTTTAAAATTACCGAAACTTGAGGCTGATATTTTGTTAATATCTCATAGACATCATGACCACAATAATATAAAAGGGGTCGCCGGAAATTATTTTTTAATTGAGGAACCGGGAGAATACGATGTAAAAAATGTTATTTTGCAGGGAATTTCTAGTTACCATGATAATTCTCAAGGTAAAGAAAAGGGCGAGAATATCATTTATACCATCGGGGTTGAAGATTTGAAGATTTGTCATTTGGGAGATTTGGGCCAGAAAGAATTAACCGGAGAACAGTTAGAAAAAATTGGTGAGGTTGACATTTTGATGATTCCAGTCGGAGGAACTTACACCGTTTCAGATAAAGAGGCTTCCAAAATTATGAGTCAGCTCGAACCAAGAATTACTATTCCGATGCATTATGCTCTCCCAAAATTGAAAGTGAAATTGGATTCTTTGGATAAATTTTTAAAAAATTTCGGGATAAAAAACTTGGAGCCACTAAAAAAATTGTCGGTTAAAAAGAAAGATTTATCATCCGAGGAAGCAAAAATAATAATATTAAAGCCCTAAATCCCCCGACCCCCGCTCCAGACACCTTCGGTTTCTGGCGCGGGCAAAGCCCGACTGTTTTTCCACCACGGGGGATTAGAAATAAAAATGAATAAAATAGAAAATTTTATCAAAAAATTGAAAAGGGAGCTCCCGGACATTCGACCTGGAGATGAGATTAGAATTTTTCAGAAAATCAAAGAAGGAGAGAAAGAAAAAACTCAGGTTTTTGAAGGTTTAGTCATTGCCAAAAAACATAAGAGAGAACTCGGAGCGACAATGACGGTTAGAAAAGAAGTTGCGGGTGTCGGTGTGGAAAAAATTTTTCCGCTCTACTTACCAACTATTGAAAAAATAGAAATTCTAAAAAGAGGAAAAGTCAGAAGAGCAAAACTTTATTATTTAAGGGAAGCTAAGGGTAAGAGAGCGAAATTGAAAAGTAAGGAAATTTAATCATTTGGCCCAGGTGGAGGAACAGGAAGATACTTTTACTTTGAGGGATCTTGGAAGATTAGTAAGATAGAATAATGGATTCAAAACTGGTGGTTTCTCAAATAAAAAATATCCACATATTCAATTTGGCGATGTCGTTCTGTATAAATGGCTTTTACAGATTGGCTTAACTCATCACAAATCAAAAACGATTTCTAAATTTTACTACAAAGAAAGCGTTCCATGTCTTGGACGAAAACGTCAAAAATTGATGGATATCCTTCGAACGGATGAAAATAATAAAACACTGGGTCTCTCAATGCGCGAGTGGTGAAACTGGCAAACACGCCACTTTGAGGGGGTGGTGAGCGCAAGCTCTTGGAGGTTCAAGTCCTCTCTCGCGCACTAAATCTCATTCCTCGCCTACTATATGATGACTATAAGAAAATTTTCATTTTCTGATTTAAACGAAATGATGGAAATAGAAAAAACTTCTTTCCCAAATCAAAAAGTTTGGCCTAAAAAGTACTTCAAAAAACTCCATCAAAAATATCCCGAAGGATTTCTTGTAGTCGAAAGCGAGAGAAAAATTGTAGGTTATATCATCGGACAAAAAGAATTAAAAGAAGCAAAAATTATTTCCTTGGCCATTACCCCCAACTGGCGAAAAAAAGGCATAGGAACTATTCTAATAAAATTTTTGATTAACTATTTCAAAAAAGAAGGGGTAAAGAAAATTTCTCTTCACACCAGAACCAAAAATAAAATCGGAATACTCTTTTTAAAAAAATTAGATTTTGAAATTTCCAAAAAAATCAAAAACTATTATCAAAATGGTGATGATGCTTACTTAATGAGAAAGAAAATTTGAGGGCACTTGGCGCAGTGGTTAGCGCGTTCGGTTTACATCCGAAAGGTCGGGGGTTCAAGTCCCTCAGTGCCCACAACGTAATAAATTTGCAATGGCAAACTTTACTTATTGTGAATTTCGGAATAATCTCGTTAATCTTGGCGGCACACGGTGGGCGAACAGCCCAGTCCTCCAAAGGAGGACAAACTATTCATTTAGTGTGCCGCTATGTTATTCACCAGCAAATTTATAAACGGGGTCTACCACCTAAGAGAGATTTGGGGCTCTACTCCCTCTTTAATTCTTTTTATATTTTCTCGAAAAGCAAAAAGTAAAAAAGTTGCTCCCAAAAAAGAAAAAATCTGATAGGGAAGGGTAAAAAAGAGGGAAATAAAAATCACTAAAACCCAGGGAAAAAGAATATTACCCATACTTATTGTTTTTGATAATAACAAAATCAAAATCAAAATTGGCAAAAGGGGCAAAAAATATTGAGGACCGATTAAGACTAGCGTTGAAGCATAAAAAGTTGAAGCGCCCTTTCCGCCCCTGAATTTTAACCAAACCGGTAAGACATGACCGACAGCAGGAAGCAAGGCAACGACAATAATTTGCCAGGGAGAGATGAGATAGATTTTAGCCAAAAGCACCGGAATTAACCCTTTTAAAAAATCCAAGGTTGCCGATATTACTCCCCATCTCCAACCCAAAGCCCGAGCAACGTTGGTTGAGGTTGTTGATCGGCTCCCAACCTTCCTTACGTCCACTCCTTTTAATTTTCCAATTAAAAATCCAAAAGGAACTGAACCTAAAAGATAAGCAAAGATTGAAATAAAAATAAAATTGGCCATAAATCTAAAAATCTGAGGCTATTGCCGAGGGGGACACTTCGCAGCCGAGCCCAAAAAGAACTTTGAATTTTCTTTTAAGAACAGTAAGGCTCGGCGAGAAATAGCAACGGCGGGAATTAGCTATGCTTTACCATTAAAGCCGATTGCGTGTCACCCGAGGTAAGTTAGCCGAAGATTTTTCTTGGAATCCAAAAGGAACTGAACCTAAAAGATAAGCAAAGATTGAAATAAAAATAAAATTGGTCACAGTTTTTCTTTAATTTTTTGGTATATTTTTTGATTAACGGGGGTTTCGACTTGGAATTTTTCTCCAAGCTTTATCACTGCTCCATTATAATAATTAACCTCATCAATATTGCCTTTTTCTTTTCCGCCCCTTCCTTTAGTTATTGTCTTTGCCAAAATTTTTCGAAAAACGGTCAAAAATGACAGGGGAAGAAAATTAATTAAAGAGGTGAGAAATTTTATTGGATAATGTTTGAGGTTCAAAAATTTTCCACCGCTTTTTTTTACGACTTTTATATATTCCTTTATGGCAATTACTTCTTCTTTAAAGGTTTCTTTATCTTGAAAGCCATTTTCTATTGAAAGCCCTTTGGCTGCCGATGCCATGCCAATTAAATTGGTAAAAAGTTTGGAAAATTCCATATTTTTAACATTCTCTGGTGAAAGTTCCTCTGTTTTAATGTCTGCTCTTTTAAAAATTTCTTTTAAATCTTTAACTTCTCCGTCACCGGAGGCTTTTCCAAAAGCTAATCGAATTGGCAAAAAATAACTTATTTTGACTTCGTCATCAATTTTTTCACTTGAGATTGGGTTAAACAAACTTACTCTTATTATCCTAATTTCTTTTGCTTTTTCGCCAAAAATTTTCTCTAATTCTCTTTTTGCCTCCTCAACAACTGAAATTCCATTTTGAGATAAAATTAAAGAAGGAATTTTTCCCTCTTTTTTAATTCTTTGATAATAAAAATTAACTGCCGGAGCAACAGGATTTTTAACGCAAAGAAAAATAAAATCTGGGCAAATGTTTCCACTAAACCATTCTTCTTCTTCAATAACTTTTCCTCTTAATCTGATTGTTTCATTTTTTTCTCTCTGAAGATAAATTTTTCCCTCCCGAAGTTTCTGTACCTCGGCTTTTTTACCCACTCCTAAAATATCAGCCGAATTTCTAAACTCAAAGGCAAACATCGTTCCGGTTCTTCCCCCAACCCCAACGATGGCTATTTTTGTCATTATTGAAATCTTATCAAAAAAATGATATTTTAAAAAATATTGGGGAGGAGTGACAGAATGGCATTGTACCAGTCTCGAAAACTGGGACCCGCAAGGGTTTGCAGGTTCGAGTCCTGCCTCCTCCGCCACGTACAATTTTTCTTCGAAAAATTTACGTGGCTGAAACGTAAAATTATGAAGTAATTTGTACGTTTCGCCTCTCAAATGTTTTATGTTTAATTTTTTTCAAAAGAAAAAGGAGCCGGAGAATTTAAAAGAGCTTTTGTCTCAATTTAAAGATTTAAAAGGAGATTTTGAAAAGATTTCAAAAGAATTGGAGAATTTAAAAGAAGAAAGCAAATTTTCAGTTCAGAAGGTTGGGATAGTAAGATTTAATCCCTTCAAAGATGTGGGAGGAAATCAAAGTTTCTCCATTTGCCTTTTGGACGGAAATGACGATGGCATGGTAGTTACCAGTTTATATACCAAAGAAGGAAACAGGGTCTATGGAAAGCCAATAAAAGCAGGTATTTCGGAGTATTTATTATCGGAGGAGGAAAAAGAGGCAATTGAATATGCTAAAAGAAAAAAATCAAAATTTAATAACTGCTCGAGCACCGGTGGTGGTGGTCTTGGGGCACATTGATCATGGCAAAACTAGTTTATTACGGGCCATTCGCAGTCTTCAATTTACCGGAGAAAAACCGGGTGGCATCATTACTCAACATATTGGTGCTTATCAGATTGAAAAAGATGGAAAAAAAATAACTTTTATTGATACTCCTGGCCACGAAGCTTTTTCGGCTATGAGGTCACGGGGAGCAAAAGTAGCTGATATTGCTATTTTAGTTATAGATGCCTGCGAGGGAGTTAAAAACCAAACCAAAGAAGCTATTTCTCATATCAAGAAAGCAGGAATCCCCCTGATTGTCGCTTTAAATAAAATTGATAAACCTAATGCTGATCCGGAAAAAGTTAAAAGAGAATTAAAAGTAGAGGGAATTTTGGTTGAGGACTTTGGAGGAAAAGTAGCTGTGGTAAAAACCTCGGCCAAAACTCAAGAGGGGGTTGATGAACTTTTGGAACTAATTTTGCTCATATCAGAAATGGAAAAGCTGGTGGCTGATATTTCTAAACCAGGGGAAGGCCTGATTGTTGAATCCTTTTTGGATTCAAAAAGAGGCCCGACAGCCACTTTAATATTAAGTGAAGGGATTTTAAATTCTAGCGATATAATTGCCACCGCTTCTACTTTAGGAAAAGCAAAACATTTGGAGGATTTTCAGGGGAAAAAAATTGAAAGAGCCGAACCTTCCCAACCAGTTATTTTAATTGGTTTTGAAAAAGTACCAAAGATTGGTGAAGTTTTTAAAGTTTTTCCTGAATCGGAATTAGCTCAAAAATATCTTCAGGCAGAAAAAGAAAGAGGACCTCGAGTTTTGGAAATTAAACCTGAACAAAAAGTTTTAAATTTAATTTTAAAAGCCGATGTTTTGGGTTCGGCTGAAGCAATAGAGAATGTTTTGGGAGAATTACCCCAAGATAAGGTTGTTTTAAGAGTTTTGGAATCTGGAGTTGGGGAAATTAACGAAAACGATATCGAATTGGCTAAATCAGGAAGAGCTATAATTTTGGGGTTTCGAGTAAAAATGAATCTGATTGCTAAAAATTTAGTCCAAAGAGAGAAAATAAAAATAATGAATTTTGAAGTAATTTACGATTTGGTGGAGGCGGTGAGAAATTTAATAGAAAAAATTGGAGAACCGGAAATAACAAGAAAGGATTTGGGGGGAATTAAGATTTTGAAGGATTTTTGGTCCGAAAAAAATCGCCAGATTGTGGGAGGAAGAGTAATTGAGGGAGAAATTAAAAAAGGAACTTTAATAGAAATTTCCAGAAAGGGGGTTATTTTAGGCAAGGGAAAAATGATTAATCTCCAAAGAAATAAAAAAGATATCGAAAAGGCTTTAAAGGGTGATGAGGTGGGAATTTTATTTGAAGGTGATAAAAAAATTGAAGTTGGAGATACATTAATAATATATGTAGAGGAAAGGAAAAAATGGCAAAACGCATCCAAAGAGTCAATGAACTAATCAAAAAAGAGATTTCCCAGCTTATTTTGCGCGAAGTTGAATTTCCCAAAAATGTTTTTGTAACTGTCACCAGGGTCGAAACCTCCCCTAATTTGAGAGAAAGTAAAGTATTTATCAGCGTTTTGTCTGAACAAGATAAAAGGACGGTTTTTTATCTTTTGAATCGTCAAATCTATGCTCTACAACAAGGAATCAACAAAAGATTAAAAATGAGGCCAATTCCTAAAATTCTGTTTTCAGAAGAAAAAAGAACGGCCGAAGCCGGAAAAATTGAAGCAATTTTAGAAAAGTTGAAAAAAGAGCAAAAATGAGATAAGATTATTAATGAGGTCTCCAAAATTGCCAAACAATTTTGGACAAAGTGGCCAGGTAGCCAAGAAGCTAAGGCGGCAGTCTGCAAAACTGCTATACGCGAGTGCGAATCTCGCCCTGGCCTCAAAACTTTGCCCGGGTGGCGGAATGGTTTACGCACAACACTTAAAATGTTGCGGTCTTACGGCCATGTGGGTTCGAGTCCCACCCCGGGCACAAATAAAAAATCCACCTAAAAAGGTGGTTTTCTTTTTATTTTATTAATTTCAAGAAACTTATCCTTATAAAATCTCGATGTAGGTTCTTTTGGCGCCAAAGGAAAGGGCCTGCCAATAATCGGGAAACCAAATATCAAAATGATAGTTTCCCTTTTCCCAGCTCATTCTGTCTTCAACGACAAAAATTTGATCTCCAAATAATTCTGGTATCTTGATTTTCGTTCCAAATGGTAAGATATTATTGGCGACAATACCTTCTCTAACCCAGGTCCCGGCAGCGGTAATGAACGGTTCTGAATCAGTTTGGTCTTCAGTACTTGAGTAGCCAGTTACTATCACTAATAATCTTTTAATAACTTCTGGTTCCGGATTAGCCGGGTTAGAAAGGGGAATTAGAGTATTTTCTTGGATAGTAACCAACTGGGGAATCTCCCCAAAAGCTAAATTAGCTTCAATTTCTTGAGCTTCTAACAAAGAAAAGACCGATGATTCAAAGAAAATCCCGGAAAAAATGAGAAGAATTAAGAGGTTTTGGGCCCAAAATCTTGGGCATTTAGAAGGAATTTTCATCTTAAAACCCCTTTTTAGGGGTTCCTTTATATTAGCTCGTCCCCGAGCTAATGTCAAGCAAGCGGGTGAGCGGAGTCGAACCGCCGTCACTACCTTGGCAAGGTAGCGTAATAACCGTTATACGACACCCGCATTTTGTGCCGGAGCGCAGAATCGAACTGCGACCTGATGTTTTTCAGACATCCGTGCACACCGTGTACACCACCCCGGCTTGTGGACCCAGAGGGACTTGAACCCTCGATCTTTAGTATGCCATACTAACGCTTTTCCTCTAAGCTATGGGCCCTTAATTTTTTTAATAAAAGTTTTGCGATCTCCTCTAGTTCTAACTGAATATGAGACCCTGCGCAAGTAATAACACAGACTCCTTTATAATCACTCTTCTTCGTTTTTGTGCCTTTGGTCCTAGGGTCAGGTTTAGTCTTATAAAAATTTTCTTTAGGGATTCCGGTGATATCCGACCAATATTTTTCGAGTTCACGGATGTTTTGGTCTGCCCGGTAAGACATTCTGCACTTAAGCTGACTCGGTTTAATTTTATAGCATTTTTCTAGTAATAAAATATATAAAAGGATTATTGTGGGGTCAGAACTCCCAAGTAGTAGCCCGGAATGACCCTTCCATTTTGCACCTTCGCCAAGATAAAGCATGGCCAAAACCGTCTTCAGGTTTTCCAGATTGAGATTTTTAAGAACTCTATTAGCCTCTTGTCGCACTTTATCTAAGAAAAGTTCGCGTTTCCGTTGCATCGAAGCCCACGCCATTGCTTGTGCTTTTTTGAAACTTTTGTGATTGAGGTCTCGAATCTTAGCAGCGTACCAATCCGGCAAGATCACATCCTGACACCAATTAGAGAGCGTGCTCTTGGGCATAGACACGCCCAAAACCTGTTTTATTTCGGTGTAAGTTTTACCCTTAGATCGTAATTTACGAACCTTGTCACGGAGGATTGTTTTTGTCATTACCTTAATTGTACTCTAAAATGTTTCAATGTGCAAACATTGTGCCCCTACCAGGAGTCGAACCTGGATTTAGTTCTTAGGAGAAACCCGTTCTATCCATTGAACTATAGGGGCACGTATCATAAATCTTAATAAAAATATATTAGCAACTTTTCCGCTTGCTGACAATATATAATATGTTAAAATGAGTTAATGGAAAAATCACCGATTGTTGAGGTAGCAAAAAAAGTTTGTCCGGCAGTAATCACCATTGTCATCTCTAAAGACCTTCCTAAAATTGAGGGTTTTTATTTTTTTCCTTTTGGCGAACACCAGTTTATTGTTCCAGAAATTGAAAAGGGTAAAAAAGAAAAAATGAAGATTGGCGGCGGTTCGGGTTTTGTCGTTTCTCCCGGCGGCTATATTATAACCTGTAACCATGTCGTTTCAGATTCGGAAGCAGATTATACGGTGATTTTAGACCCAAAACGTAAATATCAAGCAAAAATTTTAGAGAGAGACCCTTTAATTGATATTGCTATTTTGAAAATCGAAGAAAAAAATCTCCCCTATTTAGAGTTGGGGGATTCAAATCAAATTGAGTTAGGAGAAACAGTCGTCGCAATTGGAAATCCTTTGGGAGAATTTGAAGATACTTTGTCGGCTGGTATTATCTCGGGGCTTTCCAGAAAAATTACGGCTTATGGCGGATTACCCCTCAAAGCCACCAGCTTAAGGGGGTTGATTCAAACTGATGCCGCAATCAATCCTGGAAATTCAGGAGGACCTTTGGTCAATATGGAAGGAAAAGTGGTTGGTATTAATACGGCTATGGTTATGGGAGTCCAAAATATTGGCTTTGCTATTCCCATAAATTATGCCAGAAGAACCTTAGAAGAAGTAATGAAATATGGAAAAATTAAAAGGCCGTTTTTGGGAATAAGATATTTTGTCTTAAATAAAGAAATTGCTCAGGTAAATAAACTTCCCGTTGATTATGGAGCCTTGATCGTCAGAGAAAGTTTGGGAGAAAAGGCAATTATTAAGGATTCGGCGGCCGATAAAGCTGGTTTAAAAGAATACGATATAATTTTGGAAATAAATGGCGAGAAAATAAGAGAAGAAAATCCTTTGAGTGATATTTTGCAAAAATACAAAATTGGCGATGAGGTTACTTCAAAGATTTTAAGAGAGGGAAAAGAAATAAATTTAAAAATAAAATTAGAAGAGAAAAAATAAAAATTGATTAAAAATTACCCCGTGAGATACGAAGTTATCTCACGGGGTTTTGTTTGGGTGGCTAACGGGATTTGAACCCGTTCTGAGAGTGCCACAGACTCTCGTGCTGCCATTACACCATAGCCACCATGTAATTTTGCTTTTTAACTTTTGAATTTTGAATTTTTATTGTGCCCCCACCAGGACTCGAACCTGGAACCTTAAAGTTAAGAGCTTTCTGCTCTACCAATTGAGCTATGAGGGCTTGTTTTAAGGACAGGTAATCTCCCACCAGGTTCCCAAACCCGTCCATTGGGCTACGCCAATCATATCCAAAAAAGTATTTAAAAATACCCAAGCAATAAAGACAATGGCTAGCCCAATTACTGCTGCAGTGATAACTGATTTAGCTTGCATTACATTTTCCGGGCTTGGCCCGGCGGCTAAGAAGTAAAATCCGCCAATTATCAGCATCAACCCAGCAGCAATCGGAGTAAGACAGTTTAAGATAAAATTAATTATATTATTAATCAAAACTAAAATATGACAAAATTCACAAGCCGGTTGCCCTATGGCGCCACAGGGTACTATCGGTCCCTCGCAAATAGCGAAAGTTTGTCCAGCTAAAGATGAAAAGAAGAAAACTAAAATAACTGTTGATAAGAATTTTTTAATTTTTAATTTTTCATTTTTCATTTCGGTGATGCCCCCGGAAGGACTCGAACCCTCACCGCAGACTCCGAAGGTCTGCACGCTATCCATTACGCTACGGGGGCGACTGAAATTATTCTATCAAAATGATTGAAAAATACAAGATTTTAAGATAAAGTGAAACTATGAATATCCCTAAAGAAGTAAAATTTGTCACTGAACAATTGAAAAAAAATGACTTTGAGGCCTATATTGTTGGGGGTTGCGTCAGGGATTTTTTAAGGGGGATAAAGCCGGAAGATTGGGACGTAACGACTAATGCTAAACCAAAAGAAGTTCGAAAAATTTTTCCAAAGAGTTTTTATGAAAATAAATTTTTAACAGTTACTGTTCAAACCGAGAGTAAAAATCCCAAATTAAAAGAAATTGAAGTCACAACTTATAGGTTAGAAGCAAAATATACAGATAAGCGCCACCCTGATGAGATAAGATTTGCCAAAACAATAAAGGAGGATTTAGCCAGAAGGGATTTTACCGTCAACGCCATAGCAATCTGTTTAACACCTGGTGTTAAACAAGTGAAAATTATTGATTTCTTTAATGGACAAAAAGATTTGGAAGAAAAGATTATTCTGGCAGTGGGAAATCCAGATGAGAGATTTTCCGAAGATGCTCTAAGAATGATGAGGGCAGTAAGGTTTGCTGTAACCTTGGGTGAGGGCTGGAAAATTGAAGAAAAAACAAAAAAAGCAATTGAGAAAAATTCAGTCGGGATTGGAGCGATTTCAAAAGAGAGGATTAGGGATGAATTAATGAAAATTATTATGAGTGAAAAGGCAATGGAGGGAGTTGAGCTTTTAAGAGAACTCGGTTTATTAAAATATATTATTCCCGAACTCGAAGGAGGATATAAGATTACTCAGAATAAACACCATCTTTATGATTGTTATGACCATTATTTAAGGTCTTTAAATTACGCGGCAAAGAAAAATTTTAATAAATATGTGAGGCTATCTAGCCTTTTTCACGATGTTGGGAAACCAAGAGTTAAAAGAGGTGAGGGACGAGACGCTACTTTTTATGGTCATGAAGTGGTTGGAGCAAGAATGACTGTTCAGATTTTAAACCGTTTAAAATTTCCTAAAAAAGATACTGAAAAAATTGCCAAATTAGTCAGATACCATCTTTTTTACTACAATCCCAATGAGGTTGGTGAAAGTTCGGTCAGAAGATTACTATTGAAGGTTGGTCCAGAAAATATCGAAGAATTATTGGAGGTTAGGATGGCGGATAGAATTGGTTCTGGCGTTCCCAAGGCAGAACCCTATAAGTTAAGGCATTTAAAATATCTAATTGAAAAAGTTTCCCAAGACCCAATTTCAGTCAAAATGCTTAAGGTCAATGGGAACGATGTAATGAAAATTTTAAATATAACGCCCAGTCCTAAAATAGGAGAGGTTTTAGATATTTTACTCGGCTATGTTTTAGAAGACCCAAAAAAGAATGAAAAGGAATTTCTAAAAGAGAAAATTCAGGAATTAGGGAAATTAAGGGAAGAAAAATTGAAAATATTGGCTCTGGCAGCCAGAAAAGAAAGAGAGAAAATTGAAACGAAAAAAGACGAAATGACAAAGCAAAAATATTGGGTGACATGATCCCCCGACCCCCGCTCAAGACACCTTCCTTACTCCAAAATTGCTTCGCGATTTCGGAGGCCACAGAATATTTGATTTCTGGCGCTCGCCTTCGGCTCGCTGTAGGGGCCCAAGCGAAGCTTGGGAGGGTGGTGGGTGGGTGGAGTCCACCAATAAAATTACGGGGTGGAGTATGACGGTAGTACAGCCCCGCACCTTTTACGGGGACTAGCGTAATGGTTAACGCGCCTCGTTCGGGACGAGGAGATTAGCAGTTCAAATCTGCTGTCCCCGAAACAAAAAAGGTGTGGGGTAGACTGGGTTCAACTCCCAGCGCCCCGACTGGGCCTGTGGTTTAATGGCAAAACGCTACATTCGCATTGTAGAAATGGCGGTTCAAATCCGCCCGGGTCCATACAATATATATGTATACAAAGAGAGTTGGAAATTTAGGTGAAGGAATTGCCGAAAATTATTTAAGAGACAAAGGTTATCAAATTTTAGATAAAAATTATGTTTTTAGAATGGTTGGAAATCCCCAAAGAGGAGAATTAGACATGGTGGTAAAGAAAGATAATATAATCAGTTTTATAGAAGTAAAAACCCTCAGGCTCGCTCAGGGCGAGCCTTTTTTACCAGAAGAAAAGGTAAATTTTTCAAAACAAAGAAAATTAAGAATAACGGCCGAGAGCTGGTTAATGAAAAAGAAAATTCCTTTAAATTCAAAATGGCAAATTGATATTGTGGCGATTAAAATCGATGGTAAAAAGGTCGAGGTCTCTCATTTTGAAAACGCCATCAGTTATGAATAATTTAAAAAAAATTGGTTTAATTGTCGACGAGGGAGCTGACTTGACTTCTGAAATAATTGAAAAGTATCAAATTGCCATAGTTCCCTTGAAAGTAATCTGGCCCTCAGAAATAGAAAATTTACCAGGTCCAACCATCTTCCATAAAATGGCTGAGGCAGATAAAAAGGGGTTAAAGCTCTTTTGCCAAACCTCTCAACCTTCTCCAAAAGATTTTCTTGATATTTTTAAAAAAGAATTGGAAAGATGCGAGAAAATTATTTGCATTACCATTACCTCAAAATTATCTGGTACTTATAATTCAGCCATTCAGGCCAAAAATTTTTTAAACCCGGAAGATCAAAAAAGAGTCTTTATAGTTGATTCTCTTAATGCAATTTGCGGCCTGGGACTTTTGGTTTTAAAAGCAATTGATTTAATAAATACAGGTAAAGAAACGGAAGAAATTGTTAAAGAGTTAGAAGAGTTCAAACCAAAAATTCATCTTATTGCCATACTGGGTGACCCAAAATGGTTAGAATTCTCCGGCAGAATATCAAAAACCATAGCCAGCTGGATAAGAGGGATGGCTAAATTGGGAGTTAGACCTTTAATAGGAATAAAACAGGGGGTGGTCAAAGCAGTTGGGATAAAAACCGGCGTTAAAGATGTCTCTGAGGCCCTTTTCCAGGAATTGGCAGCCAAAACAAAAAAGACCAGAAAAAAAGGTAAAAAAATAAGAGTAGCGATTATGCACTGCCTCAATGAAGAGGGAGCTCAAAAACTAAAAGAGATGATTGAAAAAGAGCTATCTAATACCGAGATAGCTTTTGTAAGCTTAATTGATAGAGTAGTAGGCAGTATTGTTGGCCCCGGCTCTTTGGGTTTGGCTTGGTATGAAATTTAATCTGTCGTGCTAGTTCCCCGGCAGCCGGTTATGGCAAGAGCAATCCTTTGGAAAGCAGTCAGGTTGGTTAAAATGGCTAAAATTATGATGGGATAAATCATCCAGGAAAGATTAAAAATACCCAAAAATAAGGTTATAAAAATCAAAATTACTCTTTCTCCCCGGCCAAAAAAACCTCTTCTTAATTCGATTTGGACTAACTCTTTTTCCTTGGCAGCCGCTTTTGAATAAGTAGTCATCAGAGAGCCAAAAAAGGCAAGAAAAATCCAAACATTAGCTGGTAAAAAGAGAAAGCCTTTTAAGGGCAAAAATAAAAGCCCTAACAAAATTATTCCTTCAACATAACGGTCGCAAATTGTGTCCAAATAGGCTCCCTTTTTTGTTTCCATCTTAAAAAATCTGGCTACTGCTCCGTCTACTAAATCTAAAAAAGTGGCAATCGTAAAGAAGGTTAGGGCTAAAATCAAATTTTGAGTTACCAAAAACCAGAAAGCAAAAAGGATAAAAATAAGAGAATTAAAAGTCAGCTGATTCGGGCTTAATCTAAATTTGGAGAAAAGCTCTCCTGTTTTCGTTTCGAGCCATTTAAATTTTTCTCTTTTTTCTTCTAACATCGAGATAAATTGAAAATTTATTGAAGATTGAAATGAATCAAAGATTCGTTAAACATCGAAATAAATTGAAAATTTATTGAAGATTGAGTCGAAGAAGCTTGCTTCTTCTCCATCTTCGCTTACGCTCGGTAAATGAATTAAAGATTCATTGAGTATTTCAGTTTGGCTAAATTCCTTTTTGAGTGGTCAATTATTTTTTCAAAAAAGTTAGCCTCTGAACCCCTTATTTTCCCTTCTCTATTTTTAATCCTTTTTAAAACTTCTTCAAGAGATAAATTTTGACCGGGAATTTCCAAATAACATTTACCAACAAAATTTGGGAAATGGGCGTCTGAACCACAAGTAAAAGGTAAACTATATTTTTGAGCCTGGTTTAATGCTTTTTTGTTACCCGGTCCCAAAATGGATGAATTTAAAACTTCTAGGCCATCTATTGCCGAGCGCTGCGTAGCGGCGTGAGGCGGGAGATGAGACGAAGTCTCATCGACCTCATTAATTAAATTCTCCAAATCTCCAAAAAAAGAGCAAAACCAGCCAAAAGGATGAGGAATAATTGCTATTCCCCCTACTTCTTTTATTTTTTTTATCGTTTCTCTGGCCGATAAATTTTTAGGAATAACTTCTTTGACGTTTAAGCCCAAAACATCTCCTTCTTTTGTTTTTATTTCAATTCCGGGTATAATTAAAATTGGCTTTCCTCGAGCATATTCAACGGCTTCTTTGGCGCCCCCTATAACGTCGTGGTCAGTAATGGCCAGACAATCAATTCCCTTTTTAATTGCTGCTTTGACCATTTCTTTTGGCAGAGTCGTGCTGTCAAAAGAATAGGCAGTATGGACATGAAGATCGCATTTCATTAAAATAATCTTATCATCTTTAAACTTCACCTTCAAACTGAAAGGCAATATCGGAAGGGGGTCGGGGAAATCCTTCGGTTTCTCAGAATAGGAAAAGATTAAAAACCGAGGGTAGTCAAAGAGATAAATCTCTTTTTCACCTCACTGCGGTTCGGTTTTAAAAGACTACGACCCTCCCTCCACCCTCCCGCGTCTTCGACGCGGGCCCCTCGCGAGCCCAAAGCGAGGCAAAGCCGAGCGCCAGAACAAAGTTCTGGAGAAGGGCGAGCGATTGATTTGGTAATACCACTAATATGAATTTCCAATTTTTGCTATCTTGTTTTTATTTTTTTCTGCCGGCTTATTTTACCAATATGACTCCCCCTTTAATGAGAAGTTTTGGGTTTTTAAAGTGTTTAGATAAACCGGTAGATTCTGGAAAAAATTTTTGGGGGGAACCCTTTTTGGGCTCTCATAAAACTTGGCGGGGAGTTGTTGGCGGAATTTTGGTCGGAATTTTAACGGTTTCGCTTCAGGCCTGGCTTTATCAATTTCCTTTCATAAAAGAAATTAGTTTTTTTAATTATCGGGCAATTAATATCCTGCTCTTTGGGTTTTTAATTTCTGGTGGCCCAGTTTTTGGCGATTTATTCTCTGCCTTTATTAAAAGGCGCTTAAAATTACCACCCGGCACTCCCTTTTTACCCTTTGACCAAATAAATTATGTTTTAGGTGCGGCTCTCTTTTTGACGCCTTATCTTTTGGCTTGTCCCTCACCAATGATAAATTGGTGGGAAGTCTGGCTAACTCTTTTTATTTTAACTTTCTTTTTGCATGTTTTTTTTAATCGCTTGGGATATGAAGTGGGCTTGAGTAAAGCCAAATGGTAAAATATGATATAATAATAATATCCCATTTCGGAGAGGGGTCGGGAGAACCCTTCAGGTTCTCCCGTATAGGAAAACAGTCGGACTTTGCCCGCGTTAGAAACCGTGGGTTTCTAAAGAGTGAGCCCGTAAGGGCGAGCGACTGACTCGGTGATACCAATGTTAGAAGAATTTCTTGAACCATTTTTTCAAAACCTGGCTTTCGTTCTACCTCAGATTTTGTGGGCAATTTTAGTTTTTATTTTCGGTTTCTTTATTTCCAAATGGATTGGCAATATTGTTATCCGGTTTTTAGAAAAAACTCGGTTAAATCAAGCGGCAAAAAGAATAGGCTGGGAAGAGGCTTTTTCCAAAATTGACACCAAATTAAATCTGCCTAAGATTTGTGGCGGGGTAGTCACCTTATTCTTAATTATCCTTTTTTGTGTTGCTTCAACTGAAATTTTAGGATTAGTCCAGCTTAGCCAGACCCTCAGAGACGTGCTTTCTTATTTCCCTAATATTTTTGTTGCCTGTTTGATTTTTATCTTGGCCATTTTTTTAACCGATTTTTCCCAAAAAATTGTTGTAGCTTCTTTAGAAAAAGAGAGGATTACTTATTCAAGATTAATGGGAAGAATCTTCCAATGGGCAATCTGGATTTTGGCCATTTTGGCTATTCTTTATCAATTAAAAATAGTTCCTACTTTAATTTCAACCATCTTCATCGGAGTGGTGGCTTTAATCGTTATTACTTTGGGAATTGCTTTCGGTTTGGGAGGAAAGGATTTAGCAGCTAAAATCCTTAAAGAGTTAGAAGAGAAAATAAAATAAGAATATGGAGTATTTAACTCAAAGGGAGCTCAAAGAAATGGTGCTCCTTTCTTATCAAAAAATCGAGAGGCAAAAAGAGGAGATTAATAAAATTAACGTCTTCCCGGTACCCGACCAAGACACTGGTACCAATTTAGCAAAAACTTTAGAAGGAATAAAAAATGCCATTGAAGGAAAGGAGTTTAAAAATTTAAGTGAAATTTCAGAAGCAGCTCTAGATGGGGCTTTGGCTGCTGCCCAGGGAAATGCCGGTGTTATCTATACCGGCTTTTTAGCTGGTTTTTTGCCTTTATTTAACAAAAATCCGGTTAATGCTAAAAAATTGGCTCTGGCTTTTGAAAAAGGGGCTGAAAGGGCAAGATTAAGTATCCAGAATCCGAAGGAAGGAACAATTTTAGACGTGATTGATGCCGCTAAGCAATCTTTTAAAAAAGGAGTAGAAAAAGAATCGAACATTATTATCCTTTTTAAAATGGCGGTGGAAAAAGCAAAAGAGGCGCTTTTGGCTACCAGAGAGAAAATGGAGATTTTTAGAAAGGCCAACGTGGTTGATGCCGGGGGTTTGGGCTTTTTAATAATTTTGGAAAGCTATTTGGAGGCACTTGAGCCCGTCTTGGCTAAAGCTCAGGCTGGCGAAGAAAAGCCATCAGAAAAAATTAAAAGATTTGTCCAAATTATTTCTAATCGCTATGAAATAGTTTCTTTATTAGAAAATCCGAGGCTAAGTGAAGAAAAAATTAAAGAAAGATTAAAAAGATTAGGTGATTCAATAGATGTGGTTCAAGTCGGAAACAAAATTAAATTACACATTCACACTAATTATCCCGAAGAAGTCAGAGATGTCATAAGGCAATTTGGTCGGATTTCGGCAATAAGAATTGAAGACATGGCCAGGGAGGTGGTGGGCTTAGAATCAGTAAGAAGGATTTCAATCGGAATTGTAACCGACGAAGTGGCCGATTTAACTCAAAAAATTGTGGAAAGATATCAGATTGAAACCGTCCCCTATAAACTAGATTGGCCGGAAGGGGAAGATTTAGCAGGTTTAAATATTTATCAAAAAATGGAAGAGGCAGATAAAATGGGTATCAAAAATCTTCCTAAAACTTCCCAGGCCACTCCAAAAGATTTCTTGAGTGCTTATCAAAAACAACTTCAAAAATTTGAAAGGGTCCTATCTATTGTTATTACTTCAAAACTCTCTGGTGGCTACAATTCGGCTTGTCAGGCAAGGGAAATGTTATTGGAAGAAGAAAAAAGGAGAGTTTTTATTTTAGACAGTTTAAACGCCACTGCCGGTCAAGCCCTTTTAGTTTTAAAGGCAATTGAGTTAATTCAAAGCCAAATGGAAATTGAAGAAATTTTAGAAGAACTAAAAAAAGAAATTCCAGACGTTAAATTATACGCCTTTATCCAAGACCCAAAATGGTTGGAAAGGGGAGGAAGGTGTACTCCTTCTCAGGCAAATTGGATGAGAAGATTACAAAAATTTGGTCTGAGACCTCTTATTGGATTAAAAGACGGGAAATTAGTAAAAATCGGCTTTCGTTTTGGAGTCAAAGAGATTCCGGAAGCAATTTTCCGAGAAATTGAGTCAAAAAGTAAAAAAATTAGAGAGAGGGGAAAAAGAATTAGAGTGGTTATTACCCATGCCGATAATTTAATAGAAGCCAAGAAACTAAAAGAGAAACTAAAAGACATCCAAGCCGAAATTTCATTTATTAATTTAACTAGTCCGGTGGTCGGGGTCCATATCGGTCCGGGCAGTCTTATTGCTGCCTGGGTGCCCCTAGAATAAAATGATAAAACATATCGCTATCATTCCAGATGGAAACAGAAGGTGGGCAAGAGAAAGGGGAGTTCCTCTTAATGAGGGTCATAGAATTGGTGCTCAAACTACCCAGAAAATTTTTGAGAAGACCTTGGAATTAAAAATTCCCTATTTAACTTTTTGGGCCGCCTCCTATGATAATTTAATAAAAAGGTCAAAAGAAGAAGTAAAATTTTTGATTACTTTAATTAATGCCGAATTTCAAAAGTTGCTTGACGATGCCAGGGTTCACAAAAATGAGGTGAAAGTCAGGATTTTAGGTAGATTTCAAGAGGTTTTTCCTGAAAAAACTTTAAGAATAATTGAAAAGTTGATGAAAAAAACTGAGAATTATGAAATTTTTTCTTTAACTTTTCTTTTAGCTTACAACGGGACAGATGAAATGTTGGCGGCAATAAAAAGAATTGCTAAAGAAGTTAAAATAAGTACAATTAAGATTACTGGAGAATTAATTAAGAGTTTTCTCTGGACAAAAGATTTGCCTCCGGTAGACCTGGTCATTAGAACCGGCTGCCAGGATGACCCCCATAATTCAGCTGGTTTTATGATGTGGCACACTGCTTACTCCCAGTATTATTTTACCAAAACCCTCTATCCGGATTTTAGTTCCGAAGAATTTGAAAAGGCAATAAAGGATTTTGAAAAAAGAGAAAAGCGGCTCGGGAGATAAAAAACCATGTCAGATATATTTACAACAATTATTATTGGAGCGGGCCCCGGGGGATTAAATGCCGGAAGATATTTAGAAGATGCTTTGATTTTGGACCAAAAAAAGGAGATTGGAAAACCAGTTCAATGTGGTGAAGGTATTAGTAAAGCATCTTTAGAAAGACAGGGAATTAAACCTGACCCATCCTGGATCTCAGCCGTTATTGACACTACCCAATTGTTTTCTTCATCTGGAAAAAAAGTTGAAATCGAAGGTAAAGAATCGGGTTTTATCATAGATAGAGTGCTTTTTGAAAAATTTTTAGCCTCCCAATCTAAGGCGGAAATTTTATTGGAAAAAAGAGTGGTTGATGTCAGTTTGAAAAATGGAATTTGGGAAGTAAAAGCTGAAAAAGGCGAAATTTTTAAATCAAAATATTTGATTGGTGCTGATGGGTCATTTTCGATAGTCAGAAGTAAAGTTTTTAATGAAAAATTGGGACTTTTACCCACTCTTGAATATTTGGTTGAATTAGAAAAAGAGATGCCAACTTCAATAATGAAGCTCTATTTTGACCGAGAGAGGTTCCCCTCTGGTTATGCTTGGATTTTTCCTAAAAGCAAAAAAACTGCCAATATTGGTTTGGGAGGAGAAAAAAATCTAAAAGAAGGATTTAGCTATTTAATGGAAAGTATTGTCAAAAAAGAGTTTGGAAATTATAAACTTTTGGAAAATAAAAGCGGGGTAATTTCCTGGGGAGGAGCAAAAATTAAACTATTTAAGAATAATGCTTTTTTAGTCGGTGATGCCGGGGGTTTGGTTGACCCGATTTTTGGCGGAGGAATAAATAATGCTATGATTTCAGGAAAAATAGCGGCTGAATGTATTAACTCGGGCAAAGCCAATCTTTACGAAAAGAAAATCAAATCGCTTCCTTTTTTTAGTCAAGATTTACTTTTGGCCCAGGAAATCTTGTATTCTCTACCAAATCCAGTTTTGGACGAATTAGCCGAAATGGGAATTAAACCTGCTTTTTCTCGGTTTTTGTTAAAACCGGTATTGAGAAGAAATTTTTTAAAAATCTTAAAGCTTTTCTTAATTTTAGAAAAAAACGCCGGTTCTTTTAAATAGTCGGAGAGATAAATCTCTTCTTCACCCTTCATTATAATTCGGGTAATTAAATACCTAATAAACAAGCTAAAAGCACCAGATACATAGCCACCTTAGTAATAAATTTAACTTTCACCAGAGGTTGAGAAAAAGAATATAAAAATAAGATATTGGGAATTGAAACTAGCCTCAGATAAATAGAATTTAAAAATCCTGAAAAATAAGGAAGAGGGGAAAGCACAATGGCTAAAGCAATAAATCCTTGGGCAATTTCTCTGGCTGATTTTTTGCCCGATACTATTGGTAGAGTCTCTAATTTCAATTTTTTGTCTCCCCTGATATCCTCAATGCCTTTATAAATTTCTCTTCCCATATTAGCTAAAAAGGCCATCAAAGAAATAACCCAAATTATTTTGAAATCAAAAGTGATGAGAGCTCCGAATAAGAAAGTAGAGGCGGTAAGGTAACTAACCAAAATATTTCCAAATAAAAATCCTTTTTTGAAACGTCTAGCATACAAAAATTCCAAAATGCTATTTAGAAGTGCCAAAAGAAAACAATAGATATTTAAAAAAGCAGAGAATAAAATCCCTAAAACAAATAAAAAAAGGCCGAAAATAACAGCGTCCTCCTTTTTTATTCTACCTGAAGGCAGGGGTCTCTTAGGGGTATTAATTCTGTCAATTTCTATGTCATAATAGTCATTAATAACCATGCCTGCTCCAGAAAGTAAAAAAACAACTAAAAAGATAAAGAAATAGAAAATAGAAAAAGGTAGCCCTGAAATAACGGCTCCGATAACGGCCCCCAAAGCAGCTAAAAATGAGGTAAGGGGACGAGTAATTTCAAAATAAGGGTTCATAATATAGATTACTAATTATTAATTATTAAAAAACCTATGTCAAGTTCAAAAGAGATTCAAAGAAAAAAATTCGAGCAATATTTAGACACTCTTAAGCCAGAAATTGATAGGGTCATTGAAGAATATTTGCCAAAAGAAGCAACCAAAGAGTGGTTGGAATTCACCTTTAAAAGGCCTAGATATGTCTATAATTTAGAGGCGGCTCAAAAGGCCCTAATTGAACCCGTTTGGGATTTTATTTCTCGGGGAGGAAAAAGATGGCGACCAGTTTTGTTTTTATTAATTACCGAAGCTGTTGGTGGCGATGTAGAAAAGGTGAAAGATATCGTGGTAATTCCAGAGCTTATTCATAATGGGACAATAATAGTGGATGATATAGAAGACCAGGGAGAACTAAGAAGGGGGAAACTAACTTTACACAAAATTTTTGGAGACGATATAGCTATTAATGTCGGTAATTTCCTTTATTTTTTACCCCTTTTGGCTTTAATAAAGAATCGAAATAAATTTAAACCTGAGATTTTGGTAAGGGCTTACGAAACTTATATTCAAGAAATGATAAATTTGAGTTATGGTCAGGGAACAGATATCTATTGGCACAAAGGAAGGGCAGAAAATATAACCGAAAAAGAATATTTACAAATGTGCGCTTTCAAAACAGGTTGTCTTTCTCGAATGGCGGCTAAATTAGCGGTTGTCCTTTCGGAAGGGAATCAAGAAATAACCGAGGCAGCCGGCAGGGTAGCTGAAGCTATGGGAGTTGGTTTCCAGATTCAAGATGACATTTTAGATATCGCTTTAACCGACGAAGAGAGAACTAAGTTCGGAAAATCCTTTGGTAATGATATTAAAGAGGGAAAGAGAACCTTGATGGTAATTCACGCTTTAAAAAAAGCAACAAAAGAAGACAAAAAAAGATTAATTGAGATATTAAACAAACACACCGATGATATGGCAGAAAGAAAAGAAGCTATAGAAATAATCCAAAAATATGGTAGTCTGGAATATGCCAAAGAAGTGGCTAAAAAAATTATGAAAGAGGCCTGGCTTCAAGCAGATAAACTGCTCAAACCTTCGCCAACTAAAGAAAGATTAAAAGAATTTGTTTATTATTTAATTGAGCGGCAAGTATAAATATGGAAATTGGAAAAGTTGAAAAATATATTAGAGGGAAGATAAAAAAAGAAGGCGCTGTTTTGTCTATTCTCATTGATCCTTGCGATTATCCCTCGCCTCAAAAAGCAATAGAAACGGCCGTAGCGACAGTAAAGGGTGGGGCAGATATTATTGCCGTAGGAGGAAGCATTGGCGTCCAGGGTAAGCTTTTAGACGAAGTTATTCAGGGAATCAAGAAAAAAACCTCAATTCCAGTGACCTTATTCCCTGGTAATATTGCTACTATTTCTCCCCATGCCGATGCTATTTATTTTATGTCGTTATTAAACTCTCGAAATCCCTACTGGATATCACTGGCTCAAACACTGGTTGCTCCTCTTATTGAAAAAATGAAAATCGAAGCCCTGCCCATGGGTTATATTTTAGTGGAACCAGGCGGAACCGCCGGTTGGGTGGGGGACGCTAATTTGGTTCCCAGAAATAAACCTAAAATTGCTGCTGCCTTAGCTTTGGCCGGTCAGCTTTTGGGTCAGAGAATAATTTATACTGATGCGGGCTCTAACGCTTTTTCACCCGTACCAACCGAAATGGTGGCTACTGTTAGAAGAGCAATTGATGTTATTTATTTGGTTGGTGGAGGAATTAAAACACCAGAGCAAGCAGGAAAAATTGTGGCAGCTGGAGCTGATTGGGTTCAGGTAGGAACAGCCGCCGAAAAAACTAAAGATGTAAAGAAATTGGTTAGTCAATTTGTAAAGATAATCAAACAAAAAGGCGGGGCAAAAAGAAAATCAAAATGAATAATTTTTATTCTACCTTAATGGTTATTTTCGCTTATCTTTTGGGTTCTATTCCTTTTGGTTATTTCATCACCAAAATTTCAACCAAAAAGAATATTTTAGAAATTGGTTGGCGAAAAACTTCTGGTTCCAATGTTTTTAAAAATGTTGGAAAATGGCAGGGAATATTAACTGGGATTTTTGATATTTTAAAGGGGTATTTAGCCATTTTTTTAGCCAAAAATTTCGGTTTTTCCCCTCAAGTTCAAATTCTTTCTGGAGTGGCAGCAATCACCGGTCACAACTGGAGCATTTTTTTAAAATTTGCTGGCGGAAGGGGAATTGGAACTTTTATCGGAGCTTTTTTGGCTCTTTCACCAAAAATTTTATGGCCTTCTTTGGTCCCATTCGTTCTCTTGGGAATAATTTGGAACTTATCAATTGGTACTATTTTGTTTTTGATTTGCGCCTTAATTTTATCTATTCAATTTCAACAATTTGAAACGGCGGGAATTTTTACCTTAATCTCTCTCTTGCCAATTTTTCTTAAAAGATTAAGCCCAATGAAAGAGCTTTCTTTAGAAAAAAAGGGGTTGATTAGAAATCGTTTAATTTTTGACAACGATGAACTTTGTTTAGATTTGAGAATGAGGAGAATAATTAAAAACTTGACAAAAACCTAATTTTTGCTAAATTAAAAATAGTCCGCCAAAGCGGACCCTTTTATTAACATGGAATTAAAAGATTTTTTTTCAGCTATAGCCCAGATTGCTGAGGAAAAAGGAATTCCTCAAGAAAAAGTTTTAGAAACCATTGAGCAGGCTTTAGCTGCAGCTTATAAAAAGGATTACGGGAAAAAAGGACAGATAATTAAGGCTAAACTTGAACCAGCATCAGGTGAGGTTAAATTTTGGCAGGTTAAAATAGTTCTTAATAAAAAAATGATTTATTCAGAGAAGGAGTTAGAAAAACTGAAAACTCTGCCCTCCGAAGTTCTGGCAAGAGAAGGAGAAGAACCTATCTCTACCAAGGTTTCGGCAGGTAAAAAAGTTCGTTTTAATCCAGAAAAACATATTATGTTAGGGGAGGCAAAGAAAATAAAACCTGAAATTAAACCAGGAGAAGAATTTATCACGCCTCTCGAACCCAAAGGAGATTACGGCCGAATTGCAACCCAAACAGCAAAACAGGTAATTTTGCAAAAAATCAGAGAAGCAGAAAAAGAGAGCATTTTATCAGAGTATAAATCAAAAGAGGGGGAGATTATTTCTGGTATTGTCCAACGGATTGAAGGAAAAAATGTTTTTTTAGATATTGGAAAGACTTTGGGAATTTTAATTAAAGATGAACAGGTACCGGGCGAATTTTATCGGCCCGGTCAGAGGTTGAAATTTTATGTTTTAAAAGTTGAGGAAACCCTAAGGGGACCAACAATTTTTTTATCTCGAGCTTATCCTAAATTAGTTTCTAGGCTTTTTGAATTAGAGGTGCCGGAAATTTCCGCCGGCCAGGTTGTTGTAAAATCAATAGCCCGAGAGGCAGGTTCAAGAACTAAAATCGCCGTGGCTTCAAATGTGGAAGGTATCGACCCGATTGGTGCCGCGGTCGGTCAAAGAGGAACCAGGGTTCAAGTGGTTATAAATGAATTGGGGGGGGAAAAAATTGACATTATCGAGTACTCGGATGAGCCGGAAAAATATATTGCTAATGCTCTATCGCCAGCAAAGGTCTTGGAGGTGAAAATAATGCCAAAAAACAAGGCTTTAGCTATTGTCCCCGAAGACCAACTCTCTTTGGCTATTGGCAAAGGGGGCCAAAATGTGAGGTTGGCAGCTAAATTGACTGGTTGGAAAATCGATGTTAGACCCCCGGAGAAGATTGAAGAGGAGAAATAATTTGTTATAATATGATTAGAATGTAATCCCCCGACCCCCGCTCAAGACACCTTCGGTTTCTTGCGTCGGCCTTCGGCCTCCTATTTTTCCAAGACGGGGGATTCAAAATTATATGAACTTAATTCCGACAGTTATCGAAAAAACCCAATATGGGGAAAGGGCTTATGATATTTATTCAAGACTTTTGCAAGAAAGAATTATATTTTTAGGTGGTCCAATTATTGACCCGATAGCTAATTCGGTTATTGCTCAACTTCTCTTTTTAGCCTCTAAAGATCCCAAAAAAGATATTCAGCTTTATATTAATTCGCCGGGCGGAGTTTTGACTTCAGCTCTGGCGATTTATGATACGATGCAGTATGTAAAATGTCCCATTTCTACTGTTTGTATCGGAAGTGCCGCTTCGGGAGCAGCGGTTTTATTAGCCGCCGGAACAAAAGGAAAAAGATATTCTTTGCCCAATGCCCAAATTCTGCTTCATCAGGTGGCAGTCAGCGGCGTTTCGGGAGAAGCGATTGAAGTGGAAATTGCGGCGAAACAAATTATCAAATTAAAGGATAAAATCAATAGAATTTTATCTAAACACACTGGCCAACCCTTAGAAAAAATTGAAAAAGACACTGACCGCGATTTTTATCTCTCAACCGAGGAAGCAAAAGAATACGGCTTAATAGATGAAGTTATAAAACCAAAAGAAGAATAAAGATATGATAAAAAAAGGTTTTCTATTTCTCTTAATTTTGTTTTTCGGCCTAGGGTTTTTGGGGGAAGAGGCCTTTGCTCAGGGTCTAATCAATCCATTACAAGCTACCACTCTTTGGGAAGCAATCAATGCTCTGATAAATTTCCTTTTACTACTGGCTTTTGCCTTGGCTCCGCTCTTAATAATTTATGCTGCCTCTTTAATTCTTTCCTCTGCAGGTAGAGCAGAACAAATCCAAAAAGGAAAAAACATTATCCTTTATACCTTAATTGCTTTATTTATTATTTTACTGGCCAAGGGCCTACCTTCAATAATCAAGGGGGCTTTGGGAGGATAGAACTAATTATTAATTATTAATTATCTAATCAAAACCCGCCAAAGATGGCGGGTTTTGACAAAATCATAAAATTTTACTATTATTAAATTGATAAAATTAACTTTGGGTTTTGGAATTATGTTGATAATTCAAAAGAATTGTCTTAATAACCAATTTCCAACTTTAAAATATGGAAGCATTAGTCCAATTAATCATTGGGATATTTTCCCTTTCAATTGGAGCAGTTTTGGGCTACTTTGCCCGCCAATCAATTGCTAAAAGAGATGCCACGACCATCGAAGCCAAACTTCAAAAGAGAATCCAAAAGGCAAGAGAAGAAGCAGCTCTAATTTTAGAAACAGCCCAGAGGAAGGGGGAAGGAAAAAGAAGAGAACTTTTAAAAACCGAAGAGATTTTATTGAAAAGAGAGGGAATTTTAGATCGGAAGATTTCTGAGTTTGAAAAATCACAAAAAGAATTTCAAGAAAAAATTGAGAGGTTAAAGCAAATTAAAGAAGAAATTGAGGGTTTAAGAGAAAAAGTTCTCCAAAATTTAGAAAAAGTTGCTGGCCTGTCAAAAGAAGAAGCAAAAAAAGAGCTATTCGAGCAGTTAGAGAAAGAATTCCAAAAAGAGATTTTAGAAAGATTAAAAAAGTTAGAAATGGATAGAGAAGACCGTTTTGAAAAAAGGGCAAAACAAATTTTAGCTACTGTCATTCAAAAATATGCCCTCTCCCAAGCTCAAGAAATAACCACCTCGACAATTTCTCTGCCAAACGAAGAAATAAAAGGCAGAATTATTGGAAAAGAAGGAAGAAACATCAGAACCTTGGAAAAATTAACCGGTGTCGAAATTGTGGTTGATGAAACCCCAGAAACAGTGGTTATTTCCGGTTTTGATCCAATTCGGAGAGAAATTACTAAGATTGCCTTGGAAAAATTAATCAAAGACGGCAGAATTCAGCCAGCCAGGATTGAAGAAAAAATAGAAGAGGCGAAAAAAGAGATCAATTTGCAGATCAAAAAAGCAGGAGAAGCGGCGGTTTATGATTTGGGTTTGATGGGCCTAGACCTAAGATTGATTCATCTGCTTGGTAGATTAAAGTTTAGAACTTCTTACGGCCAAAATGTTTTACTTCACTCAATTGAAGTAGCTTATTTGGCTCAAGCTCTAGCTGAAGAAATTGGGGCCAACTCCCTAGTTTGCAAAAAAGCCGGGCTTTTACATGATATTGGAAAAGCGGTTGACCAGCAAATTGAAGGCTCTCATGTTGACATCGGGATGAGAATTTTAGAAAAGTTTGGAGAAAGTCAGGAAATAATTTCAGCCATAAAATCTCATCATCAAGAATATCCAGCCGAAAGTATTGAAGCAATTTTAGTTCAGGTAGCTGACCAAATTTCGGGAGCCAGGCCGGGAGCCAGAAAAGATACTTTGGAAAATTATCTAAAAAGATTATCCGATTTAGAAAATGTCGCCAATACCTTCCCGGGAGTCGAGAAAGCCTGGGCCTTACAAGCCGGTAGAGAAATAAGGGTTTTTGTCAAACCCGAAGAAATTGATGATTTGGCAGCAAAAAAATTAGCCCGGGATATTGCTAATAGAATCCAAGAAGAGCTGAGATATCCTGGCGAAATAAAAGTTAATGTCATTAGGGAAATGAGAGTGATAGAATACGCAAAATAGAATTTTCAATTATCAATTTCCAATGAAAAACGGCGTCAAACCGCCGTTTTTCTATCGGAGCGGGATACGGGAGTCGCACCCGTCTTTTCACCTTGGAAGGGTGACGTTGGACTGCTCAACTAATCCCGCAATTCGGGGTGTCGAGATTTGAACTCGAACTAAATCCTCCCAAAGGACTCGTGCTACCGTTACACCACACCCCGCTAATTTCGCTTTTAGCATTTTATTTCCCTTTGGTCAATGATATAATTAATTAATGAAACTAAAAGAAATTCTCAGAGAAGTTAATGTTCCAGCCCAGTGTAGAAAATATGGACTTTCTCTCTGGCAGTGTCCTCAATTTCTTTTTCTAATAATGGGCTTAATTGTTATTGTTTCCTCCTTGATTGCTTATGCTATTGGTACCCGTTATATTGAAGACCCTCTCCTGGTTGCTTTTTGGGTTCTTTTGATTGCCGTAGTTTTATTTGTTATCAGTGTAATTATCACCAAAAGTTTCGAGAGATTAGCCGAGGCAAATAGAATGAAATCAGAATTTATCAGTATCGTCTCCCATCAGCTTCGTTCTCCTCTTTCTAATTTAAAGTGGGCTCTGGAATTACTAATGTCTGGAAGGATTAATTCTGTTTCCGAAAAACAAGTCGAATATTTTAAAATTCTCAAGGAAAACTCAAACCGAATGATGGAACTGATAAAAGATTTGTTAATCGTTTCTCGAATCGAAACGGCCCAACTACCAATAAAGAAAATAGAGTTTTCTTTAGAGGATTTAGTAAAGGATTTAATTAGAGAATTTTCGCTCCTTGCTCGGGCTTCAAATGTAACGGTTGAATTTGAGCCTCAGTCAGATTTACCAAAAATTTTCGCCGACCCATCCCAGATTAGATTAGTAATTGAAAACTTTTCAGATAACGCTATTCGCTATATTCCTACCCGCCAGTCGCCTGAGGCCGACAGGCCGATGGCAGGCGGGAAAGAGAAGGGTTTGGTAGAAATTAAAATTGAAAAAAGAAATCAAAATCTCTATTTTGAAATTAAAGATAATGGGGTGGGTATTCCCAAGGAGGACCAAAAATATATCTTCCAAAAATTTTTCCGTTCCGAAAATGTCTTAAAATATCAAACCCAGGGTTCTGGCCTCGGCCTTTATATTTCAAAAGCCATCGTCGAGAGGTCAGGAGGAAAAATTGGATTCAAAAGCCAGGAAGGCATTGGATCGACCTTCTGGTTTACTCTACCAATAAAATAAATTGCTATATGAAGACAATTCTTTTTATCGAAGACGAATCGGCTCTTCAAAAAACTTTTGGTGAGATTTTAGGTCAAGAAGGATATGAAATGATTTCAGCTTTGGACGGAGAAATTGGTTTAAGATTGGCAAAAGATAAGAAACCAGACCTAATTTTACTTGACCTCATTTTACCCAAAAAGCATGGATTTGATGTTTTGAAGGGGTTAAAAGAAGATAAGGAAACAAAAGAAATTCCAGTCATTGTTTTAACTAATTTAGAGAGAATTGAAGATGTAGATAGGGCATTGGAGTTAGGGGCAACTACTTATTTAGTTAAGGCCCAGTATTCTTTAGAAGAAGTAATTGAAAAAATTAAAAAAGCATTGCAGGAACGCTGATAGATCGCTGATTTAGACGCTGATAAAACGCTGATATCAGCGTAAATTCGGCGTATAGTTCAGCCTAAATTCAGCGGATATATATGAGAGTAGAGCCACAACAACTAAAAGCCTTTCTTTTGGATGCGGGTTTAATTACCGAGAAACAATTTGAAGAAGCCCGGAAAAAAGCCGAGTTGAAGAATCAAAAAATCGGCGACATTTTAATTTCTGAAGGTTTAATTTCCCAAGAAGAATTAATTAAATTGGAGGCTTATATTTTGGGAATCCCTTTTGTTAATTTAGAAAAAGAAGTTGTTAGTTTTGAAGTTTTAAAAATAATCCCTGAACCTATCGCTCGTTCTCACAATATTGTCGCCTTCAGGAAAAAAGGGAATGATTTGGAAGTAGCGATGTTAGATCCGGAAGACTTAGCTACAATTGAATTTATTAAAAAAACAACTGATCTTAGAATTTTGCCGAGATTGACTAATCCTAAATCAATTAAAAATGTATTACTTCAATATCAAAAAACTTTGGAAGTTGAGTTTGGAGAAATTATTAAAAAAGAAATTGGGGTCATAAAACCAATCAAAGAAGAGGAGGTGGTGAAGGAAAAAATTGAACTCCAAAAAATAGCCGAAGAGCTGCCAATTATTCGAATTGTCGATACTCTTTTGAAACATGCTATTTTACAAAGAGCTTCTGATATTCATATTGAACCAACGGAAAAAGAAGTTTTGGTTCGTTATCGAATTGATGGAATTTTAAGAGATGCTATGACCTTGCCCAAAATATCTGCTTCGGGAATTGTGGCTAGAATCAAAGTTCTCTCTAACTTGAAATTAGATGAACATCGACTTCCCCAAGACGGACGCTTTAAGGTAGAAACCGAAGATTATAAATATTCAATTAGGGTTTCGGTTTTGCCTGTTTTCGATGGAGAGAAAATTGTCATGCGCCTTTTATCTGAAACCGCCAGGGCTTTTACTTTGGAACAGGTAGGTTTAAGGGATGAGGCCTTAGAGATTGTTCAAAACAATCTGAGAAAACCGGTTGGAATGATTTTAGTTACTGGTCCCACTGGATGTGGGAAAACAACCACTCTCTATTCAATGATGGAAATTTTAAATAGTCCGGGAGTGAACATTTCAACCGTTGAAGATCCAATTGAATATCGAATGCCAAGAATCAATCAAACTCAGGTTAATCCCAAAATTGGTCTGACTTTTGCCTCAGGACTACGATCCTTAGTCAGACAGGATCCAGATATCATTATGGTCGGAGAAATTAGAGACCAAGAAACCGCCTCTTTGGCGATTAATGCGGCTTTAACTGGGCACTTAGTTTTATCAACCCTCCATACCAATTCGGCTGCCGGCGCCATCCCCAGATTGATTGATATGGAAGCCGAACCATTTTTACTCTCCTCGACTCTAAATTGTATTTTAGCCCAGAGATTAGTCAGGAAATTCTGTCCCGAGAAAGAAAAATATTTTTTGAAAGAATCGGAATTAGAGGGTATCGGAAAATATTGTGATTTAGAAAAAGTATTAAAAATTTTAAAAGAAGGGAGAGTGGTGGCCAAAAATGCTAATTGGAAAAATATTCCTTTTTGGAGACCCAAAAAAAGTGACGATTGCCCTGACGGTTATAAAGGACGGATTGGAATTTTTGAGGTTTTGCCAATCACCCAAACCATCAAAGAAATGATAGTTCAAAAAGCCATTTCAGATGAAATTCAAAAACAAGCTCAAAAAGAAGGAATGAGGTTAATGATTGAAGATGGTTTTATCAAGGCCGCTCAAGGAGTAACCTCAATCGAAGAAATTTTAAGGGTAGTAATCGAATAAATGCCAAGATATTTTTATACAGCTAAGTCACTAGAGGGAGAAGATAAATCGGGAGTTTCGGAGGCAAAAGACATCCACCAATTAGCTCAAAAATTAAAAGGAGAGGGTTTTATTTTAATTAAAGCTATTCTTGAAGAAGAAAAATTAAAAAAGAAATTCGAAATCTCGCTCCCCGGTTTTGGCGTTCCCTTGACTGAAAAAATGTTTTTTACTAGAAACCTCCAGGTGATGATTTCAACTGGCCTCCCTTTGCCTAAATCCCTAGAAATTTTATCTTTACAATCAAAAAGTAAAAAATTAAAAACAGCGTTATTACAGATTAAAGAAGAAATTGTTAAAGGAGAAAGTTTTTCTAACACCCTATCTAATTATCCCAATATTTTTTCTGAACTTTTCCAAAGCATGATAAAAGTTGGTGAGGAGACAGGAACATTAGAGAAAGTTTTAGAAGTTTTGTCTTTGCAGATGGAAAGGGAAAATGATTTAAAATCAAAAATAAAAGGAGCTATGGTTTATCCGGCAGTGATTATTTGCGCCATGATTGGAATCGGAGTTTTAATGTTAGTGACGGTGGTACCCCAATTAGCCAAAACCTTCGCTGAATTAGATATTGAACTTCCTTTAACAACTAGAATCGTAATTAATTTAGCTAATTTTTTAGTTCAAAAATGGTATCTGGTGGTTATCCTTTTCGTTTTTTTTCTTTTCCTTTTTTGGCAAATTCTGAAAACAAATTTTGGAAAAAGAACGGTAGATTCTTTTACCTTAAAACTTCCGATTATATCTCCGATTATCAAAAATACCAATTCTGCCTATACGATCAGAACATTAAGTTCTTTGATTGCAGCCGGTATTCCACTCCCGCGGGCTTTGGAAATTACTTCCCGAACCTTAGGGAATATTTATTACCAAAATGCCCTAATGGAAGCAGCAGAAAAAGTAAGAAAGGGAGAAAAATTGTCTAATGCCTTAAAAATTTATGAAAATATTTATCCCTTGACCGTAATTCAAATGATTTTGGTTGGAGAAGAAACCGGTGA
>Ga0315289_10000545_pt1 | contig 57976 bp, 41 predicted proteins | sample YL17G11_40_MG_FD_203452 | JGI IMG/M metagenome (GOLD analysis project Ga0315289, IMG submission 203452) | Sediment microbial communities from Yellowstone Lake, YNP, Wyoming, USA - YL17G11_40 | ecosystem: Environmental > Aquatic > Freshwater > Lake > Sediment | place: USA: Wyoming | collected... | reverse complement strand
CCAGCGGTCTTGCGTGCCTATCACGATTAAGCCTCCTTGCCTGTAACGATTTTATATGAAATTCAGTTCCATCTGATGTATAATATTTTATCGGATAAGCTGGACTTTTTCAACAGCCCCGCTGTCCCCATTATTCCCCGTAGCTGTCCCCATTATTCCCCCATTATTCCAGTCCCCATTATTCCACCATTATTCCAGAAGAGAGGTTTTTTGCTATGGTTCTACATACCATATGTCTTTTGGGCTATCGGTGTATTTGGTGAACCATCTGAGGTCAGTGAATCGGTCATCACTTGACAAAATGGCATGTATTGCCTTGGCGAGTTTTGTGCGCTCTTTCTCATCGTTATGCCTCAAGAGGCGACCAATCAACCCAATATTTGAACATATAATCAATTGCCAGTCTGTGACTTTTGTGCCTAAGTATCCGACAAAAAAGAACACTTTATTTTCGTTAATGTCGCAGTCCACTGACCAAGCAAAATCATTGTAATTGTCTGGAGGATGAACATTGAATTGGGCTTTAGATAGCTCTGTGTACAAAAATTCTGATATAGAGTACCCTTTCGGGTGATCATACTCAGGTGATTCCGGAAAATGTGTTTTGAAACGCAGAATGTTCCGCATAATTTAACTCCATGTTCAGGCAATAATGGGGACGGCGGGGCTGTTGAAAAAGTGACATAAATTTTTCTTCACGCTGCGACTTTCCTGCTCAAATAAATTTTCATATCCGGTATTGTGCATTCGAACCAAGTTCTTTTATCCTGTCAAACCTGCACCGAAGCGTCTCGATTGAATTTTTAATCGTGTCTGCCGGTTCTTTATTAAGTTTCCTTCTGCGATGCGCTGCGCGGTTTTACTGACTCACAAGCGGCCTTTGCGATTTTCTCAGCTTCTATTGCGGTCTTAGCCGCGCTTTTAGCTGTAGAGAGAGTCAGGCAGGCAATTGTAATAGTGGCTATGGCTGCAACAACAGCGCATATTAAAGCTAACCAGATAGTAAAATCCGGTTTGACCTTCACGGAAAGTCCTTTACCGCTATCTACCTCAACTTTCACAGGCAATTCTTCGCCCGGATATATTTGTAGGCGAACCGGTATCGTATCACCATCCTTGACCTTAATTTCTGCAGGAGTTCCCTTCTGTCCGGGAATAGAACATCCTGAAAAAAGGGAAAACACTATAAAGACAAAAACCAGCTTCTTCATTTTCGCTTTACTCCTACGAATCCCGACTTTATTAGCGATTGTCCCAGTTTGTTAAAGGATAATCAAGCCCGGCCTTCTTTGGCTTGAATTCTACTCTATTTAGGCATAAAATAGCATGTTTTGAGAGCATATTAATATAATCGAGTAAATATATGAGTAAGTTTAAGCTAAATAGTGAGTTAAAGCCGGCGGGTGACCAGCCGGAAGCGATAAAACGGCTGACGGCGGGATTACGCAGCGGCAAAAAATACCAAACCCTGATGGGCGTGACCGGCAGCGGCAAAACGTTCACAATGGCCAACGTGCTCGCCGAATTCGACCTGCCAGTCCTTGTGATTTCGCACAACAAGACGTTAGCGGCACAGTTATACGAAGAGTTCAAAGCCCTGTTTCCGGAAAACGCCGTAGAGTATTTCGTCAGCTATTACGATTACTATCAGCCGGAGGCATATATTCCACAGCGAGATATATACATAGAAAAAGACGCCTCGAAGAATGCTGACCTCGACCGGCTGCGCCTTTCAACCACTACGAGTTTATCGACAAGAGAAGATGTTATTATCGTTGCCTCGGTGTCGTGCATTTTCGGTCTCGGCTCGCCGGAGGATTATAAGGCATCGGTGGTATCGGTGCGGACAGGCGACAGTATAGACAGAAACAAGCTGTTAGGCAGGTTTGCGGATTTACAATACAGCAGGAACGACATCGACTTTGCCAGAGGGACATTTCGGGTTCGCGGCGACGTGGTCGAATTATATCCATCTTATGAGACCTTTGCGGTGCGGTTCGAGTTCTTCGGCAATGAAATAGAAAAAATCAGCTATATAAATCCCACATCCGGTGAGACGTTAGCAGATGAGCAGCAGGTTTTTATATACCCGGCGGAGCACTATATTATGCCGGGCGAGCGTGTCGGGGCCGCGGTGGAAGGCATAAAAGCGGAACTGAAGCAGCGGCTTAGCGAACTGAAAGGGCAGGGCAAACTCCTTGAGGCCCAGCGGCTGGAAGCGAGGACGATGTATGACCTTGAAATGATACAGGAGGTCGGCTACTGCAGCGGAATAGAGAATTACGCCAGGCATATGGCGGGTCTGCCGGCCGGGGCGAGACCCTATACATTGATAGATTATTTCCCGAAAGATTTTTTACTGTTCATAGATGAGTCGCACGCAACGATTCCGCAATTGCGGGCGATGTGGGCGGGCGACAGAAGCAGAAAAGAAGTGCTGGTCGAACACGGATTCAGACTGCCAAGCGCATTAGATAACAGGCCGCTGCGATTCGAGGAGTTTCAGGAGAATTGGGTGCGGGTGGTTTTTGTTTCCGCCACGCCCGGGCCGTTCGAGATGGAGAAATGCAACAATGAGGTGGTCGAGCAGGTCATAAGACCGACCGGCCTGATTGACCCTGAAATCTTCGTGTATCCGGCAGGCAACCAGGTCCCGCACCTGTTAGGTGAAATAGAAAAGCGGGTCAAGGACAAAGAGCGGATGCTCGTCACGACGCTGACAAAAAGGATGGCGGAGGATTTGGCCGGCTTTATTACAAAGCGAGGTTTTAAGTGCCGGTATCTGCACAGCGAGATAGATACGCTGGAGCGGATTGAGATACTGCGGGACCTGCGGAACGGCCGGTTTGACGTGCTGGTGGGCGTGAATTTGCTGCGGGAAGGTCTGGATTTGCCGGAGGTTTCGGCGGTTGCAATCCTCGATGCGGACAAGGAGGGGTTTCTGCGAAGCAAGGTTTCGCTGATACAGACAATCGGCAGGACCGCCCGAAATATCAAGGCGACTGTTTTTTTATATGCCGATACGGTGACGGAATCGATGCAGAAAGCTATTGACGAAACGAACAGACGCCGTAAAATTCAGTTAAAATACAACAAGGAGCACGGGATTAAGCCCGAAACGATAAAGAAAGAGATTCGCAGGGGCTTATCCGAGCAGATAAAGGCAAGAAAGGCAGCACAGGAGGCAATACGGTTTTCGGACCGTGAGTATGACAAGGTGGAGCTGGCAACCGAAATTGAAAAAGAGATGCTCGAGGCGGCGGAGTCGCTGGATTTCGAGCGGGCGGCCTTTCTGCGGGACCAGCTTAAGGAGCTGAAAGAGCTGCCGGAATTTGTGCTGATAGAATCACGCAAAAAGAAAAGGAACTATATAGCCACGAAAAAGCACAAGAAACAAAAGAGATAAATTTAGCCACAAAAAAGCTCAAGAGGCACAAAGGGAAAGGAATTATATAGCCACAAAAAGGCACAAAAAGCACAAAGAAAAAAAGGAATTATATAGCCACAAAAAAGCACAAAAAGCACAAAGAAAAAAAGGAATTATATAGCCACAAAAAAGCACAAAAAGCACAAAGAAGAAAAGGAACTATATAGCCACGAAAAAGCACAAGAAACAAAAGAGATAAATTTAGCCACAAAAAAGCTCAAGAGGCACAAAAAACGGAAAAGAGAACTAATGACTGTTGCGGCTTAAAAATGAGGATTAAGAGTGCAAAAACAAGATATAAAACAGTTATGCGATGTGGTCCGAGAAATTAGCTTTAGCATACATTGCTATCACCGAAGCGGGCATTTGGAAAAAATCTATGAGAATGCTCTGGCGCACCGTTTGGGAAAAAACGGTATTAAGGTTGAACAACAATATCCCCTGAGCGTGTATGATGAAGACAATACATTACTGGGCGATTTTCATGCCGATTTATTCGTTGATGATAGACTGATTGTAGAGGTGAAAGCGTGTAAAGCAATATCCAATGAACATGTAGCACAGCTTCTTGGGTATCTTAGAGCTTCTCGAATTAAAGATGGGCTTCTAATAAATTTTGGCGCACCAAAACTTCAAATTAAAAAATACGTGCTCAGCAATAATTTCTAATATATATTTTTTTGTGATTTTTGTGCATTTTTGCAGCTAAAGGAAAAACAAAATGAAAAAACTCAACATTAAAAAGGCGCTGCCGTTAATCAAGATGGCGATTGAAGAAGACCTCGGAGACGGAGATATAACCAGCGAGCTTCTCTTCAAAGACGATACTGCGGCAAAATACAATATCATATCGCGCGAGGAGATAATCGTATGCGGTATGGATGTCGTCAAAGAAATCCTCAAACAGTATGACAAAAGACTCAAATTAAAGGTCTTCGTAAATGACGGCGAGGCCGCTTATGTCGGATGCAAGATTGGCACAATCGAGGGACCTTTACGCTCTATGTTAAGCGCCGAGCGTGTTATGCTGAATTTTCTGCAAAGACTCAGCGGCATAGCGACGACAACACGTAAATTTGTGCGGGCCGTCCAGGGAACGAAAGCGAAGATTTACGACACGCGGAAAACGATGCCCGGCTGGCGAGTTCTCGAAAAATACGCCGTTCGCTGCGGCGGAGGACACAATCACCGGCTGGGGCTGTATGACGCCGTGCTGATTAAAGACAACCATTTAGCACAGTTAGGCAGAAACTTTTACCCGAAGCTTAAAAAGATAATCGAAGAAGCAAGGAAGGTAAAATGCGCCAAATTTATCGCCGTTGAGGTTGACCACGTTGACGACCAGCTCAACTATGTTCTGAAGATTCCGGGCGTTGATATTGTGCTGCTGGATAATATGGGGCAGTGGCAGCTAAAGCACGCGGTAGATATGCGAAACAGGATGCGCAGCGGGCACAAAAAGCCGCTGCTGGAAGCGTCAGGGAACGTGACGTTAAGCAACGTGTCAGCTATAGCGCAGTGCGGCATAGACAGGATAGCGGTAGGTGCAATCACTCATTCAGCAAGAGCCGTTGACATTGCACTGGACGGGTAGCCGGAATAATGCTGAAAAAAGAGCAGCTCGACCCTGACAAAATAAAAGCGAACCTGAATACGAAGCGCATCGGCAGAAAAATCATCGTTTATAAAAGCACCTCAAGCACCAATGATATTGCCGCCGAGTATGCGAAAGACAGGGAGAATGACGGGCTGGCGGTTTTTGCCGAGGAGCAGACCGCCGGCAGGGGCAGAACAGGCGCTAAATGGCTTGGCGGATGCGGAGACAGTGTTCTTTGTTCGGTTGTTTTGAGCGGCACAAAAATAAACAGCGAGATGCTCACGCTTACCTGCGCGGTAGCGACAGCCGAAGCCATCGGCAAGGTGGCCGGCGGCGAGGCAAAAATAAAGTGGCCCAACGACATAATGCTCAACGGCAAAAAGACGGCAGGGATTCTGGTTGAATCGAAGCAGAATAAAGGCAACAATGTATATGTTCTCGGTATCGGAATAAACTGCCACCAGAAAAAGAGCGCCTTTCCGGCAGAGCTGCAATCGATCGCTACAAGCATCGACATCGAAAGCCGCTCAATATGCGACCGCATCTCGCTTGCGAAGAGACTGCTGGTATCGCTGGAACACTGGCTCGAAATCGCAGAAAACGAAAGTGAAAAGGTTACGGAACAGTGGTGTAAATTAAGCACGCTGCTTAACCAGAGAGTGACTGTCATCTTCCATCGCAAAAAATTCAGCGGCCACTGTATCGGGGTGGACCCGGAAAAAGGGCTTATCCTTCAGTTAGAAAGCGGCGGCACAAGATTCTTCGACGCCGCACATACGACCATTGCCAAATAATTGTATGGACGGTGTATCGATAACTTAAAATCAGTAAAAAGGGAAATGCGATGATGAATAAAAGATTGTTGATGAGCGTTACGGCTTCCGTCGTGCTTATTGTGTCTTTATATCAGCAGACAGCAGGTGAGCCATTGACGGGAAAGAAATCGTCCATTGAGCGTCTGCCGGCACTGCCTCGGCTGACACCGCGGCCGGTCATCGTCGATGGCATTGATGAGGTTCAACTGAACCTGGCCGGGGTATGGCGGTTTAATCCAAAGCCGCCTAAAGAATTCTGGAAGGGCAAATCGCCAAAAGACGCCGGCTGGTCTGATATTGAGGTGCCCGGCGAGTGGGTAATGCAAGGCTTTGAGGTCGCCAAGAATACTGCTGCCGGGTATGTGCGGCAGTTTACCATTCCTGCGGAATGGAAAGGCCGACGCATTAAAATTCGCTTTGACGGCGTTTACAGCGATGCGAAGGTCTGGGTCAACGGCAAAAAGGCGGGGGCGCATATCGGAGGTTTTACACCATTTGAGCTGGATGTCACCCAGCTCGTCGGGCCGGGACAAGATAACACCATCGCCCTTGCGGTTAAAAATGAGTCGCTTGCGGACAATCTTGCCAGCGGGACATATTATGCCGCACATCAGCTCGGCGGAATCACGCGAAAGACATACTTATTTACTGTGCCGGAATTGAATATTTCATCGCTTCATTCGGAAACAAGTTTCGACAAGGATTACAATGACGCGGCGCTGCACCTAACGATGGATATCACTAATGAGAATCGCCGGGACATCAAGGATGCGCAGGTCCTGTTGAAACTGACAGACCCGGACAACAAACCGGTGTCAATCGAGCCGGCTATAATAAAATTGCCGGCCATTAAAGCCGGCCGGACAATCAGGCAAACCGTAGATATTCCGGTTGCAGGGCCGAAAAAGTGGGACGCTGAACATCCGAATTTATATGTGCTGAGCTGTCAATTGCAGGCGGCGGATAAATCGCTGGAAATAATTAAGCACCGTTTCGGATTTCGACAGGTTGAGGTTCGCGAAAGGCAGCTTTTTGTCAATAATACGGCGGTGAAACTGCACGGCGTCTGCCGGCACGAGACACATCCGCTGCGTGGCCGAAGTCTCACGCCGCAGCTTTGCAGAAAAGACGCTGAGCTTTTCCGAAGCGCCAATATCAATTTCATCCGGACTTCGCACTATCCGCCATCGGAGGAATTTCTCGATGCCTGCGACGAGCTTGGCATTTTTATCGAGGACGAGGCGCCGTTCTGCTGGGCGTTCCGGTGGGCGCTGGACCAAAGAAACAACCCTAAATACAGGGACATAATTGTTCGACAAACGCTGGAAATGATACAGCGTGACCGCAGCCGGCCGTGCGTAATCCTGTGGTCGGCGGCGAACGAGTCGGAATGGGACTTGAACTTTGAAAAATCGACACAGGCGATTCGCAAGGTCGATTCCAGCCAACCGCTGATTTTCAGTTACAGTCGGGGACAAAATCTTGACGTCGCATCTTATCACTACCCCGGCTCTGAAATAGACGATGAGCTTTCCCAATTCAATGTCCCTGTTCTATTCGATGAATATATGCACCTTAACTGTTACAATCGGAGCGAGTCTGCGACGGACCCCGGCATCCGGGAGGACTGGGGCAGGGCCCTTGCGCCGGTATGGGAGAAAATGAATGCCGCACAGGAATGTCTCGGCGGTGCCGTGTGGTCAGGCCTTGATGACATTTTTTATCTGCCGGCAGGCCGGACCACCGGCTACGGCCCGTGGGGCCCGCTCGACGGCTGGCGGAGAACCAAACCTGAATACTGGCATATCAAAAAGGCCTATTCGCCGATTAGAATACCCATCGAGGAGGTCATTACGCCTGATAAGGGCGAGCCGATAAGATTGTTTATCGAGAACCGTCACGGTTTTACGAACCTGAGCGAGATACGAATCGAATGGAGTCTGGCCGATGAAACCGGAACGGTAAAAGCCGACATTCCCGCACGGAGCATCGGAATCATTTCCATTCAGCCGAACAGCGTTGACATTGACGGCAAGAAGCTGTCGCTGGAATTTTTAAGTCCCCGCGGATTTCTTATTGACTCGTATCTTTTGCCCGTCGGTGTTTGCGAGATGGTTCAGCCGGCGCCGAGCATTTCCGCGGATGGGACGCTGGAATTAGTCAAAGACGATAACAGTTTTACAATCAAAGGCAGCCGATTCAGCTATGTTTTTGACCGAAAGACAGGTCAAATCCGCAGCGCTGAGATAGACGGCCAGACGGTTCTTGTCGGCGGCCCCATTCTGATGGTGCTGCTGTTCGGCGGCGGCAGGTGCGAGCCGGATTACAACGAAGACGTTAAACCACTTAACAATACGTGCAGTCAATGGCAGGCGGACGATGTGACGGCAGAGCAAACCACCGACGGTATCGAAATCCGTGTTAAAGGCCGATATAAAGAAGCCGCCGGCGCTTATACGATGCTAATCAACGGCAGAGGACAATTGACTGCTTCGTATCATTTCACTTACGAAGAAGAGCCAAAGCCGACGGAACATATGTGGAACGACCAGCCTGACCCGACGCGATACCGCCAACTGGGTATTGTCTTCGACCTGCCAAAAAGCTGCGATACTCTTGCGTGGGAGCGCAAAGCTATATGGAGTGTCTATCCTGATGACCACATTGGCCGACCCGCCGGGCAGGCCAGAGCTTTCCGCGACACTAAATGGCCGACGATAAAACTTCACGCCGAGCCGCCCTGGCCGTGGTCATTGGACAGCACCGAACTCGGCACTAATGACTTCAGGGCCACACGTCGAAACATTTTATGGGCATCTCTGAAAAGAACCGACGGCTACGGGGTGCTGGTGCGCTCCGACGGCAGGCACAGCACCCGCTCTTATGTAGATGGCGACCGTATTCGGCTGCTGGCGGCCGGCCATTCCACCGGCGGCAGGGACGGCGTCAGTTTCGGCCATCTCGGCAATGAACAAAAACCGCTCAATAAAGGCACCGTGCTGGATGATACCGTGCAGCTTGAGCTTGTAGGGCCATAGAAGACAGAGGACAGAAGACAGAATGGAAACTAAAAACCATTCTTTAAGGATTTGCGACTGCGGCCTTGCCGACTACCGGGAGGTCCTGCAGCAGCAGGGACAACTGTGCAAAAAAAGGCAGCAGGGCGAGATATCAAATACCGTATTGACAGCCGAACACCGACCTGTTATCACCCTCGGCGCCAGACAAAGCGCCAACAAGCTGCTGGCCGACCGCAGCACACTGGCAGAAAAAGGGATAGACGTTGTCGATATTCGCAGGGGCGGCGGCACAACGGCACATAACCCGGGCCAATTAGTCTTCTACCCGATTCTGCATCTACAGGAGCTTGGCATTGGAATCAGCGAGTATATCAGGGAGCTTGAAACGATTGGCATAGAGCTGCTGCAGGAATTAGACCTGCGGGCAGAAAGGCGAAAGGGCCTGCCCGGCCTGTGGGTCGGGGAGAAAAAAATCGCCTCCATCGGAGTGCGGGTTTCCAAATCCGTGACTTGTCACGGTATGGCGATAAATATTCAAAATGACCTGAGCATCTTCGATTATATCGTTCCCTGCGGCCTCGACGGCGTGGAGATGACATCGGTGCTGCAGGAGACCGGCAGAAAACAGCCGATGAGTAAAGTAAAAGAAATATTATCCCAGTTGCTTATAAAACACTTCTCGGCCCTGAACGAATCGCGAATCATAAAACACGGCCTACGAAGATTGCCTTGCTGGCTGAAAAGACCTCTGCCTGCCGGCGGGAATTATGCAAAAACCAGCGAAGTTATAACCTCGCTGGGTCTGCGGACAATATGCCACAGCGCCAACTGTCCGAACCGAGGTGAATGTTGGGAGAGGGGGACGGCGACCGTCCTGATTTTGGGCAATATCTGCACGCGGAACTGCGGATTCTGCTCGGTAAAAACCGGCAGACCCGCCCCGCCCGACCCGACCGAACCACAGCGATTAGCTGAAATGGCAAAGCAAATGGGCTTGAAATACATAGTGATTACGAGTGTCAATCGTGATGATTTGCCGGACGGCGGCGCCGGACATTTCCGCGATTGCATTAATACAGTTAGAGAAGAACACCCCGATATGAAATTTGAGATATTAACACCGGATTTTCGCAACTGCCAAACACAAGCCATAGAAATTTTAGGCGATGCCCTACCCTTCGTGTTTGCTCATAATGTCGAAACAGTTCCGTCTCTTTATCCAATTGCCAGAGCCGGCGGAAACTATAAACGCTCTCTGAACCTGCTTAAAATGGTCAAAGAAAGCTATAATGGTATTGAGACTAAATCCTCAATCATGCTCGGATTGGGAGAAACCGACGATGAGGTGGAACAGGTACTGAGAGATTTACGGGACGTCGGGTGCGGGCGAATCACAATCGGCCAATATCTGAAACCATCAAAAAACTCACTGGAAGTTGTCGAATACATACCGCCTGAGAAATTCGACCTCTGGAAGCAAAGGGCCGTCGAACTCGGCTTTTCGTGGGTGTTATCGTCTCCATTTGCCCGCAGCTCATACTTTGCAGAAAAAGAGAACACCTTATGAAGCATCTCTTGTTTAACTTATACCACTTATATCCCTTTTCTTATTTGACAATTCAATTTTTATATAGTTTAATCCACCCCAATTTATACGCAACGAGTGTAGAGTATATCGAATAACAGGAGAAAATAAATGCCAAGACGGAACGACATCAAAAAAGTGATGATTATCGGCTCGGGCCCGATAGTCATCGGCCAGGCCTGCGAATTTGATTACTCCGGCACACAAGCCTGCAAAGCCCTCCGCAAGTTGGGCTATGAGATAGTGCTGGTTAATTCCAACCCCGCAACTATTATGACAGACCCGGGTATGGCCGATGCAACGTATATCGAGCCGCTCAATCTCCAGACCCTGACGAAAATCATCGAAGCCGAACGTCCTGATGCCCTGCTGCCGAATCTCGGCGGTCAAACCGGTCTTAATCTCTCTTCTGAACTCGCTGCTGCAGGTGTGCTTGACAAGTACGGCGTTAAAGTAATCGGCGTCAAGATTGACGCTATAAAGCGCGGTGAGGACCGCGGCGCCTTCAAAGAAACAATGAACAGTCTCGGTATAGATATGCCGAAAAGCGAGCTGGCCTTTAGCGTAGAAGAAGCTGAAAAAATCGCTGATGAACTCGGTTATCCGGTCATAATCCGGCCGGCCTACACGATGGGAGGCACCGGCGGCGGTGCGGTCTTCAACGTTGAAGAACTTCAAATGGTGGCTGCCCGCGGGCTTTCTGCAAGTCTCGTCGGGCAAATCCTTGTCGAGGAATCCGTGCTGGGCTGGGAGGAGCTGGAGCTGGAGGTTGTCCGAGACGCCAAAGGACAGAAGATAACCGTCTGTTTCATTGAAAACGTTGACGCAATGGGCGTGCATACGGGTGATTCATACTGCACGGCCCCGATGCTCACCATTGACCCCGAATTGCAAAAGCTCCTGCAAAAATATTCCTACGACATTGTCGATGCTATCGAAATTATAGGCGGCACTAACATACAGTTTGCCCACGACCCCAAGACCGGCCGAGTGGTTGTAATCGAAATCAACCCAAGAACATCCCGTTCGTCGGCGCTTGCTTCAAAAGCTACCGGTTTCCCGATAGCATTTGTTTCCTCGCTGTTGGCAGGCGGATTGACGATGGATGAGATACCATACTGGAGAGACGGCACACTCGAAAAATACACGCCATCCGGCGATTATGTCGTTGTCAAATTTGCCCGCTGGGCCTTTGAGAAATTCAAGGGCCTCGAGGACAAGCTGGGAACACAAATGCAGGCAGTCGGCGAGGTGATGAGTATCGGCAAGAATTACAAGGAGGCCTTTCAGAAATCGATTCGGTCTCTCGAAATCGGCAGATACGGACTGGGCTTTGCAAAAAATTTCAACAAGCTGTCTCTTAATGAACTGCTTAATCTGCTGAACAATCCTTCGAGCGAGCGCCAGTTCATTATGTATGAGGCCCTGCGCAAGGGGGCCGATATTGATACTCTTTACGAAAAAACGTATATCAAACCCTGGTTCATCGAACAAATGAAGGAGCTTGTTAAGCTTGAGGAAAAAATCCTCAAATATAAGGGCAAACGGCTTCCGGACAATTTACTGAAAGAGGCCAAAAAGGACGGCTTTGCAGACCGCTATCTCGCCCAACTGCTGAAGATGCCAGAGGAGAAAATCCGTCAGCAGCGTATAAAACTGGGCGTGGTCGAGGCGTGGGACGCTGTGCCCGTCAGCGGTGTCGAAAACGCAGCATACTACTACTCCACTTACAACGCACCCGACAGGGTAAAGGTAAGTAATAGACGCAAGATAATGGTCCTTGGCGGCGGCCCAAATCGCATCGGTCAGGGTATTGAATTCGATTACTGCTGCGTCCACGCCGCTTTTGCTTTGCGCGACGAGGGCTTCGAATCAATTATGGTCAACTGCAATCCGGAAACGGTCTCGACAGATTACGACACTTCCGACAAACTTTATTTCGAGCCGCTTACGGTTGAAGATGTATTGAGCATCTACGAGAAGGAAAAGCCCGAGGGTGTAATCGTCCAGTTCGGCGGCCAGACGCCGCTGAATATTGCAAGCGAGCTTGCCCAGGCCGGTGTTAAGATAATCGGGACGTCGCCTGATACGATAGATTTAGCCGAAGACCGCGACCGCTTCCGGAAGATGATGCAAAAGCTCGGCATACCTATGCCTGAATCCGGAATGGCAAGCAATCTTAACGAGGCCATAACAATTGCCGGCAAGATTGGTTATCCATTGATGGTCCGGCCGTCTTATGTCCTCGGCGGGCGCGGTATGGAAGTTGTCCACGATGAGGAAATGTTAAAACAATACGTCGCAGCAGCGGTGGAAATAACGCCAGAGAGACCTATTTTGATAGACAAATTTCTTGAAAACGCCACAGAGACCGAGGCCGATGCCATAGCAGATGGAAGCGATGCCTTTGTTCCTGTGGTTATGGAACACATCGAGCTGGCTGGAATCCATTCCGGCGATTCAGCTTGTGTGATTCCGCCCGTCAGCATTCCCAAAAAGCATATTGACACTATATGCGAATACACCCGGATGATAGCTATAAAATTAAATGTCGTCGGCCTGATGAATATGCAGTATGCAATAGCAAATGATACCGTTTATGTGCTTGAAGCCAACCCGCGTGCCTCGCGAACCGTGCCGCTGGTCTCGAAGGTATGCGGTATTTCAATGGCCCGCATCGCAACCCAGCTGATGCTCGGCAGGAAACTTTCAGACCTTAATCTAAAGCATCGTTCGATTCCGCACTTCGGTGTAAAAGAAGCGGTTTTCCCATTCAATATGTTCCATACCGTTGACCCTGTCCTTGGGCCGGAGATGCGCTCCACCGGCGAAGTGCTCGGATTGGCTGATTCATTCGGACTGGCTTTCTTCAAGGCACAGGAAGCCACACAACTGTCCTTACCTTACGACGGAACCATCCTGATAACTGTTGTTGACAGCGATAAAGCCGCCATCGCCGAGGTAGCCGAAAAATTCACAAAACTTGGTTTCAAAATCAAAGCAACGGAAGGAACACATCGTTATCTCAAGGACAAGGGAATCAAAAGCAAACGTATCCTCAAGATGTATGAAGGAAGACCCAACATTGTAGATGCGATTAAAAACAAGGAGGTCCAGCTTATCATCAATACCCCAAGCGGTAAGTTAAGCAAATACGATGATTCTTATATCCGTAAGGCAGCTATCAAGTACAAAATACCTTACATTACCACAGCCGCCGCTGCTGCTGCGGCTGTCAAGGGCATCACTGCCCGCAGAGTGGAAGATAACCCGGTAAAATCACTGCAGAGTTACCACTCAGCCCTTAAGTAATACAGGCAAAAATAAACAGGTAGCTTTGTGGGCATACTTGAAAAAATCGCGCACTTTTTGGCGCTGCAAAACGTATAAAAACGTGAATAGGTGAAAATCCGAAACTTGATATTTTGTTCTTACACCGTTTTTAACGGTTTTTTGGTCTCGCCCGAGGCATATATATTTTTTAGTTTGTGCCGTAAATGACCGAATAAAGTATTATACGGCCGAAAAATTTGTTATCTTTGAATAATAACTGCCTTATCGAAATGACAAAAGAAAAACCTATAAATACGGAGCATAAGTTGAACGGCGAAGCCGACCAGTCGGGCGAGCATAACCACGAATTTAAGCTGCCGGAGGTAATCGGCATCCTGCCGATACGAAACGCCGTGGCATTCCCCGGCACAGTGACGCCTTTGGCAATAGGGCGAGAGAGAAGCAGGCGGCTGCTTGCCGATGCCGAGATAGATCAATCCATAATAGGACTTGTCACACAGCATAAACCTGATAAGGACAAGCCCGATTTCAGTGACATTTACTCCGTCGGGACCGCCGCTACGGTGCTGAAGGTCATCAAGATGCCGCAGGGCACAATTAACGTTGTAATCCACGGCATAGCGCGATTCAAGATAGTAAAGCCGATAGCGACAGAGCCATACCTGAAGGCCGCGGTTAAACTGCTCGATGCAAAAGTCAAAATAACCAAAAAACTGAAGGCGCTCATCGTCAGCGTTCGCCAGACAGCCAACCGGGTAATTGCATTGAGTCCCAACGTTCCTGAAGAGGCTTCCGTGCTGCTGGAAAATATCGAAAATCCTTCCGCCCTGGCGGACTTTTTGGCGGCAAATCTCAGCCTTGACGTCGCCGAGAAACAAAAGCTGCTCGAAGAAACCGATGCCGCAAAACGCCTCGAAAGAATATCGGTAGCGCTGGCTTCTCAACTGGAAGTGCTGGAGCTAAGCCATAAAATCCAGAGCCGAGTCAGGGAGTCGGTGGAGAAAAATCAGCGGGAATATTTCCTTCAGGAGCAGCTAAAAGCCATTGAGTCCGAGCTTGGCAGAGAGGACCGCCAGGCCCAGGAGCTTAAGGAAATCCGCAGGAATATCAAAAAGGCCAAAATGCCCGAAAAGGTGGAGGCCGAGGCCCTGCGTGAGCTTGAGAAATTAAGCAAAATCCCCCAGATTTCGCCGGAATACAGCGTCATTCGAACATACCTTGACTGGGTCTGTGAGCTGCCGTGGTCAGTCCAGACCAAAGACCAGCTCGAAATAAAAAAGGCCGAGCGAATATTGAACGCAGACCATTACGACCTGCGAAAGGTGAAAAAACGGATTCTCGAATTTCTGGCGGTGCGCAAGCTGAACCCGGCCGGCAAAAGCCCGATACTTTGTTTTGTCGGTCCGCCCGGCGTTGGCAAAACCTCGCTGGGCAAATCCATCGCCCGCGCTATGGGCAGAAAGTTTATCCGCATATCGCTCGGCGGCATAAGGGACGAGGCCGACATCCGCGGACACAGGCGAACGTATATCGGGGCATTGCCCGGCAGAGTCCTGCAGGAATTGAGAAAGGCGGCAAGCAGAAATCCCGTCTTTATGCTCGATGAGCTCGATAAAATCGGACAGGACTTCAGGGGCGACCCCGCAAGCGCCCTGCTGGAGGTGCTTGACCCGGAACAAAACTTCAGCTTCACCGACCATTATCTTGACCAGCCGTTCGATTTGTCCAAAACAATGTTCATCGGCACAGCAAACTATATGGAGCCCGTTCCGCCGGCGCTGCGCGACAGGATGGAAGTCATCGAGCTGCCCGGTTATACGGAAACCGAAAAACTGCTCATCGCAAAGAAATATCTCATTCCCCGCCAGCTTATCGAGCATGGTCTGAGCGGGAAAAAGCTCGCCATAAAAGATGATGCGACGCTCTGTATAATCCGGGACTACACGCGCGAGGCGGGGGTGCGAAACCTCGAAAGAAATATAGCCGCAGTCTGCCGCAGTATCGCCACTGAAATTGCCAAAGACCGAAAGAGGCGGGCGACTATCGACAAGAGTGACCTTGCAAAAATTTTAGGCCCCACCCAGTTCGAATCCGAGGTTGCGCTTCGAACGGGAATACCCGGCGTTGCGACGGCGCTGGCCTTTACGCCGGTCGGCGGCGAGCTGCTCTTTATCGAATCGGCTTCTATGCCGGGCAAAGGCGGGCTGCAGCTGACGGGTCATATCGGCGACGTAATGAAGGAAAGCGCACAAACGGCGTTTTCCGTCGTTAAGGCAAATGCAAAAAGCTTAAAAATAAGCGATGAACAGTTCAAAAAATTAGATTATCACATTCATGTCCCGGCAGGGGCAATCCCCAAAGACGGCCCAAGTGCGGGTATAGCAATGTTCACATCATTAGTGAGCCTGCTGCTGCAAAAACCGACCCGCCCGGACGTAGCTATGACAGGCGAGATAACCCTTCGCGGTCTGGTTTTGCCGATAGGCGGCCTGAAGGAAAAGATTCTTGCCGCCAAACAAGCCGGCATCCAGATAGTGATTCTTCCTGCCAGAAACAAGAAGGACATTCCTGAAGTCCCCGCGGAGGCAAAAAAGGGACTCAAATTCAAATTCGTCAAAAATATAAACGAGGCCCTGAAAATCGCCCTAAACACAGGCCAGCCCTGACCTTCAGCAAAAACCGGCCTGAGCAGCTTCAAAAAGAAGGCACGTTCTTCTTGCGCAATATTAGCAGGGATGCGATTGTGGTATGAATATAATTATTTTCAGGTTTTATTGACTTTAGTCTTTTGGTTTTCCAGAAAGTATGGAAGGTTTGCCTGTTTCCATACGCCTTGCTTCAACTGCAGCGATAATTATAACGCCAAATATCGTCACGATGCCAATAACCACTATAGATAGTATCATTTTGCATTCTCTTGATGTTTCATAGACTCAGTGCATTTGCAACCCTGACAACATCGAGCATTTCAGCGACATCGTGTACCCTGACAATAGAAACTCCTTTGGCAACACACAGAGCAACTGCAGCAGACGTGCCGAATATCCTCTCTGAAGGTTTTTCCCTGCCGGTTATCGCACCGATAAAGCTTTTTCGGCTTGTTCCCACAAGGACTCTAAAGCCGCTTCTGACAAATATATCAATATTTCTCAAAAGCTCTATGTTATCCTTTAATATTTTACCAAAACCAATGCCGGGGTCAAGGAAAATCCTATCCTTTGGTATGCCGTAAGTTTCGGTCTTTTTTGCCCTGTTTAACAGGAACTGCAGAACTTCCTTTACGACATCTTCATATTTTGGGTCTGCCTGCATAGTCGCTGGTGTTCCCTGAATATGCATCAAAACGACCGGCACAGCCCTTTTAGCGGCTAATTCAGCCATATTTTCATCATTTAAGGCCGTAATATCATTTATCATTGCCGCCCCAGCGTCCAGAGCCGCCCTGGCAACATTGACATTATAAGTATCAATGCTAATCGGAATGTTTACCTTTTTAGCAAGCCCCCTTATCACCGGAATTACTCGTTTTAGCTGCTCATCCACCGGAACCGGCTTGGCGCCCGGCCGGGTGGATTCGCCGCCGACATCTATTATTGCAGCACCATCAGCGGCCATTTTCAGACCGTGCTCGATGGCTTTATCCGTATCGTAAAACTCCCCGCCATCGCTGAACGAATCCGGCGTGACATTCAAGACCCCCATTACAAGACAGCCGGCTGAGAAATCCAGCCTGCCCCCCGGCCATTTCAGTATATTAGTTGACAAGTTGTGGTTCATAATTTATAGTTCGCAGCGAATCTATATGCCCATGCGACAAATAGGGCTATTTTATTATGTTAATTATCACCAAGTACAATTGATTTGGTACCACCTTCCCACTTAATTATCAGATTTACCGGTAATGCGGATGTTGCCTCAATTATAGGTTCTTCCGAACCACATTGCCGTTTATTACACTTAAGATCAAGTGTTCCTCTGTCTCCAAACGGATAATTCTTGACTCCATGCTCATCGAGTAAACGAACATCCCAAATCAATTGGTTATTAGACACATCCGGCCTAAGGCCGAAGACATATTCGAATAAAATAGCAATAGGGCTCAGCCCCGACCAACCTACAAAATCCTTTTTATTATTTCCCTTAACAAACTCAGGAGCATAATTTTCCCAAAGTGTTCCTGTTTCTCTAAAGACTTCAACCACGTTATTAAGGTGATTTACACCAATTTCGTAGGCCAAGTCATCATATCCGACCTTGCTCAAACCTCTCAATATCATATAGTTGGTTGGCGCCCAGATACTGCCGCACCAATATCCACCCGTTGGTTCATAGAACGGGTTATCCGCTGAAAGCGTTGGAACGCGATGAGGCCTGTTAAACTCGTCAGGATTATTCAGATGCTCAATAAAACGGCCCAAACGCTCTTTGGGCACTATATCAGCAAGCAAAGCCCAGTATGCACCAATTGTCTTAACCTTCGAAAGCCCGCCATCTCGAAACCGGTCATAATAAAACGCCGTTTTATCATCCCACATCTTAGAATTTACAAATTGCGTTAATTGTTTTATCTCCTTCTCGATATCACACACATCATCGCGACGATTAATGATATCAGCCATCTGTACCAGAATCTTGCCCGCCAGGATTGCTTGAAGAGTGGTGTCAATCCATGACATATGTCCGGGGCTCCAATTAGCATGGTATCCTTCAGGTAAACGAGGTTGGTTGTCCATGCCACAGCCCCACCCGCTGGAATAATATGTACCATCAGGCCAGCTGCGGTAGGTCCTGAACCATTTATAAAAAGCTAAAAGCGGTGGGAAAACACGCTCCAGACGTTCACTATCTGCAAAATTAAGATAATACTCCCACTCCGACCAGGGTAAAATATTTGGACCGGTACTGGATGGGTCAAAGCGATGAAATATCTCTGCACCATCAGATTCATTTATCTCCCTGCAGATGAAACCATCGCTATGCTGATGAGCATAAAAATTGTCGATTGAACGCTGAAAATTAAAGGCCCTGGCACCATAACGCCCAAACATAACTATATACGCAGTATCCCACATAAATATGCGATTATTAAACGCTGGGTCGATGAAGTTCGCGATAAAGCCACTTTTAGGAGTCGGTTTGCGCAAATTTCTAAATGCTATCTCCCATGCTTTCCAGTAACAACTAATCGCATCTGTATTTGTTTGCCAGAATGGTTGAGGTAAATCTTTCTTTATTCTTTCGAACTTGGGAACCTTTGCTTTCTCCGGTTCCATCCCCAGGAAGATGTTCTCTTTCACAAGAGGATTAACTACATATGTATTATAATAATTCATTGTTCCTCCCTGCCTCGCTATCACGATACAATCGAACATCATAATAAATACAACCACTATCACCATATAAGACTTCCGACCAGGCATATCTATTCTCCTTAACTGCGTAAGAATTCCATGTACGACCAATTAAAACATCTCAAATCATAGATGATTTTAAGTCTTTCTATCCAAAATTCGATGTTACTTATAAGCTACGAACTATCAACCCTAAATCCAATTCCCATCAATTTCTCAGCAAGAGACTCGCAAGATGTTTTTAAAACTATCTTTGTATTTTGGAACTCCCTGCGAACAGGATAATTTTTACGAAGGTTGTCGAAAAACTCGCCCCTTTTATTCACCGGTGTATTTAACATTTTCCTCATTCTCGAATCGTCCTCGCTGATACGATAAATCCTTTCCACAGTCCTGCGCAGCAGGTCCTGCTCATTTTTATCGTTCGCATTTATTTTCAATTCTTTTACGGCAGGTTCGGGCAGAAATGGGCCGGCATCGAATTTTTCTTCGATTCCAAAGTATTTGCAGGCCGCTTTATAGAGCATAATCATACCTGCAACCTTGCCGTCTAATGAGTAGCCGGCGATATGCGGCGTGCCAATATCAATCATCTCCAGAAGCTCGGTATCAATAATCGGCTCATCTTCCCAGACATCCAGCGCGGCGGCTTTTAATCGCCCTGAACTGACAGCCGCTTTCAAGGCGTTTGTCGCAGCTACGCCGCCTCGCGAAGTATTTATAAACACACTTTCTTTTTTGAGCGATTCGAAGAATCTTTCGTCAGCCAAATGAAACGTCCTGTCAATACCCTCGAAGGTCAACGGCGTATGAAGCGTAATAAAATCACAATCGTAAAGCTCATCTAAAGGCAGGTATTTTCCATCGCCGGTTCGGCGCTTTAACGGCGGGTCGTTAAGTTTGACTTTCATACCAAGTGCTGCACACTTTTTCGCAACTTTGCTGCCGACATTACCGACACCTATAATACCGAGCGATTTACCTTTTAATGTTATGTCGTGCCTGTGAGCGATTTCAAGCAGCGCAGCAATAACGTATTCAGCCGCTGAATTGGCATTCGAGCCCGGCGCCGAGGCAAAACCGATATTATTTTTTGTGAGGTAGTCAATGTCTATATGGTCGAAGCCGATGGTTGCCGTTCCGACAAAACGGACTCTGCTGCCTGCTAATAGATTCGAGTTTACCTCCGTTATGCTGCGAACCAATAGAACATCCGCATCCGATACGACAGACGGCGTTATCTGCCGGCCGCTATATACTTCAACTTCGCCAATAGACGAAAAGCACTTCTTCACAAAAGGAATGTTTATATCTGCAATTATTTTCATTCCTGGTTAGAGGTCAAAGCCGGCGATTTTGGTGCCGCAATCGGGGCAGGTCGAATTCGTTATGCGATTGGCCAATATTCGATAGCCGACACGCTCAATAAGCATCTCGCCGCAATTATAGCAGAAAGTATTCTCGGATTTTGCTCCCGGCACATTGCCGAAATAGACGTAATGCAGCCCCGCCGCCTTGCCTATCTCGCAGGCACGCTCCAGACTGTCAAGGGGCGTTGGGGCCGAATCCACATACTTATACTGCGGATAAAACCTGCTGATATGCCAGGGAACATCCGGCCCGGCTTTGGTGACAAGAAAATCGGCCAGCTTCTTTAGTTCCTCATCGCTGTCATTTTCATCCGGCAGCAGCAGCGTCGTAATCTCCATCCATATATTTGTTTCTTTTGCAATATAGGCAATCGTATCGAGCACCGGCTGCAGCCGTGCCTTGCACAGCCGTTTATAGTAATCCTCGCTGAAGGCCTTCAAATCCACATTTATCCCATCCAGCCAGGGCTTTGCAAAATCGATTGCTTCTTTTGTCTGGTAGCCGTTGCTGACAAAGACATTCGCCAGGCCGCGTTCTTTTGCCAGTCGTCCGCAATCGGCGCACAGCTCCATAAAAATGGTCGGCTCGGTATAGGTGTAGGCAATGCTTTTGCAGCCGCTGCGAATCGCCGCTTTGACAATCTGCTCGGGGCTCATCGCCTCGCCGTCGATTTGCCCGTCTTCAATAGCGGCCTGGCTTATCTGCCAGTTCTGGCAAAACTCGCAGCGAAAATTGCAGCCCATCGTTGCAATGGAAAAACTGCGGCTGCCCGGCTGAAAATGAAACAACGGCTTTTTCTCAATCGGGTCGGGATTTGCCGAACAAACCTTATTGTAATTCAGAGAATACAGCACGCCGTTTATGTTTTTGCGGACGAAGCACCTGCCTGTTTTGCCGTCGCCAATCAAACACCCGTGAGCGCACAGCTTACACTGGACTTTTTTGTCCTTTCCTGAAGGTTCCCACAACACCGCTTGTTTTAGATTTTCATTTTCCAGTGCCATTGTCGAATCCGGCCTGAATTAACTTTATTTTTTCCAGCCGGCGTATAGAATAATCGAGTTAAACCAGATTTGCAAGGTGTGAAGGTTATTGCCTGTATATAAAGCATAACCTCTGGAGAAGCTTTTATGAGCATATTATCAGCTATCGGCAATACGCCGCTTGTTGAGCTGACCAACCTCAACAGCAAAAAACCAAAGGTGCGAATCTTCGGGAAGCTGGAAGGGACCAACCCCGGCGGCTCGGTCAAGGACCGCCCCGCCTACTGGATGATAAAAAAGGCGGAGGAATCAGGCTGGCTCACAAAAGGCAGGATAATCCTCGAGCCGACATCCGGAAATACGGGCATTGCCCTTGCGATGATTGGGGCTGCGAAGGGTTATCCGGTCAAACTCTGTATGCCTGAATGTGTCAGCACCGAAAGACAGCGTATCCTGCAGGCGCTCAACGCTGAGGTCGTCCTCACACCTGCAAAAGAAGGCACTGACGGCGCCATTAGAAAGGCGCATCAGCTGCTCGATGCCGAACCCGATAAATACTATATGCCCAATCAATTCGCCAACGAGAACAACGCCCTTGCTCACTACGAAACAACCGGCCCGGAAATCCTCTCGCAGACTAACGGAGAAATTGACGTATTCGTCGCCGGTATGGGGACGACTGGAACGCTGATGGGAGTAAAGAAATTCTTCAAAGAGAAAAAACCGAAGGTCAAAGTTGTCGGGATTGAGCCGCCGGAAGGACACACAATACAGGGACTCAAAAATATGAAAGAATCTATCGTCCCTGAAATTTATAACCCAAAGATGCTCGATGAAAAGATTACCATTGACGATGACCAGGCCTTTGAAACAACTCGTGCCCTTGCAGCCAAAGAAGGGATTTTTGTCGGGATGTCCAGCGGCGCGGCCGTCGCAGGGGCTTTACGCATTGCGAAAGATATGTCCTCCGGCACAATAGTTGTGATGTTACCCGACCGTGGCGACAGATACCTCAGCACAACCCTCTTTCGCTCCATCTGCGCCAAATGCCCGCCATAGTCCCGATTATTCTACAACTACTCTATATGTCAATTTGTTGTAATAGTATAACTTATTACAATATAAAGGCTTAAAACCGAAATCCGAATATCCCCTGCCTTCGCAGGGGCAGGCGAAATACGAAACAATATCAAATAACCAAAACTTGAATGTTCCAAACAAAAACCTTTGAGCCGGCTGGCTGTTGTTTTTGTCATTTGAATTTCGGTAATTCGAATTTGTCTCGAATTTCGTGCTTCGAATTTCGAATTTTTACCGTCATCCGTTCTCTGTCATCTGCCTTCTATTCTCATATGCCTCTGCCAGAATCTTAATCGGATGCACCGCTGTCTTACCGCTTATGTGTTCTATCTGCATTTTGCAGGCGGCGCATTCGGTCAGGACGTATTTGGCCGGCGATTTATCCAGCGCCTCTTTTAATCTTGCGGCTATCTGCGACGAAAGCTCATAATTTTTCTTCTGCATACCGAACGTCCCCGCCAGACCGCAGCAGCCGGCGTTTATGTCGGCAACTTTTAGCCCGCATAATTTTTCCAGAAGTTTAACACTCGCTCCGCCCGCCCCCATTGCCAATAAATGGCAGGGTGTATGATAAACATACTCGTCTCTCGTCCCTCGTCTCTCGTCTCTCGTCCGTCGTTTTAAGTTACCCTTCTTAAAAAGGCCATATAGATAATTCATCAACTCGTACGTATTCTCCGAGACGAATTTGGCATCCTCGCCCGCGACAAAATGCCTTAATTCCTGCTTCAGGCACAACGCAGCGCTCGGCTCAGAGCAGATTATTTTATAGCCGTCGCGGACCGCTTTAGCTAAATGTTTGACATTGTATGCCAAATCTCTGCGGGCGGTCTTGACGTCGCCGTAGCATATCGCCGGCAATGGCACCGGCCGCTGCTTCGGCAAAATCACCTCAATTTCATTTGCCCGCAGGACATCGACAACGGCAAACCCCAGCTCGTGGTCATTATAATTGGCATACGTATCGACAAAATAAGCAACTCTATCAATAGGTTTTAATATCGGCTGACAATCTGCAAGGTATTTGCGGCCGGCTTTAAGAAACGACCGACGTTCGAAGGCAGGCAGGACTCTTCGCTTGTCCAGACCGACTGTTTTTTCGAGGAACCATTTGAAAATCGGCTGCGACACCGCAAAATTTGCGACAGGTGCAAAGACACTTCCCAGCAGACTAAGATAACGATTGCGGCTCAATGCCGCTTCTGCCCTGCGCAGCCGTTTGCGTTTGATATACTCTGCCCGTGCCGCGGTCATCAGTTTTGAAACATCCACCCCCGAGGGACATTCCAGCGAGCAGGCCCTGCAGTTAATGCACAGGTCAAGAAACTTTCTAAACGCAGGCTCCGCAAAGTCCTCGTCCTTTAGCTGCCCGCTCGCCCGGAAACGGAGTATATTTGCCTTTGCCCGCGTGCTGGCCAACTCCTCCCCAACCACCCGGAACACCGGGCACATCCGCAAATCGGTCTCCCTGCTCAAACACACGCCGCAGCCGCTGCATTGCTCAAGCTCGAAAGCCAGCTCATCCTCCCCGAAAAGCAAATCCGTTTTAAGACGCTCCGGCAGCAATTTGTGTCCGGCTTTTAAGTTTTTAACCATAACATTTTCGTCATCGCCGATGATTTTGCCGGGATTCATCAGACCTTCAGGGTCGAATATATTCTTGATTTTGCAAAGCAGCTCGTAAAATTCATCGCCATACTGCTGCCTGATAAAGGCCGTTCTGACCAGCCCAAGTGCATGCTCGCCGCTGATTGTTCCTCCAAGCGACCAGGCAAGCGAGAAGACCTCCTTTGCCAGCGACTGCATCTTCTCTACGTCAGCCGGGTCGCCCAAATCGAGGTATGGCCGAATGTGCAGCTCGCCGTCGCCGGCGTGGCCGTAAAAAGAGACCGCAGTTCCATACCGCTTCTTTATGTCCTCCAGCTTCGAGATGTATTCACCCAGCCGTTCTTTTCCTACTGAAACATCCTCGATAAACGGCACGGGATGTTTTCTGCCTCTTTTTCTGTCTAACAGCGGCACAGCGTCCTTGCGTGACTTCCACAGGCGCTTCTGCTGCTGCGGCTCAAAGACAATTTTCCTGTTCTTTGCTGTTGTCCCGACTTTCGAGTCGGTATCTTTTATCTTTTTTCTTACCTGCTCTTCCGTCTCGCCGGTATGCTCGACCAGCAGGACCGCAGCGGCGCCGGCCGGCAGAATATCCCGGTATTCGGGCAGGGCTTCGACCGCCATATCAATCAGGGTATTGTCCATCAATTCGCATGCCGATGCGCCGCTATCGACAATAACAGGCACGGCCTGAGCCATCTGCCGGAGTGATTCGAACTCTAATTGCAGCAATCCCTTTACCGGCGGCGTCGGCACCGTTTTGAGGGCTATTTTCGTGAAAATCGCAAGCGTTCCTTCCGAGCCCGCCAGGAGTTTCGCCAGATCTATTTTCCCGTTACGGCAAATCCCTGCGACTGTATAGCCGCTTCGATTTCGTTTTGTTTTAGGCTGTGCATTAGCAATAACATCCTGTCCCTCTGAAAGAATGGATATACAGCGGCTTGCAATTGAAACAAGTTTTTCGTCATCTTGTGCCGCCGGGTCAAAATTATTTTTAAACTCAATGATGCTTCCGTCAGCTAATACTGCTTCGACGCTTTCCACGTAGTCGCCTGTATAGCCGTATTGAAGTGAGTGAGCGCCGGTGGAATTATTGGCGACGCAGCCGCCGACGGTGGCCCGGTTGCTGCTGGATGGGTCAGGCCCGATTTTTCTGCCGTATTCTGCGAGGCGATTATTCACGTCGTCTAATACTGCGCCCGGCTCGCAGACCACAATCCCGCCGTCGTCGCTTACGCTGATAATCCTGTTCATATAGCGGGTCATATCGAAGACTATGCCGCTGCACAGCGCCTCGCCCGCCACGCCGCTGCCGGCTCCGCGGGCGGCAAGCGGTATGCCCTTGTCGGCGGCGTATTTGACAACAGCCGCTATGTCCGCCCCGTCACGCGGCGCAACAACACAGCCGGGCAGTATCTGGTAAATGCTTGCATCGGTAGCATAAGCCGCCCTGTGCAGTATGTCGGCGAAAACATCTCCTCGCACGACTTTGGCTAAATCGCCTGCGATGTCTGTCCGCAACTGGACCATTGCTGCAATTATTCCTCAAAATCACGAGGCAGAAACTGGGCCTGCGAAAAGGTTACGCTTGCCCGAAGAACCGCAAGGTCGTCTTCACTGACCTGGCCGTTGATGAACTGCTGAACTTCAGGATGGGGGTGATTGCGAATATGGCTGGTGTCGCCGTCGGCAATGATTTTGCCGTTATGAAGCATAATGATTCGGTCTGCTATCTTGTATGCGCTTGTCATATCGTGCGTGACAACAATGGTCGTCACGCCAAGCTCTCTCTGCAGCTTCAAAATAAGCTCGTTGATTACATCCGCACGTATGGGGTCCAGGCCGGTCGTCGGCTCATCGTAAAGAATCACCTCAGGATTCATAGCAATGGCCCTTGCCAGCGCCACTCTTTTGCGCTGACCGCCGGAAAGCTTGGCAGGATAAAAATGCTGATAACCTTCGAGGCCGACCATCGCCAATTTTGCCTTGACGAGCTCCTCCGCCTGGTTCCAGTCGGTTATCCTGAAGTGCTGTCTTATCGGGAACATTATGTTTTCAAAAACATCGAAGCTGTCAAACAGCGCCCCTGCCTGAAAGAGAAAACCGAAATGGGTCCGGACATTGTTTAATTCGCTGTCAGGTAAATTGTCGATTCGCCTGTCCTTAAAATAAACCTCCCCTGCGTTTGGCCGCAGCAGCACAATCACATGTTTTATCAAAACCGTCTTGCCGCACCCGCTCGGGCCGATAACCACCGTTGTTTTGCCTTTTTCTATCGTCAGGTTGATTCCATCAAGAACGACATTGTCCCCGAACTTCTTCGTAAGGTTCTTAAAGGCAATTACACCGTTGGTATTTGCATTTGGCTCTTGATTATTATTTTTGTCCTTTTCCACTGCTACTTTTGCCTTATGCTCTAATTTGGTAATTGGTTATTGGTAATTGGCAATTCATTCTCAATTCTAAATTCTCTATTCTGACTTCTGTCCTCTGTCTTCTGTTGTCAGACTAAACTTTTAAGCGGCCAGAATGTATTATAAATCGCCTTGAAAATTACAGCGAGCGCAAAATCCAGCGCCAGTATGGAAATAAAGCTGGCGACAAATGCCTCCGTGCAGGCCTGACCTACGCCGTGCGCCCCTTCCTTGCACGTAAAGCCCTTATAGCAACTGATGACCGCGATGGCGGCGCCGAAGAAGAACCCCTTTACAACGCCGACGGTGACGTCCCACAGCTCGACGCCCGATGCGCTGAAACTCCAGTACGCCCGTGCATTGATTCCTAACTGGACAACGCTGACGAAATACCCCCCTAAAATGCCGAGCAGGTCCGCATAGATAATCAAAAAAGGCGTAAGCAGCAGGCACGCAAGAACACGCGGCGCAACCAGGTATCGCACCGGGTCTGTCCCCATACTCCTGACGGCGTCAATCTGTTCGGTGACATTCATAGTCCCAAGCTCCGCCGTCAGCGCCCCGCCTATTCGTCCCGCCAGCATTACCGCGGCAAGCACAGGCCCTAATTCCTTGACAACCGAGATATTAATCAGAACCCCCAGATGCTCCTCCAGCCCCATCCCTGCGAGCTGGTCGTATGCCTGAATAGCTAATGTCATTCCCACGAAGGCGCCGGTTATCATTATCACCGGCACGCTGCGCACGCCGATGATGTTCATCTGCATCCATATCAGCGGGTATGTCTCCGTCTTGACGAGGCTTCGTGCAGATGTGACAATTGTCCGCCAGACGAATAATGCGAATCGGCCTATGTCGCCAATATTCGATATTGTTTTGGCTCCCAGCGCCTCAATCATAATTCTTCTCTCCCATATTTAACCTGCATCCCTTACGCTTCTATCAGCGCTTTGGCAGCCGGCATTACCAGCACCGAATCCATAGCCAGCAGCCGTTCTAACAGCTTCTCTAAATAATACGCTCCTATAGGTCCCCATCCTTCGTCATCTAAGCCGTGGGTGTTGTAAACAAGCCATCCGCAGTCCTTCGAAAGCAAATTCTTTATTTCATTATCGAGATGCTCTTCGGAGTTGCCCGGCCCAAAGCCGGTGCACGTAAGCTTGACCTGTCCCCTGTGAGGCAGCGGGTTCATCCCGCCTCCGCCGGTCCTGAAAGCCATCACTTGGCTCGGCAGCCAGGCCTCCACTTCCGGCGCAGAGCTGTTATACGGAAAATTAAATACCGCCTTTTTCGGCTCGAATCCCTTAAGCTCCTTACTGAAGTATTCCAGGCACCGCAGTATAAGGTCTTTGGCCTCGCTGAAAGGCAGCTTGCCGAGGTCGGCGTGCTTGTAGCCGTGCGGCATAATCTCGTGTCCCCTTGCCTTTAATTCGTTCCACAATCCGAAATCCGCCACAGGCCAGTTGTGATACTCATTCGGCAGCTCGAACCCCGGCAGATGTGCGGTCGCTATAACGTTGATGCACGCAGACAGTTTATATTTCTCATAAATCTCCGCCGTTTTAATGCTCGATTTCTTAAAACCGTCATCGAAGCTCAGCGTAATGATATGCGACTTGCCCTTAAACGTGTTTGTTTGCACCGGCTTTTGACTTTTATTTTTTTGACAGCAGGACAGCCACCACGGCAGCGACAGCATTCCTGCACCGGTGCCTATGTCCTTTAGAAAATCACGCCGTTTGTATCTAACCTCATTCATATTACCCGCCTGCTGGCGAGGTCTCGCCAAGGGCGGACCCGCCATTTTTTAATAATACGTTCATTTTGAAACGAAGCTGCTGCAATTGTAAATAATCGGCAACTGATTATCAATTGAAATACCCGATAGGTCAGCGTTGGTCACTTATCAGAACCCGCTTCACCGGCACCCCGCTTATCTTATAGCTGCGGCTGATAATATCGCTCAACAGACCCAAATAATCAGCTTCGCTCAAAAAAACCGGCATTCGCCGGCTTTATCCGACAAAGTCCCATCCCCTTTTTACCGATGTTTTATTGTGATTTTACAGGAATAGACCGAATGCACAACGCAATAGTAATGCACAGGCAGGTCGAGCAGACGCTTCGATGTCTGCTCAAAGTTGCCGAACAGGCCTGCGAAGGAATCGCCATTATCACGCTTGACGGAACCATTCGTTTCGTTAATGCGTCCTGGGCTGCAATGCATGGCTATAACACCCCTTACGAGCTTGTTGGCAAACAGCTCAATATATTCCATAGTCCCGAGAAGATGACAGCCGACGTTATTCCATTTATTGAGGAGACTAAACATCGCGGTCGGCTTGCGGGGATGGTCGAACACGTTCGTAGTGACGGCACGCCGTTTACCGCCGATACGAAAATGTCGCTGGTTGCCGACGATAACGGCGGCCCGCTCGCAATTATTGTCTTTGCTGCGGATGTCACTGGCCGTAAGTTGGCTGATGACCAGTTGAGAAATCGCTGCAAGCTTCTTGAAAGCCGGGCTGAGGAGCTTGTCGCACAGTTGGTATCTGTCAGGAAAGAGCTTCAGAACGAAATTGACCATCGCAGGAACTCTGAGGAAAATCTTCTTGAAAGCATTATAGAAGCCGACGAACCACCCGGGCCGATTCGCCCGCCTTTTAACCCGCAGGAGATGAAGGCCCTCAGCGAGCTGGCAAAACGCCTCGCTTAATACTGCTTGCCCCATTGCTTAGAGTGTCGTTTACTCTAATGGAGCCTGCCCCAATTTCTAATTTCGCGGGAGTTCCCCGCCTGTAAAGGCGTGGGAATCTACTTTCTCAATTCTGAATTCTTAATTCTAAATTCCCTACGGTGGCTAAATCCCCGCCAGCCAATTCTCGACAAACACCTCCAAATCCCTCTCATCGATAATATCATCATTCGGCTCGGATATATCGCAGTTCGGGTCCCAATTATAATCGTTCGGCTCGCTCAGCCACGCCGCGGCGAAAACAGCATAGTCCGCAAAGTTTTCCTGACCGTTACCGTCAAAATCACCAACGCAGACAAATTCATCGGCCCCCATATCAATTCGCCCTCCCACGATTCGAAGTTCGCCGTCAATGTCTGTTTCGTTCACGTCTGGAGTATAATTCGGGTCACCTGCATTAATGCAAGGAGAATAACCAATTAAGTGATAACCATCCGCAAATAACGGGTCAGCGTTGATATTACCAATACCTTCCCAGCTATTTTGAATATCGCTATACGAAATATTCATTCGTCCGTTATTATAAACCTGGTCAGGTGAATTCCCCCAAATTATACAGTTCTTTATGTTTATCTCATAACTGCCGCCTAACCCTAACATGTTGCACAACCCTCCCCCCCAAGTTGCGGAATTGCCTGTAAATGTACAGTTTTTCAGAATCGGACTGCTTATGTTTAGACTATACATTCCACCGCCATGCTGGGATGCGGTATTATTGGAAAAATAACTGTTAGAAAGTTTCATATCAGTGTAATAATTTAATATTCCGCCTCCTGACATTGCTGTGTTATCGACAAACGAGCAATTATTAACAGGAGGTGAACCGCTAAAATAAACATATAACCCTCCGCCGTCCCTACGTCCCGTGTTCCCGATAAATTCGCACCCCTTTAATTCGATACTGCTTCTATAGTTCCAAACTCCGCCTCCGTTATATCCCTCGTTGTTGATAAAATTACAATTACTTATTGTAACTATACTTCCGTAGTGATTTGCTACTCCCCCTCCGCCCCTGCTTGATTCTGTCATTGAATTATTAGTGAAAGAGCAATTTCTTATCGATACATTGCTGTCATCGTTATTAATCCCTCCCCCACATAACCCCGCGACATTATTATCGAATTTACAATTATTTATATCTCCAATGCTGTGGAAGTTGTAAACACCGCCGCCGGGCTGATAACTTGAATTTCCAAAAAACAAACAACCTGTTAATATTATATTACTGTCCTCATTGAAAATCCCTGCTCCGCCACTGTCACCTATATCGTTGATAAAATTAGAAATGAAAATACAATTTTTTATTACTGTGTCAGATTCGTAATTATAAATTCCCCCGCCCATGTTCCATGTTGTATTTGACTTTATTATGCAATTAATAATCAAAGGACCGCTATTCCTGCACAAAATCCCTCCTGCAACGCTAAATATCCAAATCCCGCTTCCTGGAACAAAAAATGCCTCAGAAGGCCCATATCCGTTAATTATCGTAACACCCTCAAGAATTGAGTTTGTATCTTCTCCGCTGGCAAACTTAAATCCCCTATGTGGATTGTTTATATCAGCCTGACAATCGATAATGCAATCATTCGGATCACCTGTTGCCCCGCGAACAGTTATTGCCTTACCCTTAAAATCAATGTCGCGGTTGCCGTTACCGGTAAAAGTGCCCATCTGCAACATTACAGCATCCCCATTTACTGCTGCATCAATTGCCGCCTGAATTGTAGGATAATCCCCTGCCCCGTCGGCTTTGACTATAATACCAACATAAATTGCGGTAAAATCCTGATTCAACTCATCAGCGGTTAAATTATTGTAAGAATAACTCGCAGGCGTAATCTGCCACGCCACTCTTTTTGCCGTCACCGTTCCTGACCAGTCATAAGGCACAATAATCTCATAATAACCATTCACATCAGTTATACCTGACCCGCCGCCGTTGCTTGCTGTTATAGTCGCTCCACTTAGTGCCGTGCCGTCCGTTTTTCTCACATACCCGCTGATTGTCGGCTGATAGCCGGTAAAATCCTGATTCGGCTGGTCTGTTATAATGTTTGTATAATTTTTGTCTGCAAAACTATATCCGACTAAACTCACCGACACCGACCCGGACCAGTTATATGGTACTGTTATTGCATAATACCCACTGTCGTCCGTTATCGTTGATGCTGCACCGCTTGCCGAAACACTTGCACCGCTTAAAGCTGTACCGTCGGCCTTTTTCACATAGCCCGAAATTGTCGGCTGATATGCAACGTAATTTTCGTTTGCGATACTTCCGCGTATCCTGCTGTAAGTTTTTGATGCCGGTGTAATCAGCCAGCCGGCCTTGCTGACGGTTATTATCCCGCTCCAGTTATTCGGCACTGTCACTGAATACGCGCCGTTCGTAGCCGTCACAGTCGAACTCGCCCCGTTATTCCCGACAACGCTCATTCCCTCTACGCCGCTGCCTCCGCTGGTCTGAACAAAGCCGGATATAATATGTTGTCTCGGCGCACCGAAGACTGATGCCCCCAAAAGGCAGACGGCAACCACCCCAAAAATCACTCTGTGAATCTTTAACGGCCTTCTCCGCCTCGTCATTTTACACCTACCCTCGCGAACAGGGACTCAAATTCTTCAATCCTTCGAACTTTTCGCAATTATACCATTTTACCTTCCCCCCAATCAACAGCTTTCTCAAAAACCGTCCCCGAAAAATCTGCCCTTCGGCTACTCCTCGAGTATCCAGTATCGAGCATCAGCACTTTTGTCTTGAGTCTGGTGTCTGTAGTCTTGCGTCTTACAATTTTTTGTGGGGTGCAAAAATTATGCAATATTTCTATATGTTTTCTACGCGTTTTTACTCAGTTTTTATATCGTTTTGTGCAAATTACATATCGTTTTTGTAAATTATGCAACGGTTTTATACATTTCCCGCGTTTTGCACTGTTTTCGCACTAAAAAATCAGCGTCTAAAAATTTTCTGCGACCTTTTGTTCTGAATGAAGGGCGGTCACACCGGCTTTTACCCTCAAATTTACGGTTCGGCTGTGTCTTTTCTGAGTTTTATAAACTATATTTTGTTCGGATTCTGTTTTTGAATCTTTTGAGGCGATTTGAAGCGCTTCCAGTGCGTTTGATGCGAATAAATCGGCTCCTATTTCCTCCCAAAGACCCTCTGCTCGGTTGAAAAGCCCGCCTGATACCATTATGCGCATATTCGGCCAGGCGTTTATATCCCTGATAGTGTCGATAAGTCGGCGTATGTCCGGTGCCTGCTTTGGCTTGGTGCCGTAAATTAGTAAAATATCAGGGGCATAATCGTGAATAAATGCAAGGATGTCCTCGTTCGTAAGGCCTCCTCCGAGGAATTTGACGTCCCAGCCGTCACTTTCAAATAAATCCGTCAATATTTGAGCTCCGAGCTCCTGTAACTCGTCTTTGGCACAGCAGATAACTATTTTTCTATTCCTTGTAGTCTTTCGCGGCAGCTTGTTTTGCAACTGGTCAACTATGGTTCTGTTAATTCGGGTTGCCAAATGCTCCTGCGAAGAGGTAATACGGTCGGCCCGCACCAAATTATCGATTTCTACCATAATAGGCCAGATTACGTCCACGTAAACGGAATTGGCCGGCAAGCCGCTTTGAAGGGTTTCTTCAATGACGGTTCTGGATTGCTTTCTGTCGCCCTGTAAAAGGGTGTCTAAATAACGCTCTAATGTTCCTTCCTTAATCATAAGTTATCCTTTCATAAAGGATTAGAACTCATTTTTGCCTTTTTATCGATTCCATTTACAGGCCATATAAAACACATAGATGTTAATATAGGTAATATAGTATCGGCGGGTGCTGTGAAAAATCTTTAGTTAAAATAGGTAATATATAGAGTATAGATAAGAAAAATTGATTAAATACGCAGGTTTTTGGAGGTTTTAAGGATGGGGATAACAGGAAACTTTGCAAAATTTTGCAAAACGATATGAAATTTAGATAAAACGATATGCAAACAGAGTAGAAATTATATAAAACCATATAGAAATTGTGCATAATTTTGCACGACTAAAGTTAGCCACCGAGGACACCGAGAAATTAGCCACCCGCCAAAAGGCGAGCCGCAGGCCTCGCGGCCTTCGAGCCGAGGGGTCTCGCCAGAGGCGGACAAAGAACACCGAGAAATTAGCCACGACTCGACTGAGCTCGTCGAAGTCAGATTGCCCAGATTAACGCGGTTTTAATTGCCACAAAGAGCGCATTCGACAAATTCGGGGCAAGTTTTTTGTTTTTAGTTTGACAATTACAACAATAGTATATAAGTATATGCATATATACTAATATGGTGATTTATGAGTCACGGTTTTTTAAGCGAAGATTTTGAGAAAGGCGGTTAGCAGTTATGGTTGATGCGGAAAGGCTGGCAGGAATATTTAAACTGTTTTCGGTAGAAGCGAGGATACGCATTGTGCAGGCCCTTAAGCGGCGAGGAATGTGTGTTACCGAGCTGACATCGCAACTGGGTATAACACAGGCGGCAACTTCGCAGCATCTTCGAGTTCTCAAAGACGCAGGCATTGTAAAATTTCAGAAGAGAGGGTTCCATGTTTATTATCATCTTGATGTACAAAACACAGGTCGCATTCGCAAGGCCGTCAGCGAGCTATTTGAGTAGGATGGGGATTAGAGAGGGGGCGGGTATGGATATAAGCATATTAGTATATGCGTATATACTTATGGAGTGATTTAAGAATCGGGGTTTTTGAGAATGGGGGATTTGTGAGTAGTGGCTCGTGACTTGTTGCTGGTCGGTTGAGTCTGACAAGACCGAGGCGGCGTAAAAAGTATATTAGTATATGCATATATACTTATGGAGTGATTTAATCACCAAAGGTTTTTTGAGGGAGGGATTTGAGGCGGGGATTTTTAAGGCCAGAGGGCGGAGACGGTGTCGGAGATTTTTTAGACACGGACAGACGCGGACTGAAACACGGACTTTAACCAGACACGGATTTACACAGATTTACACTGTTTTTTGACGCAGATGACGCAGAAAATTGAATATCGAATATCCAACACCGAATTTCCAATATAGAAGTAATTATAATTGGCCGCAAAAAAGCACAAAAGGACAGACAGAGTGAATTAGAGAATTAGCGGATTGGTTAATTAGGTAATCGGCATAAAGAAAAACTTATACGACTTTTTCAACAGCCCCAACGTCCACGGTTATTCGAAAAATTAGCCACAGATTCCACAGATTTACGCAGAGATTTAATTGTAGATAATTAAGGTCTGGAACAAGTAAAGCAAAATGCAAAAAGAACAGAAGCGGCAGATTAAGTTTGGCTATTCCACTTAATTTTTCTTTTTACCTTTTTGCAGATATTTTTTCACTGCCATATCAAAATCAGAGATATAATTTTTATCTCTTTCTTTTCTATATTTTTCAAATTCCTGCTGGGCTTTTAAGGCGGCCTGTTCAGCGCTTACCTTGCCGGCATTTTTAAGAAGTCCCCGTTCGCTGATACGAAGGAATTCATCGAGTTTGGCAATCCAGTCCGTCATTTTCATTAGTCTGCCTCTGCCTGCCTTAAGTTCGGCAAAATCAAGATACATCGATACAATCAGATTTAGCTGCTTAAGCTCGTCCTCGGCGAGATAGTTTTTGGCAACGGCAATATCGTTTGCGGTGATGTAGTTACCCTTAAAACTGGTAAGTCCCATTAGAGGTTTTTTGCTGTCAGCTCTTTTGGCGACAATCTCTGCCGCCGTATGGCCGTGAACGGCATAATGCATCTTGTTCTGTACGGTGGCGAAAAATTCCTGCGTTAGTTTGTCATCTTTGCGGTAATCAATTGCCGTAGCGTAAATATCCGTTATTTTCTGATAAAAGTTGCGTTCGCTGCTTCGGATATCCCGAATGCGCTGAAGCAATTCTTCAAAATAGCGACTCCTGCCGCCCTGTTGTTTTAACCGCTCATCATCGAGAACGAAGCCCTTGATGATATACTCCCGAAGCCGCTGCGTTGCCCAGATGCGAAACTGCGTGCCCCGCATAGACTTGACGCGATACCCAACGGATATAACAACCTCAAGATTACAATGCTGCGTATCGTAGGTTTTACCATCGGCAGCAGTTATCCGGTAATTCCGGATAACTGAATCCGGGCCTAACTCACCCTCACTAAAGATATTTTGAATGTGTTCATTAATGGTACGGACATCTTTTTGAAAAAGCTCCGCCATTTGTTTCTGTGTGAGCCAGACTGTCTCATCTTCTATCTTGACCTGCAGTTTTGTCTGTCCGTCATCGGTAGTATAAATAACGATATTTGGCTGTTGATTGTCTTGTTTCATTTAGATACTTAAGTCACTTCAAAACATAGTGGCTTGTCAGAACTTGCGGTTTGCAAATGGTAATTTCCCAGTAATTTCATAGAATTTCTTCAAAAGAGAAGTTTCGCCATTCTTTGGCTCAGGTGCATTACCAGTTGGAAAAATCCAAACGGAAAATTGCTCATAGCACTGCAATTGCCACATAATTTCACCACCTTTATGAGGTCCTCTATCAGTTGTTTTGCCTGAACCATGATCAAGTAAATCCCTCAATCTTTCTCTCAGAGAACGAAATGATTTATAACCCGCAAGACCATAATAAATGATTTCTGCACCATCAACCCATTTAGCTTTCAGATGTTCAACAGACCAAGGCTTAATAATATTCTTTTTTACACTTGAATCTTCTGGCGATAAGAATACAACATTATAATTCTTAGGGATTGAAATGGCATACAGTCCACAGCAGTTCAACTGTGGCAAAGAAGGTAATCCGAACGAAAATAGCTGTTGAATTGTGCCAATATTCTCGAAACCAACATTTTCCAAGGAACTAACAGTAGTCATGTCATCTTGTATCAATATAACTTCTGAGGTTTTAGTCTTAATAGAAGAGTTTTCAAAAGTACGTGATAATGCTATTTTAGGTTTGGAATCCCATTCAACTAATCCAACCCAAGACCCTCTTCGAGTAAACAGTTGTGGATAATTTCTTGTTCTACCATGAATTTGAAAGGCAGTTACCTCGGTGCTATCTTTTTTGGTATATAACCGCCTTTGATTTATCTCCTCAGCTATTTCCTGTGTCGTCATTTCATGCATATTTTCACATAAGACTTGAACGATGGCTTCATGTAAGGTCATTCGTTTCGCCTTTTATATTTTCTATATGATTAAATTACCTTAAACTTTATCTTTCCCGTTTCCACCCGCCGTGCGTGCCCGCCGTGCCTACGCTCGTCGTGGCAGGCGCCCGTCGCAGCAGGTTTGCAGGGCGGTGTTTGTTTTTAATTAGTCGTTATTTTCAAACGCACGGTCAAGACAGGTTATATTCTCACAAGACTTCGTGTGTTTTGCTATATCTTTCCTCAAAATTTTATAGATTCGGTCAAATGCTACCACTTATGGACTTGTAAAGCAAGTGGATTTGGGTAAAAGGACGGTGTCGAATGTATGTCATATATCGTAAATGGATTCCCGCCTGCGCGGGAATGACAATATTGAGATTGCCACCCATTCGACTTCGCTGCGCTCCGCTCAGGGCAGGCGGCGGTTGGGAAAAGCAAATTAGTTGATTAGTGAATGGTTCGACAAGCTCACCATCTTTAGAGAATTGGTTAATTAGTGAATTTATACTCGATAGCGGGCTGCGCAGAGCCCAAAGCGAAAAAGGCAAAGCGCAAACCGAAAAGTGCAAAAGCATAATTAACAGGAGAAAAAAGTTGATAAATGAGATAATAACTGGTAAACTCGCAGCGAAAATAGACGTATCGCTTACAACCTTGAGAGTGTAAAAATAAAAGTTAAAAATGCAAAAATATCGTCGAACGGTTGTGGTTGCGCGGCTCGTATCGGTTGCGTAAACCGTCAATCGCCAGTTCAGACCCTCGGCTTCGCCGAGAAGTGAGCGTAACCGTTAGACGATTGACGAAACGAGTAGCGCAACCGATAGACGAGATTCGATATGAACTATGTTGGTTTCCACAATAAATCGGTGAGTTTGAGTCAAATATAAACAAAAGAGGTGTCAGAAATGTCCGATTACTCGGTAAGCCCAGAAGGAGAAAAATTTTCCATCCCAGAACAGGATGCATACGCCGCGGAATTTGCGCGGATTGAATCGCTGGTAAAAACAGCACGCGGCGAAAATAAAGAAATAGTCGTCGTAATGGGCGTCGGCTTCGTGGGGGCAGTAATGGCCGCCATTATAGCCGACACCGTTGACAAGAAGACCGGCAAGCCGGGCAAATTCGTCATCGGCTGTCAGCGGCCAAGCCCGCGAAGCTACTGGAAGATAGAGCTGCTTAACCGCGGGCAATCGCCGGTAAAGGCAGAAGACCCCGAAGTCGAGCCGATGATAAAACGCTGCGTGCTCGACAAGAAGACCCTTGCCGCCACATATAACAGCGAATGTCTGAAGCTGGCTGACTGCGTGGTCGTGGATGTTCAGTGCGATTATACGAAAAACAGTCTCGGCAATATGCGGACCGGCAAAGCGGAGATGAGCGCATTAGAAGCGACGATGAAGACTATCGGTGAGAATGTGCCGCCGAACTGCCTGACGCTGATAGAGACGACGGTGGCGCCGGGGACGACGGAGTTCGTGGCCTGGCCGATTATGAAGAAGGCATTTGCAGCACGCGGGATAGCGAGCGAGCCACTCCTGGCACACAGCTTCGAGAGGGTAATGCCCGGCAGACAATACGTGTCATCGATACGTGATTTCTGGCGGGTATGCTCCGGCTGCAATGGAGAGGCGAGAAAGCGGGTTGAAAAGTTTCTGCGAGAAGTGCTTAACACCGAGGAATATCCGCTGACCGTTATGGACCGGCCAATCGAATCGGAGACGACGAAAATAGTCGAGAATTCATTTCGAGCCACGCTGCTGGCGTTCCTCGATGAATGGAGCTTGTTTGCGGAGCGCAACGGCGTGGACCTTATTAAGGTCATCAAGGCAATCAAGGTCCGGCCGACGCACAACAATATCATATTTCCCGGCCCCGGAGTCGGCGGATACTGCCTGCCGAAGGACGGCGGGCTGGGCTTCTGGGCATATAAGCACATTCTCGGCTTCGAGGACGACATATTCAAAATGACCACAATGGCAATCGATATCAATGACACCCGCGGCCTTCATGCAGCGGAGCTTACCCGCGATGCGCTTCGGAATATGGGCAGGCAGACAGCGGGCGCCAGGGTGCTTATCTGCGGAGCCAGCTACCGGCAGGACGTCGGCGACACCCGCTACAGCGGTTCGGAAGTCATTGTAAGGAAACTGACGGAGATGGGGGCGGAGATGCGGGTGCACGACCCATATCTCGAGCACTGGTATGAGCTGGAATCGCAGGGGACGTATCCGGCGGTTGGGCAGTCATTAGCAAGATTTTTCCGCAACCAGGAAGAATTAGTCAACATACATATCCAATCCGACCTTGCTGCCGCCCTTGCCGGCACCGCGGCGGTCATACTGGCTGTGCCGCATAAACCGTATTTACAGCTTGACCCCGATAAAGTAGTTAAATGGGCAGGTGCACCGCCGGCAGTGATTGACTGCTTTGGAATATTAGATGACGATAAAATCCGGCGATATTTCGAGCTCGGCTGTGAGGTAAAGGCGTTAGGCAGGGGACATATCCAGCGAATAAAAGAAGAAGTGCGAAAGAAAAGCAAGAAGTAAAATATCAATAAACGGATATAACCACACAACAGAGGCAAAAACTGAATTGAGTATATGGCCGATGTGCAGCAGTTAAAGAATCGTTACTGGGTGTGGGTTGCGCTTTTTGCAATCATCTTGTTTAGCGGCGCAATTCGTGTTCGCCTGCTGGATGTCCCGCTGGAACGAGACGAGGGGGAGTATGCTTATGCGGGGCAGCTCATACTGGACGGTGTCCCCCCTTATGCTGAGGTTTACAATATGAAGATGCCGGGCATCTACGCCGCCTACGCCCTGATTATGGCAATCTTCGGACAGACCCTTACCGGCATTCACTTAGGCCTGTTAGTAATAAATACAGCCACTATTTTTTTAGTATTTCTGCTCGGTAAAAAGCTCTTCGACCCTGTCGCCGGCGTGGTAGCAGCGGCGGCGTATGCCCTGCTGTCGTCAGGTCAGAATATTCTTGGTTTCACGGCCAATGCCGAACATTTTGTCATTTTGCCTGCGGTTGGGGGCATACTGTTATTGACTAATGCTATCGATTATCAGAAATGGCGGTCTCTGATAACAGGGGCGGTGCTGCTTGGGCTGGCTTTTATGATGAAGCAGCACGGGGCAGCTTTTATTGTTTTCGGGGGGTTGTATCTATTTTGGGCTGAGATTTGGCGCAGACCTTTTAACTGGAAGCTTTTTGCGGCTAAAGGAATTGTGTTTGCAGCGGGGGCGATGCTGCCTTTTGCGGCAACGTGCATAATTTTGTGGTGGTACGGCGTGTTCGGAAAATTCTGGTTCTGGACGTTTGATTATGCCGCGAAATACGTTTCCGCCGTGCCTTTATCAGAAAGCCCAGAATATTTCAAGGTAAGCATAATTCCGGTTGTCCGTCCAGCTATTTTGCTTTGGATTTTAGCCGGTGTTGGTCTAACCGGCTTGTGGTGGAACAAGAAGGCACATCAGCACCGACTGTTTATGATTGGTTTTCTTCTTTTTTCTTTTCTGTCTGTTTGTCCCGGTTTTTATTTTAGGAACCATTATTTTATTTTGATGCTGCCGGTTGTTGCACTACTGGGTGGTGTCGGCATCAGCTCCATACAGACCCTTTTTGTCAAGAGCCGGATGGCTACGACAGGAGGAGCAATATCTATTCTGTTGGCCCTTCTTGCCCTGTATCATACCGTTTATCTGCAGCGGAATTACTTTTTTGTTATGAGTCCCGCCGGGGTAGCTCGCTCGACTTATGGTGCGAATCCATTCCCAGAATCGCTGGAGATAGCTCGTTTTATTAAGGAGCACACAACGAAGGCCGACCGTATCGCCGTTCTTGGTTCTGAGCCGCAGATTTACTTTTATTCAGACAGGCGTTCAGCCACGGGCTATGTCTATACTTATGCGCTGATGGAGTACCACGATTACGCCCGAAAGATGCAGGAAGAAATGATTCGTGAGATAGAGTCGCACAGGCCAAAGTTTCTGGTTTTTGTAAACTTACCTGCATCATGGCTGCCTGGAGTCGATTCTGAAAATTTGATTTTCGAGTGGTTTAATCAATATCGAGATAAGTACTACCGGAAAGTCGGCATTATTGATATTCTCTCCCTGGAGCAGACGGTTTACCGCTGGGGATGGGAGTGCGAAAATTATACGCCCCGTTCGAGCTGCTGGGTTTGTGTTTTCCAGCGAAAGGATTAGAGCATTATAACGGCGCCGGCGAACATAATTTTGCTTCTTAATTCAATCGGAAGCTGCTACAATACCCCGTAACGGAGCTATTATGTTTAAGGACAAAAAGGTAATTGTTATTATGCCGGCCTATAATGCGGCCCGGACCCTGCGGCAGACCTACGATGAGGTTATGGCACAAAAGATAATTGACCTTGTTGTCGTGGTTGACGACGCCAGCAGAGACCAGACCGCAGCGATTGCCCGGACATTGCCCAATACTATAGTCCACACCCATCCTGAAAATCAGGGCTACGGCGCAAATCAAAAGACCTGCTACAAGCTGGCGCTGGAAGCAGGCGGCGACATTATCATTATGGTCCATCCCGACTATCAATACACGCCGAAGTTAATCCCGGCGATGGTCTCGATGATAGGAAACGGGCTTTATCACTGCGTGCTCGGTTCGCGTATTCTCGGCGGATATGCCCTGCAGGGCGGGATGCCGTGGTGGAAATACATCGCAAACCGATTTTTGACCCTGATGGAAAATGTTATGACAGGGGCGAAGCTGTCCGAATACCACACCGGCTACCGGGCCTTTTCGCGGGAACTATTGGAGAAGCTGCCGCTGGAAAATAATTCGAACGACTTTGTGTTCGACAACCAGATGCTGGCCCAGATTCTGTGGTTCGATTACCAGGTGGCCGAGGTGAGCTGCCCCACCTTGTATTTTGCGGAGGCATCGTCCATAAACTTTCAGCGGAGCATAAAATACGGCCTCGGCTGCCTGTGCACGGCAATAACATATCGCCTGTCAAGAATGAACTTAATCAAATCAAGGTTATTTCCACGCTGATGAAGCGAGAGAACGACAAACCGTATATCTTCCTGATATATCTGGTCCTGTCTCTGACCACTATCATTGCCTACGAGCCGGTGCGACTGAATGATTTTGTCAATTACGATGACGATACTTACGTGACCCGCAACCCGCAGGTAAAGGCAGGATTAACGCGCGAATCCGTCCTCTGGGCATTTACCACATCGCACGGAAACAACTGGCACCCGGTGACATGGTTGAGCCACATAATAGACTGCCAGATGTTCGGACTGAAGGCCGTCTGGCATCATTTAACGAGCTTGCTGTTTCATATTCTAAATACCCTGCTGTTGTTCTGGGTTATGAAGAGGATGACCGGCGGGATTTGGCCCAGCGCATTTGTCGCAGCGGCGTTCGCACTGCATCCCCTGCACGTCGAATCTGTTGCGTGGGTGGCGGAACGCAAGGACGTCCTGAGCGGATTTTTCTGGATGCTGACAATGGCTGCTTATGTGCGATACGCGGAACGGCCGGGCATCGCAAGATATATGCAGGTAGTTTTTGCTTTTTGTCTGGGACTGATGGCAAAGCCGATGTTAGTGACGCTGCCGTTTGTGCTTCTCCTGCTGGACTATTGGCCTTTAGGCCGGCTGCAATGGGGTCAGCCGCAGTTTCTGCCGGAAAGAATACACCATCAAAAATCTTCATTTTGGCGATTGATTGGAGAAAAGATTCCGCTATTTATTTTAGCAGGCGTCCTCAGCGCCGTCACTTTTATGGTCCAGCTAAGCACAAGGCCGCAGACTTTGCCGGACAATGCTTCCATCCGGGTTTTGCGTATAACGAGCGCACCTATCGGCGTGCGGGTATCAAATGCGATTGTATCTTATATAAGCTATCTGATTAAAATGTTTTACCCGAGCCGATTAGCGGTTTTGTATCCGCACCCGAGTGACACGCTGCCGACGTGGCAGGCGGCAGTCTCGCTTATGATACTTGCGGTCATATCGGCGGCAGTGGTTTATGCCGCCCGTCGTCGTGGTTATGCTGTAGTGGGCTGGCTGTGGTATATCGGGACATTAGTGCCGGTAATCGGTTTTGTGCAGGTGGGGGCGCAGGCGATGGCCGATCGCTATACCTACATACCGCTGACTGGAATTTTCATCATAGCCGCCTTCGGCGCTTCTGATATCGGCGCAAAATGGCGATATGGAGGGACGTTCTTCGCAGTGACGGCGGGGGTTGTGCTGGCTGCTCTGCTGATTTGCACACGGATGCAGGTGCGCTATTGGCAGGACAGCATTACTCTATTCAGGCACGCCCTTGCGGTGACCGAAAACAATTTCATTATGCACAATAAGTTCGGAACGGAGCTGCTCAAAACGGGGCAGGTGAATGAGGCCGACAAACAATTCGATGCAGCCATTAGAATCAATCCGCTGTATTCGGAGGCACATAAGAATAAAGGCAGGGCGCTTATCGAACAGGGCAGATATGACGAAGCTATTGCTGTCTTTAGCGACCTGCTGCAGGCCAGGGCTGACTGGGCGGATGTGCATTATTATATGGGAGTGGCTTATACGCGAAAGGGACGGCTCGACGATGCTCTGGAGCAATTTAAGACAACTGTGCAGCAGTCGCCCGACTGGCCGGAGGCGTATCATGATTTGGCCTCGGTCTATCTTCTGCTGGGTAAGTTTGACCTGGCAATCCAAAATTACAAAGAGGCGCTGCGGCTGGAGCCGAATTATCCCTCCGCCGCCGGCAACCTGAAGATAGCGATGGAAGCACAAAGCGAGATTGGCAAACCACCCGGAAAATAGAGAAACATCGCCTCGGCTTGAATTCCGACTATCTCTGTCTGCCGGCAATAAGCGGGGTGACCCTTTGATATTTTTCCGGCGACAGAGATTCCTTTAATATCCTTTTGATGTCCTGCAAAGGCGTTCGCTGCGTAATGTGCGTGATAATAATATGCTCGTTTTGAAGTTTTTCGATAAGCCCCGCAAACTCACTGATGTGTATATGCCTGCCGGCTTCGGCCCTTTCGGCGTGCTGGTCTTCGTAGAAGGTGCATTCGGCAATCAGGATTTTACTTTCGACGATATATTTCAACTGTGAAAAATCGACATACTGCGTATCGCCGAGATAGGTGACTATGGGAAACTCCAGCGGATAGTCTATTTCGATTCCCTGTTTTTTTAATTCAACTAATTGAGGTCCTGTAAGCCCGGCATACTGGGATTTGAGCTTCTTTCGCTTTTCGATTACACAATAACCGACGGAGCCTTTGCTGTGCTTTGTGGGGAAGACCCTTGCAAAGAGGTTCGGCTTTATCTGGTATTCGTCGCCGGCTTTTACGCCGACGAGGTTAGCGGGGATTTTATTGCCGTCCAGACGGCCCCACGCATCGATTATCTCCCTCATCGGTTCGAGCAGGTTCTGCGGGGCCAGTATCGTTCCGGGTGACTGGCCACAGAAGTTTCGATGCGACAGGTAATAAGCGATGCCGGCGGCGTGGTCCATATGCCCGTGCGTAAGCAGGACATTGTTTATGGGAATAATGGGGGCGGGGGCCCTGCCGATGTCGAAGCAAACGTCTAATTGCGGCATTGCAACGACGGTCTCTTCGCCTGCGACCGAATAGCCGAGGATTTCCAGCTCGCCTATCTTTATATACGCCAAATTGTGACTTGACATCGTATTTCTCTGTATTACAAAAACAAGAATATTTTAATAGTAGGAACAGCTTGCGGTCGTGTCAATTTGTTTTTGAGATTGCACCGGCGCCGCATACTGTCCGAGGCGCAAAAATAAATTTGTCGGCGGCAGCCGGTGCGGTTATACTTTTCACCGATAATGGACGATTTTCTCAATGCCGGATAAACGAACCCATAGAGGCGCACACCCTGCGGATGCCGAATTGTTCAGGCCTTCCGCAATCGCCGATTTGCGAACAGCCCTTGCCGATTTTTCGCTGCTTTTGACAAAAGGGTATGCGGACAAAAGCTCCCTTAAATTAGTCGGCGACAGGTTCTCGCTCACGGAAAGACAGAGATTGGCGATAATGCGAAGCGCCTGCTCGGACCAGCAGTTGACGTCACGAAGAAACCACGAAATCAAAATCGCCGACATTGCCGGCCAGCCGGTCATTATCGACGGCTATAATTTACTGATAACCATCGAAGCGGCAATGAGCGGCGGGCTAATCTTCAAGGGACGTGACGGCTGCTTTCGGGACTTAGCGAGCATACACGGGACATACCGCAAGGTCACCGAAACGATACCGGCCGTGCTGCTTATAGGCAAGTTCTTAAAAGATGCAAATATACCGAACTGCCTGTTCCTGTTAGATAGCCCGGTCTCCAACAGCGGCAGATTAAAAACGCTAATCGGCGAACTGACACGGGAAAACAACTGGAGATGGGAGATTGAACTTTTAACCAGCCCTGACGCCAAACTGATAAGGTCTGACTTGATTGTAGCCAGCAGTGACAGTGTCGTTCTCGACAATTGTCATAGCTGGGTGAATCTGGCACGGGCAATTATCGAAGAAAAATTACGCGAAGTCCACCTCGTAGATTTATCGTAATTTATTTTATTTCTCTATTTTTTTTGCCACGTTTTCGCTTCTTGCGCATTTATAATAATGATGATAGTCGGTATCTGAAAGCTCCGGAGAACAATTAGAGTGGACAATGACAGCCAGGCAGCCAACGACGGCCAGATAATAGCTGAAGCACATAGCGACCCTGCGGCCTTTGCTCGGCTGTACCGCAGGCATTACGATGGTGTATTTCGCTACTGTGTGCATCGGCTTTTTGAAAGGCAGGCAGCAGAAGATGTTTCTTCCGCGGTGTTTCTCAAGGTTGTCGAGAATTTTAGACGTTTTCGAGGTTCCGAGCAGGACTTCCGCAACTGGCTTTATAAAATCGCAACTAATGCTGACAATAACCATTTGAGAAAGACTGTTCGTCGGGATTGTTTACTTAAAGCTGTTCGCGAGCAGGCAGACCCAACGGTTGATTGTCAAAGCTCGATGGATTCACAAGCAGAGAAATTAGCTCTTTTGAAACGGGCGATGTTCAAACTAAAGCCGAGGTATCAAACTATCATCACACTGCGTTTTTTTGAAAACTTAAAGTTAACCGAAATTGCCGAGGTGCTTGGCAGCAGCTCAGGGACGGTTCGCAGCCAGTTAGCGAGAGCGATTGCCAAACTGCGAAAGAAATTAACCACGGATTTCACAGATTGACACGGATTAAATAAAAGGGTGAAGCAAAATGAACGAGAATGAAGGAAAATTTGAGGATTTTGTTCGTGGAATAAAGTTTGATGACACGCCCGACCCAAGCCATCGCAATAAGCTCGAACAAAACATCCTTGCTGCTCTGGCAAAGCAAACTCGGCAGAAAAAACAACCATTTGAAATATGGAGAATAATTATGAAAAGTAACATAACAAAATTAGCCGTTGCGGCGGCTGTAATCTTAATCGTTGCCTTTGGCATAACACTGCTGGATAAATCCGCTACTCCCGCCTATGCCATAGAGCAAACAATTGAGGCTTTTAAAAAGGTCAATTCGGTTTACGTCGAACAAATATATCGTGAAAAAGGCACATTATTGAACACAAAGATGTGGGCTCGGCGAAGCAGTCACGGGAATTTCTTCTTTGGCGACTTTCGACGAGAAAGTGGTGACAACGGGTATACCACAGTTGTCAATGAGAGTGAAAATCGTACCTATTTCTATAATCCATCTGCCAAGACAGTCCGTATTTACGAGAAATTAAATGTAACTATAGGTAACTTTTTGGACGTAGATTACTTTTTACAGCTGCAGCAAGAAATGGAAAATGTGGAACTGGATTACGGTAAAGACAAAATAACTGGTAAAGATGTAGTAATTCTCAAATACAAAGTACCGATACCGAGCGTTTATGACAAAAGCGTTGCTAAATCCGAAGTGATCACGTTTGATTTAGAGACCAAGTTACCTATTCGCTGGACATCGTGGGATAATCCTGATTTCAAGGGAGAGCCATTTTCAGAATGGAATGTAATTGTGTATAATCCTAAATTGCCTGAAAATGCCTTCAAGTTTGAAATCCCAGAAGACGCCACGGTAATACGTGAAAGCAAGGATTGAGCTGCACTAATTTCCTTACGATTAGGCGACGAGTGCCGTCGGGTGGTTTGCCCGGCGGCGTTTTTTTTCGCTCTATTATTTATTTCCCGAAAAAGGTAAAATGGCAAAAACCGTAAGAATGCTAATGTTAAAGGAGATTTGCTATGTTTGGTCGAGGAACACAAATTGGTAAATGGGCAATTTTTGTTTCGATTTGTCTGTTATGCTTATCTGTGGCTGTTGGAGCTGGGGAGTTTTGCAGTAGCTGGCCAAAGGATATTGAGCGGGTATGGGTGGGGCCGCAATACTGGGCGAATCGGCTGCAGGATTGGCGGATTTCCGGAGGCCGATTGGAATGCGTTGAAGGCCGGGCAGAGAAGCCGATGCGAACGGTGCATTTGTTGACAAGGCGACTCAGTGCCAAAAACGGCGAGTTTGTCATCAGCGTTCGCACAGGGCTTATTGGTGAAGCAGCAAAAGTGTCGGCTGATTCAGCAGCAGGTTTTTTAATTGGCGCCGGCAGCGGGGTTGATTACCGTGCAGCGGCTTTGGTGCACCACAGTTTCGGACCCGGAGGAGGCATTATTGCCGCAATGGAAAGCACAGGCAGGGCCGTCTTTCGTGATATGACCGCCGAAAACTATCCAGTACTTGCCGCTTCTGAGCTCGTGCCGCAGTCACTGCCCGAGGAGGTTGAAATTCGCCTGATAGGTGAGCCGGTTGCTCAATCGTATAAACTAACCTTGACGGTTCATAATCCGAAAACAGATGAGGTCATTAGTCAAGTGATGATGGAGAACGTGGATTCGACCAAGCTGGTGGGTAACGTGGCATTGGTGTCACATCCGGGTTCAGGTGAGATAACAGGGCGTTACTGGTTTCGTGACTGGAAGGTCTCTGGTGAAAAGTTTGAAGTATATGACGACCATCAGTGCGGGCCGATTCTGTGCACACAGTACACACTACATCGCAACATCCTAAAGATGACTGCGCAAATGATGCCTTTAGGCCCGGCGGATACGCAGGAGGTAAAATTGCAAATTCAACAAGAGGAGCAATGGAAGACAGCAGCGACAACAAGAATTATCGAGCCGGGCTATACATCGCCATTTCGTGTAGAGAACTGGGACTCAAGTCAGGATACACCATACCGGGTGGCGTATGAATTGAAACAGCCTGATGGCTCGAGTAAAGAGTATATTTGGACCGGCACGATACGGCATAATCCCGTGGATAAGGACAGGATAGTAGTGGCTGCCTTCACAGGCAACTACAATGTGCGTCCGTGGGGTGTCGGTCAATGGGAATTTGCGTGGACATCAGAGGGACTGTGGTTTCCGCATAGTGAAATTGTAGAGCACGTGGCCAGGCACAAACCCGATGTGCTGTTTTTCAGCGGCGACCAGGTGTATGATGGATACAGCCCAACTGCTGCGGAAAGCTCACCATCAGACAAGGCTGAGCTCGATTACCTGTATAAGTGGTATCTGTGGTGCTGGGCATTCAGAGAACTGGCAAGGGACATACCCTGCATTTGTATTCCCGATGACCACGATGTTTACCATGGTAATATCTGGGGCTCCGGCGGCAGACCGGCCAAATCACCGGACGATGGTGGTTACGTTATGCCGCCATCGTTTGTCAATATGGTTCAGCGAACACAGACCAGCCACCTGCCCGACTCTTATGACCCGACACCGGTTGAGCAGGACATCGGCGTGTATTACACGTCAATGAATTATGGCGGCGTGAGTTTTGCCGTTATTGAGGACCGAAAGTGGAAGTCGTCGCCGACGGCTGTAATCCCCGACGGCAATGTCGTCAACGGATTTTTCCAGAACCCCGGTTTCGACCCGGTGACACAAGCAGACGTGCCCGGAGCAAAGCTGCTCGGTGACAGGCAGCTTAAATTCCTTAATGACTGGTCAGCGGACTGGAGCGATGGTGTGTGGATGAAGGTGGTGTTGTCACAGACCCTCTTTGCAGATGTTGCGACACTGCCGAAGGAAGCGATAAATGACAGGGTCGTGCCGAGCTTGAAAATCTTTGCTCCCGATGAGTATCCGCAAGACGACAGGCTCGTTGCCGATGCCGACACAGGCGGCTGGCCGCAAACCGGCCGCAACAAGGCGCTGCAGGAAATACGGCGAGGCCTTGCACTTCACATCTGCGGCGACCAGCACTTAGGCAGCACGATTCAGTATGGCATCGATGACTGGGGCGATGCAGGGTTTGCCCTTTGCGTGCCAACGATTGGTAACTGCTGGCCGAGGCGATGGTTTCCGCCGCTACCCGGCGGCAACCATAAAGCCGGTATGCCCAGATACACAGGTGATTACAAGGACGGGTTCGGCAACCGAATGACCGTCTATGCCGTATCGAACCCTGTTGCCTCCGGACACAAACCTTCTTCCCTTCACGACCGTGCGCCGGGTTACGGCATCGTCAAGTTCGACAAAAACCAGCGATTGATAACGATTGAGTGCTGGCCACGCTATGCCGACCCGACCGACCCTGCGATGGGCGGGCAATATCCGGGCTGGCCAATCACAATCAAACAGGCCGACAATTACGGGCGCAAGGCTGTAGCGTATCTTCCGACAATTAAGGTCACTGGAGAGAGCTGCCCGGTTGTTCAGGTGATTGACGAGGAAAATGATGAAATTGTTTACACACTGCGGATTAACGGCACGTCGTTCCAACCGAAAGTATTCAAGGAAGGAACATATACCCTGAAGATTGGCGAGCCCCGCACCGAGCCGAAGCGTCTGGTGCGGGACGAGCCGGGCACCGAGAAGCTGAAGACTTTGAAAGGCGTACGGTCGATAGGGCCGGAGCAGGAGCGGACGATAGAGGTGAATTTCTAAAGAGGAACTGCTTCGAATCGTTGAGTGTTTATAAAGCAAAGGGCCGTGGGTCAGGAGACCCACGGCCAACAAATGTTGCATATCCCCCCATGCAACCTCGAACTACAAACGTTAGCAATTAAGAGTCCATACCGGCAAAGCCGGGCTAACCGCCGAGCTGACGTCTATTGTCCATTTCCTTCTTCAGATAGGCGCCGGCACGCTGTGACGCTTCTTTGAAAAAGTCAATACATTTATACATCCCGGCGTTAAAAGATTGCGCAAATTCGTCCGACTTCAATGCCGAATACGCAAAGCTTGTTTTACCGGGCTGAAAGGATTGATTTTCAGGAACGGGCGACAGGCAATAGATTGCGGTTGCAAAGCCGGCAAAATAGACTACCAGCAAAAATATGAATCTGCTTCTCCAACCTCCCATATAAGAATCTCCCCTGTAAAAAGCGTTTTTTTATCGGCCGTTCCACGCCAGACGGCCTTTTAAGTTCTCGCCTCTATAAAATATTATAAGATAAAAAACCGTAATTGCCAAATGCAGAATCCTCAAGAAGCCGTTGGCTTTGATGGTTCGACGGTTCGACCCTTCGACTGCGCTCAGGACAGGCAAGCTCACTATAAATGGTTCGACAAGCTCACCATAGATTGGGTTCGTTTGGGTTCGTTTTGACCAAGTGTCCATTGCTCGTTTTTCGTTGTAATTCCTTGTTAATACTTGCGTTACAACCACTTGACTTTTTTGAAAATTGGGTTCGTTTCGCATAATTTGGTTATTGGTGATTGGTAACTGGTAAATGGTGACTTGTGGCCCGTGATTTTTGTTCGGTATGAACTTGTCAAAGGTGCGGGAACGGAGTATGAACATCCCTATAATGGGACAAACTTGCGCGTTTGATGTGAAAAAGGTCCTCGACTCTCGATGCCGGATGTTCGTAAGTCGATGTGAGAAAAGGAGTAATAAAATTTACAAAATTTCTTGTTTATTTCTTTCGGTAGATGCAGTTTTGATTGAAAATGTTAGCCACGGACAGACGCACGGCTTCGTTAACCCTCCGTCGCACTGGGTGCTATGTAGGGCAGGGACTACGCCGGAGTTTGTGTTGCATGCATGATATATAAATCTATTTGTGTTGCATAAAAGTGCTTATATGCTACACAAAAAACATTGTGTTGCATCGGATAATAGCAAAAACTCATGTTTTCACGATGTCGATAAGCTTGTCGAAAAGGTAAGCTGCTGGGGTCCTTCCGCTGCTTTTCCGCAAAAGCGTTAATACTTTATACCGTTGTAGCTGGTCAATAATGCGGACAGCAGTGTCCTTCGGGATTTTAGATTCTGCAATAAAACGAGTTGTAGTAAAAATTGGCATTCTAAAGATGGAATCTACCGCTCTGATGGCATACCGTGAACGTGTTATAGCTGAGACCTTTTCTTTTTTTACTTCGTATAAATCAAGAATGGTTTTGGTCTTTGTTGAGTTTGCTTTTGCCTGCTCAAGAATTGCTTCGAGGAAAAAGGATATCCACCTCAACCAGTCATTATCTTTGCTAATAGCGTTTAGTCGCGAGCAATACTCATCTCTATGCGCCTCAAGATAAGCGCTAAGGTAAAACATCGGGCTGGACAGCATCTTCTTTTCATAAAGAAACAACGGAATAAGAATTCTACCGACCCTACCATTGCCGTCGAGATATGGGTGAATAATCTCAAACTGCGCATGAACTATTGCCAGTTGGACAAGGAAATCATCTTCGCTGTGATGGATGTACTTCTCAAGGTTAGACATATAATCCAGAACTTTCATTGGTTCGGGAGGCATGTAGGTGGCATTTTCAACAGTTGAACCAAGTCGGCCAATCCAATTCTGGATTTTCCTGAATTCGCCTCTTGCTTTGTCCTGACCTCGCACGCTGTCAAGGAGGATATAATGAACTTTGTTAATGAGACTTAAATTCATCGGGCGGGTTTGGAGCTCGTCAACTGCATAATCCATAGCCCGCCTGTAGTTCAATATCTCTGTTATGTCGTTCTGCCTTGATTCCTCCGGCGGGGTTTGGCTGGCACCATCGAACGCAAGGACTTCCTCGAGTGTTGCCTGAGTTCCTTCAATTTTTGACGACAGGACTGCTTCCTGGGTAGTAAGCGGACTCAAAAGCACTCTCGGATTTATTACTGCCTGAAGCATACCGTCATATCTTGCCAAGGCAGCGTTAGCGGGGCCTATAAACCTAATAAAAGGTTTCCAGTCAAGTTTTTCTATAGGCAATCGTAATGGAATATGAGGTTTCATCTTTATAACACCTTAAACTCAATTTCCGGAACCAAGATTTTCGGTAAATAATATTGTAAACATTGTAAACGATAAAAAGGAAACAAGCAAAGCGAGAAATTAGCGAAAAAAGGTTGTGGTATTTTTTAGACAACAATAGGTGCAGGGCAAGCATTAATCCAGGACTTTTTTTAAGGTTTTGCAGACAATCGCTATCTGGTCTTTGGTCAGATTATTGTAAAAAGGCAAAGCTATTGTCCTGTCCGCCACGGCCTCGGCAACGGGAAAATCGCCCTGTTTATAGCCGAACCTTTCGGCGATAAACGGCTGCAAATGAACAGGTGAAAAATAATTACTTACCTGAATACCTTTCTTTGTCATCCGCTCAAGAACAGTGTCACGCTGCCGGCGGGTAAACTCCTCCGCCAGCCGGACGACAAAGACAAACCAGCTCACGTCACAGCCGGGCTGCTCGGCAGGGACGAGCAGCCGAGCGTCGTCTGCGAGCATTTCCTGATACCAATTTGCAACCTGCCGGCGTTTGGCCTTTATTTCGTCGATTCTCGAAAGCTGCACAATGCCGAGTGCACAATTAATGTCACTGAGGCGATAGTTATAGCCCAGCCGTTCGTGGCTCAGCCAAGCGCCGCTTTTGCCTCTGCCCTGATTGCGCAGGGACATACACATATCCGCCAAATCATCGTCGTCGGTCAGAATCATTCCGCCTTCGCCGGTGGTGATTTGCTTATTGGGATAAAATGCAAAGACGCTCACTGCGCCGAATGTCCCTACTTTTTCCCCGTTCAGTTCGGAGCCGAGCGCTTCGCAACTGTCTTCGATGATTGTGAGGTTGCGCTTTTGAGCGAGGTCGCAGACCTTGTCCATACCGGCAGGGTTGCCGAAGACCTCCACCGGCAAAACGGCTTTGGTATTGGGAGTAATTGCGGATTTGATTTTTGCAGGGTCGATATTCAGACTCACGGGGTCAATGTCGGCAAAAACGGGTCTGGCGCCGGTCATCATAATGGTAGTTGCCGAGGCGATAAAAGTAAACGGCGTGGTGATGACCTCATCGCCCGGCCCGATTCCCAGCGCCGATATACATAAAAATAAGCCGCTGGTTCCGCTGTTGACGGCGACGGCCCGTTTCCTTCCGATATATTTGGCAAAGTCCCCTTCGAATTCCGTCACCTTGGGGCCGAGTGAAAGATTGGGGCTGCGAAGCACGGCGCAAACTGCTTCAATTTCTTTTTCGGTGACGTCCGGACGGGACAAATATATCCGCATAAAAAATACCCTCGACAACCAATAATACCGCACCTATTTAATTTTTGTGCCGTTAGCCCCGCACCAAGCCGAAGCGTCTGGTGCGGGGTTAGTATCGTCTAAATCTTTGGCAATCAGGTACTTATTTTTCATTGTGAGCGCACTTTTTAAATAGGTGCGGTATAAACTTCGAGTATTGTATCGTCCGAAGCCCTGTAAATCAAAGACATTTTATTGTGCTGATTGTGTCAGGCGGGATGAAAAAAAGCCGAAAACTGCTTGCAGCCGGGCCGGGGCAGCTATATAATACGCTCTCCGTGTTCTAAAATATGGTAGAGATATGTTAGCAAGACTATACAGCGTGACCCTTGTGGGGATAGAGGGTATTGTTTGCGAGGTCGAGGTTGACGTTGCCCGCGGCGGATTTGAAAAGTCTCAGATAGTCGGCCTGCCGGATGCCGCCGTAAAAGAGAGCATCGAAAGGGTCAAAATCGCCGTAATCAACTGCGGCTATAAATATCCCAAGACCCAGTCGCTGATAAACCTTGCCCCCGCCGACGTTAAAAAGGCAGGGCCGGTTTTCGACCTGCCCATTGCGCTGGGTATGCTCATCGGGCAGGGCATCCTGGTCAGCTCGAACCTTAAGGATTTTGTCATCATTGGCGAATTGGCGCTGGATGGGCGGGTTCGACCGGTCAACGGCGTGCTGAGTATGACAATGACGGCCGCCGCAAAGGGCTTCAGCCGAATAATTGTCCCGCTCGAAAACGCCGACGAGGCCGCCGTCGTCACCGGGCTGGAGGTATATGGCGTCGGCTCACTTGCACAGGCGGTCGGGTTTCTCTCGGGACAATTACCCTTGGAAACGACAGTCATTGATATCGAGGGGCTTTTTAATAAATCATCTAATTACGAAGTTGATTTTGCAGACGTAAAGGGACAGGAAAGCGTCAAACGAGCACTGACGGTTGCCGCTGCAGGGGGCCACAATATAATTATATTATATATGGTTTAACCCCAACCTCGTTATTCACTTTTTAATCTACTGCCGCTGCTTGTTTAACAATAAATTCATTCCAAGACCGTTCAATGTCTGGGCTGACCACTTTATAACTTGTCTTTCCTTCCTCGTCAATATACATTTTGCTACCCGATACAATGCTGCCCTCTGGAATAATATCAATCCAAACACCTGTCTTGAAATGAATTCGTAAAAAACGTCCCTCTTTTGACATACGCCGCTTTGTCAAGTCTTTAACAAAATTACTAAACGACTTGCTGCGGACTAATTTGGGGTCTGCTTCAGAAACTACATCATAAAGATAATCTGCAATCGCTTCGGTTCTATCGGAGTATTTTGGTTGACGATGGGCTTTCCTTTCCTCTTTTGTCATTGCCTTCCACTTTGTAAGGTTTCTCCACGGCCTACCGTCTTTATCTTTGTCCCCGTCATATAGTTCCTGAAAACCTGTTGCAAACACCTCTATTTTCTCGATGAGTTCCCGTAGGTGATATTGCAGACGTATCCGCAATTCAGTATTATTCCCTGACATACCTTTTTGTAATGCTGTAAGGTCTTTCTGCCATTTAGTAAAAGATTGTAAGCTGCTTTCTGCTTTTGCAAGTTCCCTTTCATCATTCTGTTTTGCAATATCTTTTTCCTTTTTCTGTTGCTCAAGTTCAAGGATTTTTGATTCATATATATCACGTCTTGTTCGGTCTTTGGTGCGTCCAATCTGGTCGTCATAGTTTTCTATCCGTTGCTCGATGTCTCGTAGCTCGGCTTCCTTCCCCTGAATCCTTTGACGCGAGGAATTGCAGAGTTTTGTTTGTTCGTCAGGGTTAGGTAAAACTTCCTCTGGCCTTAACCCTTTGCAGTTTTCAAGTATTACCTTTTCGCATTCCTCATAACGGATACTGTGCCTGTCACACTTAACCCCTCGCCGTCCATTGTCGCAGATTAGGTATTTCCACTCACCTTTATCAACAAAAGCCATTGAGCCACCACAGTAAGCACATTTTACAAGGTGTCTGAAAAGGTTATTTGCTTTGCCTGTTCGTCCACCCTTGCCCTTGTTCTCCTTAAACTGGTTTTGGACTGCGTAGAAAATACTGTCATCTATTATTTGTGGATAGTATTTTTGGATAGGTTCTCCAGCGGGTTTACGTTTACCAGTTTCTCCGTTGATTTCATACGGTTGATACTCACCTATGACCGCCCGATTTTGTAGTATTTTTTGTATATAGCTTTCACGCCAGCCGTTTCCCCCTCTCTTTTTATTTTTACTTTCGGGCGGCTTCCATACTGCTTCTGCGTTTAGCTTTTTAGCAATTGTCCCCTTGCCAACGCCTTTAAGTTTTAGGTCAAATATCTTTTGTATAGTTTCCTTTGCTTCTGGTATCGCTATGAATTCTCTCTCGACTTGATATTTCTTTTTATTTTCAATGTCCCCTTTTTCTTTTATCTGCAACCACGCAGGGCAACGAGCAGTCAACTTTTTGTCTGTCTCACGAATTATTTCACGAGCATTTTTTCGGGCTGCCCTTATGAGTTCACTTTTGCGTTTTGATTCCTCATAAGCCCTTTGCATCTGTCCTACCAATTGGTATATGAGATGGCTGTTGACGGATTCAATATCATATAGCTGATAGGGGACAAGTGTTTGTATGTTCACTCCGTGTTCGATTAAACTACTTACAGTCTTAAAGGCGTTTGTAAAACGTTCACGTCCGAGCCGGTCTATATTTTCAATTACTAAAATACTGTTGCGAGGCACTTCGCCATTTTCTACTCTTTCAAGGAAACGACCCAAATGTCCTTTCTTTAGATGCTCCCCATAAAAACCACTACGACCTTTATCTATCATACAGAGCGATTTATCCAACTGGAAACCGTTATCTTTAGCATACTTTTCTGCTGCTTCTAATTGACGGCGTTCAGAATCGCCCATAACTTGTTTTTTAGTGGAAAGGCGAATGTAAGAATAAATCCACCTTGTATCGGGGATTGATTTGAGATTTGGTTTTTTGATTGTTTCTGTTTGCCTAATCATTTTGCCAACCTTCTTTCTTTACTGTCCTAACCCGCCTAACCGAAAAAATATAAAAGGGCGGTTTGACTGCCGGTTAGGCAAAGCAGTCCAGTTTGGGTAATTACTCCCGAACTGCACCGCCCTATATTTGTATTTTAAGATGTTACTCATCCAAAATAAAGAGAATTCTCAAAAATTTTCTATCTATTGTAAAAACACGCATTTTAACCCTTAAATTCCTTTGTAGAACCCTCTACAAACTGTTTTCTTACCCTTGTTATATACTTATTACCCATTTTTTGAGATAACCCTTTATAACTAATCCTACAAGGTTTTAGGAATTTAGCAAATAACCTATGGTGACAAGTGAATTGTCCTGTCACCATAGGCGGAACTATCGTGGGCAACACGCCCACCGACAAAAGAAGAAATGATTCAGCATTAAAACCTCATAACTGGCAGCGGCAACGGACGCACACCAGAACCCTTATCACTTGCTGCATCGGCCTGCCCGCTAAAATTCGATTTACGTTTATGGCTAAAATTCATTTCAGGCAGAGGCAATGGTGTCACTTCATCCCCATCAACTTCCAAATTATTCTCTATAACCTCGTCTTCATCGTCCTGCTCGCTGTAATCCGATTTATTGCCTGCATTGCTGAAATCCATTTCGGGTATTTCCAGAGGTGTCGCTTCATCACCATCATCATCATCATCAAAATCATCATCGGGAGCGGGATTAGTGACAAGACCGTTTTGAACCAGTTCGTTCCTAATTTTTTGTGACAAAAAATGAGTGCCATCGCCGTCCTGATAGTGCGTTGCTTTTTCAATTTCGTCCACCTGCAAATATGAATTCGGATTCCATCGAGACTGTAGATACAAAAGCATAATAAAACTCCTTTTAGTTTTCAGTTAAGTTAAACTTCTATTTTTGTGATTTCCGATAAAAACCGTTCTACCTCCGGCGTGCTGTATGCGTTAAATTTCTCTCGGCGTCGTAGAACGTCGGGTTTTGACTTTTCAAGATTGTCTTTTGCTTCAGCGAGATTTTCCTGGCAAACTCTAACTTTTTTCTGAAGCATTTTCAATCGCTCCACTTTTTCATCTGGATTTGACGGACATACCACGTCCTTCTCCCTCAAAGCTGTTCTACCATCGATAATGCAATTTCTTTTGAGAACTGAAAATTCTTCGACAGCTAACGCCAGTTTCGTTTCGTGAAATTTTACAATTAGTTTATTTCGCCTATAATCATCTTCTCCACCATCGTTAAGCTGGCCGTAAGGGTTTGCCGCTTCCCTATATGCACCGTCAGCAAATAAAAGAATATCGCCAATCACAACACAGTTGTCACCGCCGCCGTGTGTTTCGTCAAACCGCCGAATCCGCTGTGTCACTGAATCGCAGCCAGTGTAATCCGTCTCTATACGAGCCATTTTCAATCCTTTCACTTTTTCAACTATACGAGTGTTCTAATTTCCGAAGATTCACGCCCGTAAAGGCGTGAATATCTGTTTCCCAACCACCACAGATAACTTTACGCCTGCCCGCAATTGCCGACAAGCCCGCAATGCAATTACTAATGTCATCGTGGCCGCCCGGACAATGGTCAACTATATCCTTGCCGCCGCTTCTCGTGCGTCTTTCCAAATTTGTAAGCTGATTTATTGAAACTTCATCGTCCAAAAGTTCAATTTCGCCACTGCAAATTCGAGGCAGCAACTCAAGATACAGACCTGATTTTGGCAATTCGCTTTTTTCATATCTGATACCGTTTTGTTCAAAAGCATTTTTGACAAATTCAGCACTGTAATTGTCGCCAACAATTCTCTTGATTTTGTATCGTCCTAATTCTCCACACATAGCAGCAACAATTTGGTAAGGATTATGTGGTGAACGATAGCGTTTCAAAAAGTCAATAACAACTTTCCGTTCT
>Ga0315289_10000544_pt1 | contig 58006 bp, 54 predicted proteins | sample YL17G11_40_MG_FD_203452 | JGI IMG/M metagenome (GOLD analysis project Ga0315289, IMG submission 203452) | Sediment microbial communities from Yellowstone Lake, YNP, Wyoming, USA - YL17G11_40 | ecosystem: Environmental > Aquatic > Freshwater > Lake > Sediment | place: USA: Wyoming | collected... | reverse complement strand
GCAACCCGCGCGGAGTCAGAAGGAAGATGAGCCACTACCGCCTGCGACAGCGAGCCGACCATTCACCCTGGGCCCCACGCCCCGTCGTGCGGCCCAAGATACCTAACTGAACAGTATTGGGCCTACGGGGACGGCAACGACGGCCGCGGGTGAAGCCGCTGCTACAACAGCGGGACCGCGAATCGTGAGCTGCCGGTCAGATGTCGATGACCTCGATCCGTTTGGGGTCGCACACCCCTAAGCCCTTCTGCTGGGCGGTCTGGAGGAAGTGCGCCTGCGGCTCGACCGGAGGCAGGCCCTTGGTCGCGCGCCACTCGTCGATGATCCGGCAGCCCACGTAGTCCACGGCCACCGGGTCGGTCGCCACCAGAATCCCGCGGTACGACCACGTCATGCCGGGGTTCGCGCCCGGTCCGCCGTCGCCCACCGGTCTCAGAGCATCGACGACGATCAGGCGGGTCTTGTCGCGGATCGCCGGCACCGAGTTCACGTCGGCGAGGTACGGGTCGCAGCCATTCCCATGGTGCGCGCCGGGGTTCTCGAAGGAGCCGTAGTGGTTCTTCATGGCAGAGGTAATGCCCGGGATGCCGTGCGTCTTGAGCACGGGGACGTTCACCAGGGCGGTGTTCTCCGGGCGGGTCAGCACGGTTGCCAGCTTCCCGTTGAAGCTCCCGGTCACGGTCGGATTCGGCTCCCAGCCAGTCGCGGTGTACTTCACCCCGTCGCCCTTGTTGATCTCATACCCGCACTTTGTCAGGTCGCCCTCGTCGCGGTCCCACACGGAGATGCTGTTCGCCGGCACGCCCGCGGCGAGCAGCCCCGCCGCCACGGCCTCGGTCACCTCGCGGTGGGTGCAGGCCCCGATCCCGAAGAGACAGTTGATCTTCACCGTCACCACGTCTCGGGGCCCGAACAGGTTCTTCCATGCCGCCGGGGCCGACGCGATCCCCACGAGCTTCGCGACCGCCTCGTCGACCATTGGCTTGACCACGGCTGCGTCCACCGTGTCGCTGTCATCCACCGCATCCTCCCGCCGGCAGCGTACGACCCAGGACTTCTGGTCCTGGGCGCTACTCAAGCCGCCCTTCAGCGCCGCGAGCCCCACCCCGGCTGCCGCGACCGTGCCCAGGAAGTCTCTTCGATCGATCGAGCTCATTGGCGTTCCTCCAAGGATACGAGTTCTCACCAGAGAGAACGCCCATTGCGGGGAGAACGCTCCGCCAGGCAGCCTGGCGAAGGCGTCGTGTCGCTGCGGGGGCACAGATTAACATAATACCAATTATGCATCTTTGAGCGGGGGACAGTCCCGAACGGCCCACCACATCCTGCAATGGCCGCAGTCCCGAATGCTGTTCCTGGGAGCGCCGGCGTCTCGCCGGCATGTTGCTGACGTCAACGGTGAGGCCGGCGAGACGCCAGCGCTCCCAGGAACGGCAGCGGGGATTCCCTGGGCAGGCTCTTAGCCGTTCCCGAACCGCTTCCTGTCCTCCGCCGATATCACGAAGTTGAAGCGCTTCTCAGTCATCCACGCCCGGAACCTCGGGTCGGACTTCCAGTGCTCGTACGTGTCGACGATCCGCTCCGGCAGCCTGACTCGCACACCATCACCCAACGCCACCTCCCCATCGACGACCCCCTCCCGCCGGAAGAGCACTGTCGCCCTCTCCCCACCGACGGCAAGCTCCGCCCCGACCAGGCCCTCGCTGCGCACGAGCTTCGCGTCGGGAGGCGGCGCCTGGTCGGTTCCGGTCTGCAGCACCACCAGGTACTCCACGACGTTGCTCGGGGCCGGAGGCCTGATCTCGAGCAACTCCTGGTCCTTCCACATGAAGTTGGGGTACGGCGTCACCTTCGAGAGTGCTGCTCCCTCGGGGAGCAGAACCTTTGTCTGCGCCACCACGGCGCCGCCTCCCGCCCGGAAGCCGTCCGCCCGCACCGTCAGCTTCGGCGCGGTGGTTGCCACCCACCGGGTGGGGAGATCGCGCCGCGAGTCGCTCAGCTTCACCCGATCGTAGACCACCACCACGTCCGGCTTCAGGAACACGAGCTGCCGGAGCATCTCCCCCACCTCGTCCGCCGGCCAGGCATTGGTCGCATCCCCGGCCACGTAGTCATACTCGGGGCGCGTCTCGTAGGCCAGGAGCTGCCCCTGACCCCAGAGCGGCGTCTCGGTGTGGCCGTGCAGGTCCAGCCCGCCACCCCAGCCACCCTCGGCCGGGTTGAACCCGACCAGCCGGCGGTCGCGGTTGATGTACGTGAAGGTCATCGGCGAGAAGCGGTTGATGATCAGCCGCTCCCTGTCACGCGGGTAGCTGAGGTTCCGCCGCCACTCGGTGACCCAATCATCTCCGACGACTACCACATTCCCCCACGAGGGCGTGCAGTTCCCGTCATCCCCGTAGAGGGCGGGGGTGCCGAGGAGGAAGTCGCCGGCCTTGACGAGGGTGAAGTGGGTCGGCTGCTGGCGGTTGGTGTGGTCGCGAGCGCCGCACATGAACGAGACTTCGGTGGCCTGGGCATCCCAGCCCGACTTCATCGCCGCCCAGCCTTCGAAGTCGAAGAGCGTTGTGGGGGGAAGCTCCGGCTCGATCACCTTGTCCGCTGCCGGGTCGTACCAGCCCAGTGCCAACCCAATCGGCACGGAGACCCCCGTGACGAAGTACCGCACGCCGCCACCCAGGGGCCCTGTGTTCGGCAGGCCCTCGAGGGCGAACAGACGGTCCGCCCACTCCTCTTCGCGCGGGCCGGGTGTTCCGCCCGGAGCAGTGCCCTCCAGCTCCGCGATCCACTCATCCCACCGGTAGTTCGACTGCTCCAACGGGTGCCGCGCCAGGGCGCCATGCAGCCACCGCCACGGCTCGCCGTTCGGGGTATCGAGAGACGGCAGCAGGCGACGCTTGTCCGAGATCGGGTCGACATACCGGTTGAAGGTCAAAATGCTGCGCACGAGCGGCTTCTCAAAGTAGCGATCCTCGCCGAAAAAGTTTGTGGTGAAGAGGAGCGACAAGGCCAGCCCATGCATCGGGCAGTGGCACCCGGTCCACGGGCTCTGCCACCAGGTGCCCGCGCGCGAGCCCATGTGCGTCTCGAAGTGGAGGTCTCGGTTGTCGGCGAACTGCATGATCTTGTAGACCAGCGCGCGCTTGGCCGGGGTCAGCGGCTCCTCCATCGCCACCATCATCTCGGGCATGACGTCCATGCTGCCCATGCGGCCGGCGAAGATCTGCCCCAGCTTCATCCGGGCCCGCTCGCCGTCGGGCGCCATGTCGTACAACGCCGCTGCCGCACCCGGGAAGAACGGCCCGTGGTGGTGGAACTCGACGTAGTAGTCCGACGCCTCCGCATTGAGCAGAGGCGCCATCTTGTCCGCCAGCACTTTCCCCTCCGCGTAGTCCGCGAAGTTGGCCATGAACTCGCACGCGAACATGCGCCACCCAAGGTCGTACATCCGCCAGCCGTACCGCATCTCCCTCACGGCGTCGCCCTTGACCTCCGGCGGCGCCGCCGTCCCGCACGCCTTGCGGGTCAACCCCGGCGGCAGGAAGCGCTCGGGCCAGTACGGCGCGTCCTTCAGCACCTGCCGCGCCAGCCACTCAGCATACCGCCGGTAGAGGTTGGGGTACTTGGCCATCCGGTCCCGGATCGCCGGCAGGTCCTCCCGGCGGAAGAAGAGCCTGGGGTGCACGAGCTTCGGCAGCCGCACGAACCGGACGACCTCGGTCGCCGACCCCTCGGCCGCACTCGCCTCGACGGTCAACGTGTAGCGCCCCGTCTCCTCCAGCGCGAACTCGAGCGGCACCGCAACCGTCTTCCCCGCGCCTACCGTGCAGAGAGGCGGTTCATCGCGCCCGCGCGCTGCCGGGGCGTCTGTGTAGTCCCGCATCTCGTGCGTCAGCTTGACGGTCGCCGGTTCCCCTCCCGCATTCGTCACCTCAACGGTGAACCTGACCGGCTCCTGGTCGTAGAACACGCCCTGGTAGCCTGGCAGACGCACTTGCCCGTGCACGTCGCGCGGCTCCGGCAGCACGTGGATGCTCAGGCGTTCGTCCAGGGCCCGCTCCACCAGGAGGCTGTCCAGGTTCGCGTGGGCGCTGTGGCCGTGCACCTTCAGCACGTGGTTCCCCGGGCCGAGGCGGAACGTCGGCGCGTTCCATTGCCGGAACTCGTCGCTGCTCGCGGCCAGGAACGTCTGGTTGTCCGGAGTCATCCAGCGATCGTTCAACCAGTCACACTCGGGTCCGTCATCCACGGAAAGCGTGACGGCGCCCGGCTGGTCGCCCCGGGCGAGCGGCCGCACCGGCGCCGTCTGCGGATCGGCGACCGATGTCACATCGATCCATCGCGTGGCCGGCGGAGGCGGCGGCTGCTTGGCGTCTGGTGGTGCGTTCCTCCGCGCATCAGTCACCCCCACCAGGAGTTGGTTGTCCGCCGAGAACGTCCGCCCGTCCGCCAGTTTGGCGCTGCTCCTGGACGTGTAGGGGGAAAAGGGTACAGTCCCCTTTTCCGCAGTCCCCTTTCCCGGAGTCCCCTTTCCCGCCAACGGGATCGCCACCGGCGCGAGATCGACCGCCACCTTGGGCTGCAGCGCGATGGGAATGCGGTCCAACGGGAGAAGCGGCCACCAGCCATCAGCAGGCACCGGAGCCAACCTCACCTGGGCCCCCTCTGCCGCCAGCTTCGCTTCCGCGACCACCTGGTCAGTCAGTGGGTCTATGACCGCCAGGGCCTTGCCCCGCCCGCAGGCTACAAACACCTTGTTGACGGCGAGGGGCGGCTCAAGCACGGCCCGCTGCAAGGTTACCGTCGTCACCAGCTCGAGCGACACCGGCCCGTCGGGCACCGGCACTTCCTTGACAACGGCGAGCTCCTTCGCGCCGACCACAAGCACGCGGCTTCCTCCCTCATCTGCCACATAGACCTTGCCGCGCGCGGTGTCCCCCACGAGGTCGGCTGGCCTTCCTCCCACCTCGATCGCCTTCACCAGCACATTCTTCTCAGTGTCGATCACACCGATCCGCCCGGCGTCGACGGCGGTGAAGAAGAGCAGACCGCCACACCGCCCGAATCGCAAGCCCGGCGTGGTCGTGACAGACGACACGTCGACGTTGGTGGCCTGGCCCGCCACACTCAGCCGCACCACGCCCGGCGCCGGGCTGTCGTAGGTTGTGGTGGGGTTGGGCTTGAACGACGTGCGGGAGGCGGGAGCGGGGTACTGCTGCTCATCCGGCGCCAGCTCAGTACAGGTGAACGCGTCGAAGGCCTGCGGGCTGAACCAGACGACGAGCCGGGGCTCCGGCTTCTCCTGCGCCTCGACGTGGGTCGGGTGCGTGGGAAGTGGAACCGAATCGCCCGGCTTGCCGGTCCTGAGGTCGATGGGCACGACGCACTTCCCCGCTCGACAGGCAACGAAGAGCACCCCTCGCCAGAGAGCCAGGGACCACGGTTCGTCGGGGGTGCCAATGTCAGCGGTCGCTCGGCGCTTCGCCGCGTCGATCACCACAACCCTGTGGCGCAAGGCATCGGCGACGTAGACCCTTTTCGCCGAGGAGTCAGCGACGAGGTCGGTGAGATACCCTCCCACCTCGATCGACCCGACCAGTTTTTCACGCGCGGGATCGATGACACCGACCCGCCCGTTCATCGGCGCGGTGAAGAAGATCATCCCGCCGCACTCGGCCACCGCATCGGGCCCCGGCTGAGCGGCAAGGGGATACGGGAACCGGTGCGCGTAGGTCCGTACGCCATCTCGCCACCAGGCCGGCCACACCCGAAGGGTCGTCGGCTTTGCGGCCCCGAAGGCGAACTCGAGAGTCCCGGACGCTGTCGAGCTTCCGGTCGAGGCATACGCGCCCCCGCTCGCCTGGGGGTGCTCCATTCGGGTCCATCCGTCGTGAGCCGCCGCTTCGGCCTCCCAGACGGTCTGTCGGCTCCCCGAAGGGAGGGAGAACTGGTCAGCCTGGAGGGCGCTGCCCAACAGAGCCAGCCCGGAAAGCAGCCAAAGGGCAACGGGGAGTGGCTTGCGCATACCCATCGGTTCATGCTCCTCGTGGGGCGGCTTTGACACCGGGGGCTACTGTTGGCCGGACGGGGTTGGCTTTCCTGCCAGACGGCATTGCCGGTCGGAGGACCGACCGGCCTACGCGACTATGCCGGAACCGCAGGGGGCGGGCGGCACTCCAAGAGCAGTGTCCTTCCCGGGGATCGGAGGATGGAGGAAGCACCGCGATGGGATGCAGCGCGACTCACCCGCCGAGAGCCATCGTCCTGGCCCTCGACGGGATCATATTCGGCGCGATGGACTGTGCGGCGGAGACGTCCAGGCTGCCGGGTCTCTCGTCGCTGTTTGGCCATGGGGTGCGATGCGGAATCCGATCGACGACTCCGCCGAGCCCGGCCTGCGCCTGGACGAGCTTCTCCACAGCCCAGGACCCAGGGCAGCATGGCGTGTTCGACTCACAGCAGCTCCGGCCCGGGACGTACGACCTGGTGCCGGCCGCCGAGGGCTGCTGTCGCTCACGCACGCTCTGGCACTACCTCAACGGCCTGGGGCTCAGAGTGGGCCTGTACGGCGTGCTCTGGGCGTGTCCGCCGCCCGCCCTCAACGGGTGGGACATCCGTGCGGGCGATGAGGCGGACGCCGGGCCACTAGGGGCACTCCTGGAGAGCGATCCGGTGGATGTGTGCGTGCTCGGCGTCAGGCCAGAGAGCTGGGGAGACGTCCACGAGGCGCTCTCGGTGCGGTCGGAGGAGACGGCGATCATCGCGGTTGCGGCGTATGGGGTCGTTCCGACAAGAGTGCGGGTCAACGTCGCGCGCGTGCTTGCGGATGCCGGCCTGCTGTGCTATCGTTCGGACGCTCACGGCGCCCAGGCCGTTGGCTTCGAGCACGTAGACTGGGCGCGGACGAGGGCATTCAGTTGGGGGGGCTTCGCCCAGGTGCGGCTGAACCTCCGGGGACGCGAACCGGAGGGGGTTGTGGCGCCGGAGGAGGGGGAGGGAATCGTCGCCGAGGTCAGACAGGCGCTGCTCCATACGGAACACCCGGAGACGGGCGAACGTCTCTTCTCCGAGGCCCGGACGCCGGGGGAGTTGTACCAGGGGCCAAACGTCGGAGCCGCTGCGGATGTCCTGGGCCTGTCGGTGTCGGGCGTGGACGCCTCCATCCACATCGCCGCCCCGGAAGCTCCCCTCTTCCCCGGCGCCAACGGACGGGCAACCGTGCCCACGCGAGAGGGGCTGCTCCTCGCAGGCGGCCCGGCGTTCCGGGCGGGAGACGGAGAGGCCATCGCGCGGGCAGCCCGGTCGGCCGCGGGGTTGGGCGAGCCGACGATCATGGATGTCGGCCCGACGCTGCTTCATGCGCTGGGCTTGCCGCTGCCACAGGACATCGACGGCCGGCCCATCCGAAGGGTGTTCGACCCTGGCTACCTGGCAGAGCACCCGCCGCGGTACTCGGAAGCCAGGCTGGGTTGCCACGAAACGACCGACGAGCCGGTCTACTCGCAGGGAGAGGCTGAGCAGGTAGAGAAACGGCTGCGCGACCTGGGCTACATGTAGGCCCATGGGGAATGGCGGATACCGAGTGCCGGGTGGTCGAGGGGACGGTCCGAAACGGGCGCGAAGATTCTGATCATTGGTCTTGACGGCGGCAGCCCGGACCTGGTGGGGCGCTGGGTGGCCGAGGGCAAGCTGCCGCACCTGGCGTCGCTGGTCGAGCGCGGCGTGGTGGGCGAGCTGGCCTCCGCGCCGAACGCCATGAGCCCGGCGGCTTGGTCCTCGTTCATCACCGGCCTGGAGCCCGGGCGACACGGCATCTTCTACTTCCTGGATCGAATCCCCGGCACCTACCGAACGCGCTATGTCAACGCCACCTCGCGGGATGGCACGCCGGTGTGGAGCGCGCTGAGCGCGGCGGGGAAGCGCGTCGCCAGCCTCTTCGTACCCCTGACCTACCCGGCAGTCGAGGTCAACGGTGTGCTCGCCTCGGGCTGGCTGGCGCCCTCGATCGAGGACCCACAGTACGCCTTCCCCAGCGACTTCCCCCGGCGCATGCTCGCCGTGGCGCCGGAGTTCAGGCTCCACACAGGGATGACGGAGTTCGTGCGGAGAGGGCGGTATGCCGAGGTGCTGGAGCTGAAGAGGATCTCGGTGGGCGCCAAGGCCAAGGTGGCGGCCGATCTCCTCGCGAGCGAGGAGTGGGACCTGTTCATCGTCGCTTTCGACGAGACCGACCCGGTGCAACACTACTTCTGGCACTTCCAGGACCCCCGGCACCCCCGCTACACTCCGGAGGGGGAGCGGGAGTTCGGGGATGCCATCCTGCGCATCTACCAGGCAGCCGACGCCGCGGTGGGGCGGCTGTTGGCTCTCACGGGGCACGACACCTATGTGTTCATCATGTCGGACCACGGGTTCGGCCTGAACTCCTGCGGGCAGTTGTACCTGAGAGGGCTGCTCCGCGCCCACGGTCTCGAGAAGGGGCTCAACGGAAGCGGCCGGGGTCTCCGGGGGATGGCGGCCCGCCAGGCCTACGACCTGCTCTACCGCGTGCTGCCGAGCGACACCAAACATCGTCTCGCCGCGCGCTTCCGGCCGCTGCATGAGAGCCTGATGCACACCTCCTTCGCGGGGGACGTCGACTGGTCCGCGACCAAGGCATACACTTTCTGGTCCAGCGGGTGCAGCGAGCCGTGGATCAACGTGCGCGGCCGCGATCCGGAGGGCATTGTCGACCCGGGGGACGAGTACGATGACGTGGTTGCGCGCGTGACCGAGGTCATCATGGAGGCGCGCGACGCCGTCACTCGCCAACCGGCGGCGGAGGGCGTCGAGCACCGAGACGAAGTCTACTATGGGCCCCACGCGGACCGCGCCCCCGATCTCCTCGTGCGGTGGCGACCGGACCTGGTTGTGCAGGGGCTGCGTTCACCCAGCCTCGGCAAGGTCTGTGACACACCGGTGGCCGAGGATCTGAGAACAGGCAGCCACCAGCCCCAGGGGATGCTCGTGGCGGCCGGGCCCAAGGGCCAGGTGGGTGTGATGCCCGAAGGAGCATCCATTACGGACCTCGTGCCCACGGTGTACGGGCTGCTCGACATGCCTCCTCCCCACCCCCTCGATGGCCGGCCGTGGACCGAGCTGTTCCCGCAGGCCATCCAGGTTCGCGAGGCAGAAGACCTGGTACTCGCCCTGGCCACCGGAGAGGCCAGCGACAAGGATGCGATGGTGATCGAGAAGAGGCTCGAGGACCTGGGGTATTTGTGACGGCAAGTCTCGCTCCAGCGCCGAGCTGTTGGTCGCGTAGAGGGCCTGGGTCGCACATGTGGAAAGCCGAGCAGGATGAGCGTCCGGCACGGTTTTGTGTTTTGGTGGGATGACCGGGCAAGAATAGTCCATCATTGCGTGCATATTCGTCTTGAACTGTGCTATAATGGCTGCGCCGGTGCTTGGGAGCGGCCGAGCACGGGGACGCCATGAACGGGACCGAGCGGGCGATGGCCCAACCTGAGGTGGCAGGTGCAGCTTCGCAGCACCAGTTGCTCGCGGAGCTGGCTCACGAACTCAGCCGCCCCTTGGCCGCGGTACTCAACTACGCCGAGCTTGCCCTCCAGGCCCCCGACCTCCCTGACGCGGCGCGTGCCAGGATCGAGATGGTCGTCCAGGAAGCGGAGCGGTGCGGGGAAGTGCTCCGCAGGTTCGTTGAGATCGGCCGTCCGGCCCGGCCCTACGCGCAGTCTGTGGACCTGAATGAGATCGTTCGGCGGGCGGCCGCGATCGCCGGCGCGAGGGCTGCCGGTAGACGAGCACGGGTCTCCCTGGCCCTCGACCCCACGCTGCCGCGAGTAGCCGGCGATCCCTGGGAGCTGGAGGCCGTCGCCCGCAACGTGCTCGAGAACGCGGTCGACGCCGCCGCGGAAGCGACATCCGATCCCTCGGTGACCGTCACGACGGAGACATTACCGGGCGTGGCTCGGCTCACGGTCACCGATAACGGCCCAGGAATCCCGCCCGAGTTGAGGGAACGGATCTTCGAGCCGTTCCTCACGACCAAGCAGCCCGACAGGGGCGCCGGCCTGGGCCTGTCGATCGCGCGGCGGATCGTGCACGAACATGGCGGCCGGATCTGGGCTGAGGCGGGAGACGGAAGGGGCGCGGCGCTGATGGTGGAGTTGCCCGCGGCGCCGTCCCCAGCCGCTCCTCCGGAAGTGCAGAGCGAACTGGCGACCGCGGGAGACGTTGGCGTCACCAGTGCGGAGGGGAAGGCCGCGCCGAACACGGCGCTCGTCGTCGATGACGATGTGTCCATGCGGAAGCTGCTCGTGACCTACCTGGCGGGGCTGGGCTATCAGACGGTCGAAGCCGGCGATGGAGAGGCGGCCCTGGCTGCGTCGCTGGGGGCGGAGTACGATGTCATCATCTGTGACGTGAAGATGCCGGGAATGGATGGAGTCGCCTACTACCGCGCCCTGCAGGAGAGGGCTCCGGCGCGAGCGGCCCGAGTGGTCTTCGCCACCGGTGTGCTGCCAACGGATGAGTTGGACGGCTTACTCCGGGCACTGCCGAATCCCAAACTCCGCAAACCCTTCCGCCTCGCGGCGCTCCGGCAGGTGCTCGGCAACGATCGACGGTCCCCTACTGCGCCGTAAGCCGCTGAATCGCCGCGACCGCTCGGTCAGTCGCATGACCGTCCAGCGGGCCCAGGTTGCGGGCGGCGAAGGCCTTGCCTCGCGCGATCAGGGCCTCGGCATCGATCTCCCCCTTGAGAATCCGTGATAGGGCAGCCGACACTCCGTCGGGGGCCTCGACATGGAGAGCGGCGCCCTCGCGAGCATACCCGTACATGTCCTCCTCCAGGCTCCCCACGTAAACGACCGGTCGCCCGACGGCCATCGCCTCGATGGCCGCCGTCGAGGCCCCGACCACCACAGCATCACAGCACCAGAGAATCGCCATTGCATGTCCGCTGGTGAGCACGGTCCCGGTAGGTTCCGCTGCCTCCTGGAAGGCGCGGACGACTTCCGGCTGCGACCGGCGCGGGTGCGTCTTGACGACCACGAGTGGCGGCTGGGCGCAACTGCGGGCGAAGGCAGCCACGGCAGCGACGATCTCGCGGTCCCGGTCCACCTTGTCGGTGCCCGCAACGCCGATCCAGACGGAAGGGGACGGGGAAGGCAAGGCACCGGCAACAGCGGCCCGAGCACGGTCGAGGGACTGGGCATCGCGTGCGCGGAGGAAGGCGTCGTACTTCGGTGTGCCGACTGTGGTGACGGCTACACGGCCGCCAGTTCGCCGGGCGACGACCCCCGCCAGGGAGTCGCTATCAGCCAAGACCAGGTCCGCCGGGATGTCATCCCAGCGCGGGTCATCGGACACGACCCCGTGGGGCATGAAGGCCACCGGCACGCCCGCGTCCTGGGCGGCCGCCATCAGTGCCCTGATCTCCGGGCCCTCGCCCTTGGACGAGAGCAGCGCCGCGGGCTTCACCTCCGCGCACATGCGGCGCGCGCTCGCATAGAGCGCCATTGCCAGCCGCGCCTCCACGGTCAGCAGACGCCTGAGGCGGGCACGGGCGTACGCCGAGTCGAGCAGGTTGATCCCGCAGGCCTCCAAGGCGGCGCAGTGCTTCGCACGGGCGGAGCCGTCATCGAAGCGGGCCAGCAGCTCCTTACTCGCGCTCGCGGCGGCCACGAGCGCCTGCTTGCCGCCCCAGGCGCCGACAGGCATCACGGGCTCAGGCATGGGGTCGGGCCGCCAGTCAGGGCGAGTGTAGTAGAAGGGGATGGCGAAGGGTGCGATTCGCCAACCGCGGGTCCGGAGGGCCTGGGCCACGGGCTTGACCGCCTGGAGTTCCGCGGCCCACCAGGGCCCGACACAGAGAAGCGGGCCGCCCGCCGCCTCGTGGCGGGCCGGCGGACACCGCAGAGCTCGGCGGAGCGGCTCGTTGGCCGTCCACCGCAGGCCCAGACGCCACTGGAGGCTGTTCAGCGTCGCGCGCAGGTCGCGTGAGGGAGATTGCAGGAGCGCGAACGCGATCCCCCGACACTGGGCAACCAGGCGGATGCTCTCGACGATCATCTCGTCGCCGGCGTAGTAGCCGGGGCGTAGGGGCGAGGGGACATGGATGACCGACGGCTGCAGCTCCTCGCACAGATCCTGGGCCCGCCGAACTGCCAGCAGGTGTTCCCCGATCTCGCGCACGAGGAGGTCCCGCAGCAGGCGGGCGAAGTTCGCACCGCGAACCGTCCACCAGTCGGAGGCCGCGAGCCGCTGAACAACGCAGGCCGCCGCCTCGCGAGCGGCGGCAACCGGCTCTGGCACCTGCCCCACCAGCGAGAAGCCCGGTGCCGCCGGCACACTCCCGACCGCCTCGGGCCAGTGGTGCAGGATGTCGCCGGCCCTGCCGTCCGGGGCACGGCCGCCGAAGCGCCCAGAATCGGCCGGGCTGATCGTGATGAGGATCGTACGCGGGGCGGAGGCCATGTCACACCGTCGATTCGCGCCGGGGAGTGGGTTTCCTTCTGCCTGCCGCGAGGCCAGCGAAGCCCGTGTCGCCGCCGGCGACTCCCGTCCGGGGGAGAGATGATGTGACCGACGAACGCCAGGACCTGTTCGCCAGGATACGAGCGACCCACCGGATCTTCCGCAAGATCATCTGCGTGCTGCCCGCGTACAATGCGGAGACGACGCTGGAGGCCACGATCGAGGACATCCCCCCGGGGATCATCGACGAGGTCATCCTGGTCGATGACTGCAGCCGCGACAACACGGTGGCGCTGGCACGGCGGCTCGGCCTGACCGTCATCGAGCACGACCGCAACCGGGGCTACGGCGCCAACCAGAAGACCTGCTACCGGGAGGCGCTGGCCCGAGGGGCGGATGCGGTCATCATGCTCCATCCCGACTACCAGTATGACCCTCGCCTCATTCCCTACTTCATCGGCTTCATGCAGACCGGCGTTTGCGATGTCGTGCTCGGCTCGCGCATCCGTACCCGCCGCGAGACCCTCGAGAGCGGCATGCCGGTCTACAAGTACCTCGCGAACCGGGTGCTGACTATCTTCGAGAACGTGATGCTGGGGCAGAACCTGGGGGACTTCCACTCGGGCTTCCGAGCCTACACGGCCGACGTGCTCAGGACGATTCCCTGGGAGACGAACTCGGACGACTTCGTCTTCGATACCCAGTTCCTCGTCCAGGCGGTCTACTTGGGCTTCCGCATCGGCGACGTGCCGGTGCCGGTCCGGTACTTCGCCGAGGCGTCATCGATCAACTTCGCGCGCAGCCTGAAGTACGGCCTGCAGACCGTGGGTACGGTGCTGACGTTCCTGCTGCAGAAGGCCCGCCTGGCGAGGTTTGGGATGTTCGAGCGGCGAGGGCAGCCCAGCTAGGGATGCAGGAGCGCTTCCGCCTGCTCGTCCGTCAGAGGCACGGCTCCATATTCGCGCAGCCATCTGGCAATGCTCCCGATGGTCCGCTGCAGGCGGCGAGGGAGGGCGGCTGGCGAAGGCTGTCGGGCGCCGCCACGGGCCCCGTTGACCCGGGTTGCGATCAACTCGGCGGCTTGCTCGGCCAAGGCGGTACTGCTGACGTTGAGTTCGGCCATGAGTTCGCGGATCGGGGGCCCCGACGATCCCCACGACGACTCGGACCGGCGGTAGTCCACCAGGTAGCAGTCCAGGCCCCTCGGAAGGGCTTCCCTGTGGAATAGCACGCCGAAGTCGCGGTCGGTCAGCTCGGGCGGGATGGCGACGCCGAAGTGGCGCGAGAGAGGGGCCCGGTCCTCGATGCCACGCCGGAACCGGAGGGTCACCACCAGGTCACTAGCCGCTCCCGCGGGAGCAGAGCCGAAGATCGTCTCCATCGGGACCACCTCGCCCGTGAGGTAGTCCTCGATGTCGTGCGTCTCCCAAAATTCGATCTCCTCTCCCTCATTGCGGAACCGCGGGACCATCAGCCCTTTCCGTTTGCCCACTTGCATACCCCTCCGCATCATCGGCGGCCATGTCGGCGTCGCTGCTTGTCGCCCATCGGTTCGTAGGCGGTAACGATACGTGCCGTCCCGTCGGCCTCCTCGGCGAAGACGACGTTCAGCAGCCGCCCGTCCTCGGTGTGCCCGCGAGCGATGTATCTGCGCACATCCGGGAATCGGCTGCCCGCGCGCTCGGCGTGAGTCACTGAGCGCAGCGCCTCCACGGCCTCCTCGTACTCCACACCATGGTCCTCAAGCATGTGCTTCCGCGCGCGGCGCGAGGCGCGTATGCGGTCGGGCGGCAGACGCAAGGCGGGCCCCCCACACCGGCTCTGGTGCCAGCATCGTATACTCCGTCGTTGGCCCTGTCAACCCCGTAAAGCCAGGGCCAGGGCCCAGCCGCTTGCGCGGGGTCTACCCAAACCCACACGCTCTCATCGCCCTCTTCACGCATCCCAACTCCCTGAATCGTCGCCACACGAACTCGTCGCGCTGGTTCTCGACCATCAGCAGCCCGGCCCCCAGGTCGATGCCGATGACGTCGGTGTCGTACCAGTTCAAGTCCACGTTGAAGGCGTCCGAGAAGCCGTACCGCCCCCAGATCTGCGCCGCGTGCTTCCGGTAGATGGTGCCGAGCGTGTCCCGACACAGAGCCGGGTCGTAACCGGTGCGGGCGATCGCGTCATCGAACACAATCGACGCACAGACCGCCCACGGCGCCACGGTGCCATCGTGATCGGCGGCGTTCGGCGGGGCGCGGTAGGCGTGGTAGCCGGTCGGCCCGTCGCAGACGCTCAGCCCCCAGACACCTCCCCGGTAGCTCTGATGGGTCCCCGCTTGGTCCCGGCAGAACCGGCTGTTGATGATGGTCGCATTGACCGAGGTCTGCCAGTAGTTGAAGCCCAGGGAATCGCGCCGATTCCGGAAGTCCACGAAACAGTGGCTGAACTGGTGGCAGAAGAGGGGGAGGTCCACGAAGGTGCGTCGGTGGGCGTACTCCCCCTGTTCGCGGCTCCAGGCGCTCCAGCAGGAAGATGGAATGGCGTGGGTCGGCGACCCGATCGCCAGAAGGTACAGGAGCATGTGCTCCGAGTAGGCGCCCCAGCGCCAGGGCAGGAACCCGCCCTCGGGCTTCCAGCCGTGGCAGAGGGTGTTGCCCCCGTTCAGCATCCAGGCGAAGTCGACCCGGCGGTAGATGCGCCCGGCAAGCTCCTCAACCTGCGTCCCCTGGAAGTACTCCCCGGCGAAGAGCACGCCGCCGAGCAGCCACGCGGTGTCCACCGAGGAGACCTCGCAGTCCCACACCCGCTGCCCGGTGCGCCAGTTCACGAAGTGGTAGAAGAAGCCGTGCTCCTGGGGCATCTGGCGCGGGTAGGTGGGGTCGCCGGAGAGGAACCGGAGGGTGTTGAGTGCCCTCCCGTAAGCGGCATCACGCGTGAGCCAGCCTCGCTCGGCCCCGATGCAGATCGCCACCAGCCCGAAACCCGTGGCGGCGATGCTCGCGACGTCATACTCGCGAATCGGCCCCACGTTCGTCGCCCGATCCTTCACCAGCCCGGTGACCGGGTCGGCCTCCTGCCGGAAGTAGTTGAAGGCCTTGCGCGCGCACTGATCCACGCTAAAGGCTTGGGGTTCGTCGACGGGTTGCGCACCGCCGCAGCCTGAGAACAGCGCACCGGCCAGGATGACGGCACACCACAGTCCGGCCGTCCCCCAGTGAGCCCAGCTCGCGTTTCGCACTGCACATCTCCAGTCAGGCACCCGATCGGGCGCCCGCTGGGCGCCACCCGCTTGCGCCTTCGCCGCCCGCACGCGCCGACCCTGCGTCTGCAGGTGTCGCCCTTCCCGCGGGCTAACGTTAGGGGCCACTCTGCACCCGGAATGAGGCGACATGACCTTCTACGAGAACATCCTCGATGCTGGCGATGAGCTGATCAAGCGAGGCGTCGCCGATCGCCAGAGTCTGCTCCGGCGTGAGACGGAGGAGTTCCTCCGGGAGACCTCCCTCGACTACGGCCCCCGGCAGGAGGTCCACTGGAAGCGAGACTACTCATCACCCGAGGCCTACGAAGCCTCGGTGGCGCCAAACCGGGAGAGGTGGAGGCAGGCGGTGGGATGGTTCGACGCCCCGCTGCTCCCTCTTCAGGCGATAGCGGCGCCCTTCCTCGAGTCCGAGACGATTCGCGCGGAGTGGATCACCGTGCCCGTGTTCGAGGGCCTGAACGCGCGGGCGGTGCTGGCCCGGCCGAAAGCGGGCAGCGCGCCGTACCCGATCGTCATCTGTCAGCACGGCATCGGCAGTTCGCCCGAGCGAGTGTTCGGCTTCGATGACCCAAGCGACATCTACCACTCCTATGGCCGCGCGATTGCCGAAGCCGGCTTCGCTGTGCTCGCGCCGCTGCACGTCACCGAGGGCCCGCCACGGGCGAGATACCACCGGCTCTGCCTGATGCTGGGGAAGACCCTCTGGGGCCTCGAGATCCAGAAGCTGAGCCGTCTGATCGACTACCTCGAGACGCTGGACTGGCTCGACACGGCCCGCATCGGCATGTACGGGATCAGCCTGGGCGGCGCCTACACCTCGTTCGCTCTCCCGCTCGAGAGGCGGATCGGCGTCGGCGTCAACTGCGCGTGGTTCAACGACCGGCTGCGGAAGATGGTGGTCGATGACCCTCGCTACAGCTGCTTCCTCTCCGCGAGCGAGGAGCACATCTTCATCCCGGGCTGGCTCCGGGAGTTCGGCGACAGCGATCTCGCGTCGCTGATCTGCCCGCGCCGCCACCTGGTGCAGGCGGGGAAGTGCGATGGCATCGGCTGGTGGCCCTACGTGGTGGAGGAGTTCGAGCGCGCGCGGGAGCATTGGACCAGGCTCGGCATCGGCGAGCGCATGGTCCTCGACCTCCATGAGGGAGGACATGAGATCAGGCTGGCAGGGGCGCTGCCGTTCCTGAGGAAGTGGCTGATGGGACCGGCGTGAGGACGTCGGTCTGAGGCGGCCCTGCAACAGAGGGGAAACACAGATGTGTCGGGCTATTCGGTGCTCTGCCCTCACGGTCATGCTTCTCTTGCCCGTCGCAGCCGTCACGGCTCAGGACGCCGCAGGCGAGGGGCAGGAGCAACCCATGGTAGCGAAGTTCGTCTGGGAGGTGCCGGCGCGCATCGTTCTCCCGCTCGACGGTCTCCTCGCCAGGGGTCGAATGCTCGTGACGCGGGCGGGTCCCCGGCCCGGCCAGCCCCAACTGGCCCTGGTGAACCTCGCCACCGGCGAGACCATGTGGGCCGTCGACCTGCCCTCAGACATTCAGGCCCTGCACACCACGGATGACGCGTTGGTTACGGCCATCGGCGACAAGGTGCTCGGCCTCGCGCACGCGGACGGAAACACCCTCTGGGAGCAGCCGCTGAAGGGCATGCTGGACAGGGGCTGGACCACCACGCCCTTCTTCCAGCAGATACAGTGGTTCCGCGACCTGGGCGCCGCGACCGACGGTGTAGGGGGCGCCTTCCTTGCCCGGAACGACCGCGTGCTCGCCAAGGTCGGGACGGTCGTCTACTCCCTCGACGCCCGGACGGGGCAAGTCCACTGGGAGCAAGAGGTCGGGTTCAGCCTCGGTTTCCCCCTCACCGCCGCCGGTGACCGGGTATTGGCCGCCACCTCCGACAACGGGTTGATCGCCCTGAACTCCGACACCGGCGACGTGGAGTGGGCCCGCGCTGAGCTCGCGCGGGTGTCGCCGATCTACGTCCTCGGGGATGATCTCTACTGCGCGGACACCCAGGTGCACTACCGCCTGGACCCCGACACCGGTGAGACCCTCTGGACCGCGAAGGTGCCGTCCGGCATGGGAGAGCGCCTCTACCGGGTGGAGGACCGCCTGGTCCTGCAGCGCCCCCACGACATCAGCGTCATTGTACGGGACACGGGCGAGGTCGCCGGCACCGCGCAGACCGCCCCCCAGGCCTCCGCGGTTGGCCGTGACTGCGTGTTCTACCATGCACCGCAGGGCGATCTCTACTGCACCAGTGTGGCGAACGTCGAGACGAAGTGGCATCAGCCCCCCACCGGTGCCGGCGCCGGTCGCATGTTCGTGGCCGGCGACGTGCTCGTGACCCTCGCTCCGGGCCTCGTCCAGGCGTTCAGCGCCGAGACCGGCAAGAGCCTCTGGGCGCGCAAGGCCGGTCCGGGCAGGCTGTGGGATACCAGCACCTGGGCCTCCGACGACCGGACCGCGTACGTCCACGATGCGGACATGCTTTGCGGCTATGCTCTGCACGGAGGCGCCCACGTGGTCCAGATGCAGGGTCGGTTCTTCTTCGTCCATTACATGCGCGTCATGAATGACACCCTCTACCTCCACAGCGGCAAGCCCGCGGAGGAGTCGATCGGCGCTGCCCCGCTCAAGGGGGGCGAGGGGTAGAGGCGCGCCCCAGGGACACGGGGAACGGGGCGGGCAGACCGAGCCGCCCTGGCCGTCGCCACGCCGCTCCCCGCGGCCGGGTCGTCCTCGGTGTCGCTGTGGTACAACTCCCCGCTCAAGGAGACACCCATGCTTCGCGTCGGAGTAGCTGGCTTACATCGGGGAAGTGGCTTCCTGGGCCTGTTCAAGGCGCGTGAGGACGCCCAGGTGGCGGCGGTGTGCGACCGCAACGCCGACCTCCTCAAGCACTTCCGGGTCTTGCTCGATGTGCCCGGATACGCCGAGTTCGATGAGGTGTGCCAGGCGGACGTGGACGCCATCGTGATCGCCACTCCGCCTCCGGTTCACGCCGAGCACGCCCTGAAGGCGCTCGCCGCCGGGAAGCATGTCCTGTGCGAGGTGCCGGCGGTCTACACGCTGGAGGAGGCGGAGCAGGTGGTGAAGGCCGTCAAGGCGTCGGGACTGAAGTTCATGTTCGCCGAGAACATGTGCTACTTCTCTTTCGTCGAGACGATGCACCAGTTGGTGAAGGACGGCCGGCTCGGCGAGCTGACCTACGGCGAGGGCGAGTACATCCACGACCTGCGGGGGCTAGTGAACACACCCGATGGGCTCGGGGGCGGCGTGGACGGAAAGCCGAGTTGGCGCGCCGCGTTGCCGCCCATTCACTACTGCACCCACGACCTGGGGCCGATCCTCATGATGATGGAGGACCGCGTGGTCACCGCCTGTGGGTTCCACACGGGCACCCGCATTGCGCCCGCCCTTGGCTCCATCGACCTGGAGGTGGGGCTGTTCCGGACCGCCAAGGGAAACGTCGTGAAGATTCTCTGTGGCTTTACAGTCGAGCGCCCGGGCTTCCACTACCTTTCGCTTTATGGGACGCGCGGGTCGCTGGAGACCGACCGCTACAACCCCTCCGGCAACCTCAAGGCGTACTTCCGCGACATCCACGGGCTGACAGGCCTCGCTGACCTGCCGGTGAGCTTGAGCGACCCTCACGCACCCGCCCATGCCACGGCCGGCGGCCACGGAACATCCGAGTACTACCTGGTGGACGACTTCGTGCGGTCAGTGCTCGATGACACCAAGCCGCGGTTCGATGTCTACGATGGCATGGACTACACGCTGCCGGGCATCTGCGCCCACCTCTCGGCCGAGAACGGCGGCCAGGCGATGGAGGTGCCTGACCCGCGCGCGTGGTAATGGCCCAACGGGCGTGCTGACTGCGAAGGTCGTGTCGTTACTGGGACCGCGAGCATCCTTGCTCGCCTGCCGTTGGCACTGACGCCGTGCGAGCAAGGATGCTCGCGGTCCCAGTGACGGCTCCCATGGCAAGTGGCACCTGACACCCGCCTCGGTGGGAGCGAAGGGCATGGATGACGGGAGCGGTCGCAGCCCGGTCTACAAGGTTGTCGCCTTCGCCTTCGCCGGCCTGATCGTCGTCGCGGCGGCGGTGCTCCTGATGGTCCTGGCGCCTGCTCTGCGACGCACGACGCCCACCGAGCGACTCCTCGCTGCGCTCCAGGCGCAGTTCCCCGGCTCTAAGCCCGAGATTAGCGGATCGGACACGACCGGCCACCTGACCATCGCCCTGAGCGTCCCCTTTGACCCCACGATGCAGGCGAAGGAAGCCTATGAGGCCTTCGACCGAGTGGCCAAGGTGGCCGAGGCGCAGAAGCTCGAGGGCACCAGGACCCTCGAGGTGACCCTCGTCGGGACAAGCCTCGAGGGCAATCCGGCCTCCGTGAGCCGAACCCTCGACTACCAGCCGGCCAAGGCGCAGTCCCCGTGAGCAGCATCGCTCCCTCCGACGTCTCCTCTCGGTGCTAGCACCTTGGCAGAAGCGTGGACATGGCCCAGAATGAAGGCGGCGCACAGGGACGCCGCTCCCCCCAAGGCGCACCCTCCCTTTCTGTCGAAACCATAGCCGTGGAGTTGACGGGCAACCTCGGACGCGCGGGAGGTGAGCCATGACTGCTGCTCTGTTCGCTGGATTGCTGCTTCTGAGTCAGTCCCCGGGTTCGGCCCAGGCGAAGCTCGAGGCCGTGGTCGGGCCGACGGGGGTGGTGCAGGAATTGAGGGCGGAAGGGGAGGTGGTGGCGACGGAGATGGCGGTGCTGGTGGTCAAGCCAGGCTGGAATGGCATGTGGGCGGACCAGCGTCGCGCCGACCCAACTCTGTTTCACGTGAAACACGAAGGGGCTCGGACGGAGGCCGAGGGGCGGATAGGCATCGAGGGAGGGACCATTGAGCTGACGGAGAGCGTGGCGCGGACCATCGAGCTGGCGGAGGGCGCGGGACAGGCGGCGGAGGGAGTGCGACTGAAGTACGGGGTGAAGCCCAGCCTCGATCTGGCCACCGAGGGCGTCGTGGTGAGCGTCCTCCTCCCCACCTCAGCGGCGGCCGGCACGGCCAAGTGGTACACCTACGACGGGATGGATTTCCGCTCGGCGCTCTTCCCGGCCCAGCTCCCGGACCCCTACCACCTCGTTGGCGGGCCGATGGACTGGCTCGGCTGGACCCTGGCCTCCGGGAAGGGCGTGCGATTCGACCTTACCCAATCCACCACAAAAGCCGCAAACCTCCAGGATGACCGAAAGTGGGACATGCAGTCCTTCGAGCTGCACCTCCCCGTTCCGGGGACGCAGGTGCTCAAGGCGGGGCAGTTGGTCGAGTTCGAGCTGCTTCTGCGCCCGTTGACGGCGGAGGAGGCCACGAAGGAGGAGGCGGCTGCCATGGCGGCGCGCCAGGCGGAGATCATCCGGTTCGAGTCGAGCGGGCCGCTCAAGCTCGGCGCGTTGAAGCCGCCCCAGGCCCCGGTGGGCCAGTACGAGCGCCTGGAGCTGACCCTGGACCTGAGCGCCACCTACGAGAACCCATTCGACCCGGCGCAGGTCCACGTGACGGCCGAGTTCACCGGGCCCGACAAGCGGGTTCTGGCCGTTCCGGCCTTCTTTTTCGTGCCTTACGAGCGAAGTGCGCCTAATGGCAGGGAGAAGCTGAGGAAGACCGGAGAGCCGACGTGGAAGGTGCGGTTCACCCCCGCGGTACCTGGGCAGTGGGAGTGTGTGGTGAGGGCGAAGGACCGGACGGGTGAGGTGCGCACGCAGCCGATGCGGTTCGAGGTAGCGCCGACCAAGGCCCGGGGCTTCGTGCGGCGGAGTGACAAGTCGCCCTACTACCTGCGGTTCGACTCCGGCGAGCCGTACTTCGCGGTGGGCGAGAACGTGTGCTGGGCCGGCGACCGACAGACCCTCGACTATGACCAGTGGTTCCCGCACCTGGGAGCGGCCGGCGGCAACTACACCCGGATCTGGCTCGTAAGGTGGAACATGGGCCTCGAGTGGAGCGAGAAAGACCCCTCCAACCGGGGGCGCTTCTACGGGCTCGGGAAGTACAGCCCGGACAACGCCTGGCGGCTCGACTACGTGATGGACCTCGCCCAGAAGAACGGCATCTACGTCATGCTGGCTCTGGGATACCACGGGGAACTGATGGACCAGAAGGGGTACTTCGGGGAGCAGTGCTGGGACTCCAGCCCGTACAACCAGGCCAACGGCGGGCCCTGTGAGAAGCCGGCTGACTTCTGGACGAACGAGCAGGCCCGGCGTCTCTACCAGCAGCGGCTGCGGTACTACATCGCGCGATGGGGCGCGTGTACGAACCTCCTGTCCATCGAGTTCTGGAACGAGGTCAACGCGCCGGCGCCGTGGGTCGCGGAGATGGCGAAGTACCTGAAGGCGAATGACCCGTTCCGGCACCTGACTACGACCACCTACGGGGATGACAAGGTGTGGCAGCTCCCCGAGATGGACTACAGCCAAACCCACATGTACGGAACGGCGGAGCAGTTGCCCGACTGCGTGGGGGAGGTCTCGAAGCTCTGCCGGACGCACACGGAGCAGTTCCGGAAGCCACACATGGTGGGCGAGTTCGGGATCGACTGGCAGAAGTCCGACACGGACCACGACCCGCAGGGCCTGGGCACGAACCTGCACAATGGGCTCTGGGCGGCGATGGCATCGCGATCCATGGGCGGGGCGTCCATCTGGTACTGGGACGGGTACGTCGAGCCGCTGAACCTCTACCACGAGTTCACGGCGCTCTCGAAGTTCGCGGCGGATGTCCCGTGGCCCGATCTCGACTTCCGGCTCGCCGAGACCACGACGCCCGTGCGAGAGGCGAAGCCCGGTGAGCCGTGGCGAGACCTGGCCTTCCGGCCGGGGATGGGCTGGGGGAAGTCCACCGGCACCGAGTTCACCATCGACTCGCACGGCACGCTGGTCGGTGAGGGGGCCTTCGCCCAGTTCCTCTACTCACCGGGGAAGCCGGATGAGCGGGCGCCGCTCAAGTTCCACGTGACCTGCCCGACCGGCGGGAAGCTGATGATGCACGTGGGCGCCGTGAGCGTGCGGGCGGTGCTGCAGGTACTGATCGACGGGCAGGTGGCGTGGGGGAAGGAGTTCAAGGCCGGCCCGCCGGGTGAGGGCGAGTACAAGGAGACGGCGTGGCGGGAGCAGTGGCAGATGTGGCAGAGCACCTTCGACCAGGAGTACACGGTGGACATCCCCGCCGGCACGCACACGATCGAGCTCGACAACCAGGAGGGCGACTGGATCGAGATCGACCGCTACCGCCTCACCGGGTGCGTCGATCCGCGGTTCGACACGCGGCTGGAGGTGCTCGGCATGGCGACCGATGACTATGCCATCCTCTGGCTCCACAACCAGGACAACAACTGGTACAACCGCACCCACGACATCGCGGTGGAGCCGGTGACCGGGGCGACGTTCGAGCTGAGGGGTCTCAGGGGTGGAGAGTACGTGATCGAGTGGTGGGACACGAAGACGGGCACGAAGGCCAGCGAGGCGAAGGCGAAGTGCGAGGGCGGGAGGCTGGCCGTGTCGCCGGGGGATGTGGCGGCGGATGTGGCGTGCAAGGTGAGGAGGGCGCGGTAACGGCTTGAACCACGAAGACACAAAGACACGAAGAACGGCAGGGCTGAGGGAACGGCAACGGCAAACCCCGCAGTGCGGGTCAGGAGACCCGTGGGCACGGACGGCAATAGCACTGGCAGCACACGGCGGCTGCCAGTGGCACCACTTGGACTCACAGGCTTGACGCAGGAGGCGGGCGGGCGTATTATGTTGCAGAAGGGAACGGAAAGGAGCGGAAGGGAATGAGTGCCGAGGTGCTCACCACGGACGAGGCGGCGGCGCTTTTGGCCATGCACCCGAAGACTCTCCTGCGGCAGGTCCGCGAGGGGATCATTCCGGCGGCGCGGGTCGGGAGGCGCTGGAAGTTCAGCAAGCGGCAGCTTCTCACCTGGCTGGAGGACGGCGGGAGCCGTTACGAGGAGCTGGTAGACCAAGGCCTGCTGGAAGCGACCGAGGAGGCAATGGCCGAGGGCGGCAGGGGGATACCGTTGGCTGAGGTCAAGGCGAGGTATGGCCTGTGACCTACGCGGTTCACGTGAGGCCGAGGGCCCTCCGCGACCTGGACGAACTGCCGGCGGACGTTCGGCGGCGCGTACTGACCCGGTTGGAGGCCCTGGCCGAGAACCCGAGGCCCCAGAACGCCGAGCACCTGACCCACCCCTTCCGGGGCATCCTCCGGCTCAGAATCGGCAACTACCGCGTGTCCTACAGCATCGACGAGAAGGCCCGTGTCGTTGACGTGTGGCGGGCGGGGCACCGAAGCACGTTCTACCTGCGGCTCAAGGGCAGTTTTTTGGTCAAGTAGGGAAACCTGGTACAGTCCACGCGGCGCCTGGACGACGGCGCCTTGGTCCAGTCCCGGTTTCCCTACTCACGCGAGACTCAGTAAAGCATTGATTGCCACGAGAACGTCGTTTATACTACTGAAGGCGACTATAGACGAGGCGGAGGGTTGGGACCATGCCGGAGGTTCTGACGGTTGAACAGGCGGCGCAGTACCTGCAGCTGAACCCCGAGACCGTTCGCCGGGCGGCCAGGAGCGGGCGGCTCCCCGCGGCGCGGGTGGGCCGGCGATGGCGGTTCCACAAGACCACGCTGGAGCAGTGGCTTGCTCAGGGCGGGAGTGATTACGAGAGGATCGTGGATGCCGGCCTGCTGGCCTTGGCTGACCGGGCCGAGGCGGCCTCGAAGGGCAAGCCACGCATTCCGCTGGAGGAAGTACAGCGGCAGTCGGAGCGAATGCCGTGAGGCACCGGGTCTTCCTCCTCCCTCCGGCGCGCAAAGACTTCCTCTCCCTTCCGCGCAAGGTTCGCGACCCTATCATGGAACATCCGCGAGCCTTGGCGGTCGATCCCGGTCCACCAGCAAGCGAGCGCATGACCGGCGATCAGCGAGGCCGTTGGAGACTGCGTATCGGTGACTACCGAGCGGTGTACACGATCGAAGACCAGACGTTGACTGTGGAGGTCCTGGTGGTGGCCCACAGGAGCCGGGCGTACAAGATCGCGGCCCGACGCAGGAGCTGAGAGGACAGACGAGTCGGGGCGAATCGGGGGACGCCATACTCATTCCCGAGTTCCCACCCACCGACGTTCCCGCGGGTGCTCATCAGCCGTGGCGCGAGGTCGGTCGTGGAGAGGCCTCGGTGAGTTGGGCGTGCAGAATGAGTATGGCGTGCCCGTATTTCGTGTGGAATGGAGGACGCGGAATGGCGAAGGTGCAAGCCCTGGAACGCCGGCGGGTGAGCGTAAACGTCTGCCTCGACCTCGGGTTGCTCGCACGGCTGGACGCGGCGGCGGAACGGGAGGGGGCAAGCCGAAGCGAGCTTCTCCGGCAACTGCTGTCGCGCGCGCTTGAGGACAAGGAGGCGGAGGCAGAAGCCCTGGTGGACGAGGGCCTTGCTCTCGCGATGGACGAGGCGGCGGCAGACCCGACGAATCAGGAGCGCATTCCCTGGGAGCGCGTCAAGGGGAAGCTGGGCCTGTGACCTACGCGATCGAGTTCACCCCGGGGGCCGAACGCGACATCGACGCCCTACCTGCCAAGGTGCGCCCAGTCGTCGGTGCCGCGATTGCCGCCCTCGCAGAGACCCCGCGGCCGCCCGGTTCGGCGGCCCTCAAGAGCACACTCAAGGGGAGTTACCGCCTGCGCGTGGGCGACTATCGCGTCGGCTACCAGGTCGATCACAAGGCGGGCATCGTGACTGTGTGGCAGGTGGCACGGCGAGGCGGCCGTTCGTCTGCTCGGCTCACCGGTCCTGGCCGTCCCGGTAGAAGATGCCACTCCCAGGCCCGGTGTAGTTCTTGATCCTCTCCCAGCGACCCCACTTGGCGTGTCCGTCCACGTAGGCGACGTTTGCCCCACCGTTGTGCGGCCCGGTGATCCAGTCGACGCGGTCCGGGAACGAGCAGCTGTTGTTGGGGGTGGCCGGGGTCGCGATGGTCTCGAGCCACATCGCCACGTTCGCCGGCGCCGTGACCCTTGAGATCCTGGAGCCGCCGCAGGTCATGCACGGGTAGCCATAGCTGAAGTTCCCGCCTTGCCACCCGCCCTGCGTGCCCCACCAGGAGGCCTGGCTGGCGGTAGGGCAAATCCAGATCTGCTGGTTCTTGATGTAGGGGCCCAGTAAGTCCCAGTAGTAGAAACAGGCCCCGGTGACGCAGAACGACATCATCCGCTGGTCGTAGTCCGAGGCATACATGATGCCGGCTTGCGCCAACTGCTTCATGTTGCTCAGGCAGCTCGTCTGCCGCGCCTTCTCGCGGGCCCGGGCGAAGACCGGGAACAGAATCGCCGCCAAGATCGCAATGATAGCGATCACAACCAACAACTCGATGAGCGTGAAGCCACGCCTCAAGGCGGCCACCTCCTTAACGGCTGTCTGCGGCTCGCCTGCCTGGTTCGCGCTCCCACTCCTCACCACCTTCTTTCTGCGCAGAAAACGTCGCCGTCGACCCTCAGAGCGGGCACGGCGCTCTGCCGGGGCAGCTGCGACGAACGCGGCCCCGCAGGTGACTGCGGGCCGGCCAGAGAAAAAAAAGGGCCGCAGGCAGGGAGGAGTCGCGTGTAGGGGGAGCGAAGCAGCCGCGGGACAGCGCACCTGGTTCTTGGAGGGATGACATGATGCGCAAGACGCAGGGGTTTACCCTCATCGAGCTGCTGGTTGTCATCGCGATAATCGCCATCCTGGCGGCCATCCTGTTCCCCGTGTTCGCCCGAGCTCGCGAGAAGGCCCAGCAGGCGTCGTGCGCCAGCAACGTTCGCCAGCTTGTCCTTGCCATGCTGATGTACGTCCAGGACTACGACGAGCGCTTCCCGCGCTGGGACTACGGCTGTGGCAACGGCGACCCCAATCAGTGGGTCTGGTATGAGAGCACTTACCCCTACTACAAGAACTACGACCTGCTGTCGTGCAGCAACAACTTCCGGGGCCCGGAGTGCTGCGCCAACATCTGGGGCCGGACCTTCCCTGTTCGCCCCGACTATGGGATGAACGAGTATCTCCACTGTGTGGGGCCCAGCCTGGGCCAGCTCGCGGCCCCGGCAGGGCTCCTCGTCATCGCAGACTGCTCTCTGCCTCTGAGCGGGTGGCCGGGGACCGTGTGTGGCGTGCCGGACCTCCTGGGTCGGATCTGCGGCGCGGCCGAGTGCGGGTGGAACAGCTGGTGTCCCGCCAGCACGTTCAACGAAGACTGGGCTCGGCACAACGGGGGCGAGAACATCGGCTTCGCTGACGGTCACGTGAAGTGGTCCAAATGGTCGAACATCAACGGTTCGATGTTCTGGTACTAGCCTGTGGCGGAGCCTGGGCCAAGCCCTTGGGAGGGAGCACACCTGTGAACAAGAGCGCGGCGGTCATCATCCTTATCGTGGTGATCGTGGTGGCGGTCGCCGTTGCCGGCTACTACGCCTTCAAGCACTTCGGGCCCAAGACTGGGTCGACCCCTCGGGGCATGCCGCCCGGCGCCGGGCCGTCGAGCGGGCCCGGTGCTGAGGGGGCCTCTCGTGAGCCGCCAAGTAGCCCTCAGCCCCCGCCGGCCGGTGGCCCCGGCATGCAGCCAAGGTTCCCCAGCAGGCCGCCCGTCCCCAAGAAGGGCGGTGGCTAGCACAATCGGGGGCATCGGGGCAATCGAGGGACACCGTACTCATTTCGGAGTCCTCCCGCACTCACGTTCCAGCAGGTGCTCATCGGGCGAGGCATCAAGCTGAACACGAATCCACGATCTCGAGTCTTGTGCCAGGCCGTGCGGAGGGGCCGAATACGAGGCGCGTCGTGTGCGCCGAGTATCCGGCCCGCCTGCCGTCGCGGCGCCGTGGGCCGGATAGCGCCTGCGGGGCTATTCGGCCCCTCCAGACGGCTCACGTCTGGTGTCGGACGAGAATCGCGGCCTCCTGTTTGGCCGTGGGGAAGGCTCCGTGGGTCTCGCGTGGGGAATGAGCATGGTCTCGCCGGTTAGAGACCGGAGGGAAGTTAGCCCTGTCTCCTCCGTATCCGGTCGTAGAACCGCCTCCGGTGTCCGGCATTCCAGACGTGGACCCTCCGGTTCTTCTCGTCGATGCTGTAGGACACCCGATAGTCTCCGACCCGAAGGCGCCAGTAGCCTCGCAGCTTCCCGGTGAGGGCTTGGGCCGCTGCCGGTCTCGGGTCTTCCGCGAGCGCTTCGAGCTTCTGCACGAGCCGCCGACGCACTGCCCGAGGGAGGTCCGCCAGGTCCTCGGCCACCTGGTCGTCAAACACGAGCCGGTAGCTCACAGGCCGAGCCTCGCCTTCAGCTCGTCAAGGGTGATCCCCGGTCGCCGAGCTGCGCGCCGCTCCCTCGCCTCGTCAACGAGGCCCTCGTCAACGAGCTGCTCTTCGAGCGCCTCCAAGGTCTCGAAGTCCTCAAAGGGGACGATGGCGGCGACCGGCTTGCCGCGTCGCCGGATGACGGTTCGCTCTCTGGCGAACTCCGCCCGGCTCACCGTCTCGCCGATCCGGCAGCGAAGGTCGGTCGTGCTCACCTCGTGCATGGTCCTCGCCTCCTCGTATGTTACGTAGTTTACGCCCTGTGGAGGGGAGTGTCAAGCACATGAGGGGCGACCCATCGGGTCGCCCCTACACACGACCCGCACGCCGCGTCAAGACCGTGGCAGCGGGCACAGGGGCGACCCGGTGGGTCGCCCCTGGCTCGACCGAACCGAAGGCCCGATGGGCGCCTACTACGCGGGCTACCGGGGGCCGCTGGAGGCTGCGCTGGGTGCTTGCCTCGGCGGTGCAGGAGGCCGCATCAGTTGGTCAAGCTTCGTCCATTGCTGGCTGCTGAGCACCTGCTTGAGCTTCGTCTGAAGCCGCGTCATGCAGTCGAGCGAGGCCTTCCCTCCGGCCTGCCAGTTCTTCGCCGTGATGGCCTGCTTGACGGCTGCGTCGCGGGCGGTCAGGGCGTTCGCGTAGGTCGGCTTCAGTGACGCGAGCTGCTGGGCGGTGCAGTTGAGCTGGAAAGAGACCGCCGTCCAGGACCGCTCCAGGTACATGAACGAGGCCGCCATCTTGGGGTCGAAGGCGGGTCGCTGGCCCTGCGGGGCGCCGCCCTGGGCGATGGCCCAGGTCACGGTGACGACCAGGATTGCCAGGACGGCGAGGCTCACGGCGGCACGCAATCTCATCGACTGTCCTCCTTGTGGGGGGCGCCATGCGGCTGAACGCCCTCTTTGCTCTCTTCCCAGAGACGATGGCCTGGCCGGTTGGTTACGCAGGAATGGTGAGGTGGTCTCATGACCCGTAGCGCAGCCATTCCGGTTGTGTTCAACAACGGGTTCGACGGGCGAAGACGCCCGTCCTACGCGAACGGCCACGGCTTGAAGGGGCAGGAATCTCCCTCTTGCCGTGCGGTGTTCGTCGCGTAGGTCGGGCTTCCAGCCCGACAATGCCTTCCTGAACACAACCGGAATGGCTGCGTTAGGGGTTGCCAGACTGCCTCTCGTGTCACACACGACTCCTGGCGCCTGAAGCTGTGCCTGACACGTCTTTCAGCCGGCCTGCGCGATCAGCTCCCGCATCTTCCGCAGTCCAGTCTTCGCCACCTCAAGCGGGTCCTGCTTCCAGTAGTCCTCGTTGAAGACCTCGAGGGAGAGCGGGCCGCGGAAGCCGATCGAGCGGAGGTCGCGGAGGAGTTGCACGAGCGGCAGGATGCCGTCGCCGGGGTAGACGCGGTCGGAGTCCCTCTGCTCGAAGCGCGGCGGCTGGGCGGGCGCGTCGTTGAAGTGGAAGACCGCGATGAACTGGCCGGAGAGGGCGCGGATGCCGTGGAAGCCCGAGCCGCCACGGTACAGGTGGAAGGTGTCGGCCACGAGGCAGGCCTGGGGGTGATCGGCCTCGGTGCCGATGGCGACGGCCTGGCCGAGCCGGTGGACGCCCTGCAGGAACCCCACGAACTCGACAGCGGGGATGACGCCGAACTCCTCCCCTATTCCCAGTAGCTCGCGGTAGCGCTCGGCAGCCCAGACCAGGTCGATGTTCGGCCGGTCGGGTGTGGGGATGGCGGCGATGTGGGTCGCGCCCACCTTGGCCGCGTCCGCCATCTGCTGCCGCACGCGGTCGAGGGCCTGCGCGTGCTCCCTCTCGCCCTCGGGCATGCAGTCCCACAGGCCGATGACGTTGGGCACGATCAGCCCCACGTCCTTGATGCGCTTGCCGAGGGCGTCCAGGGATATCCCGGCCGCCGCGTAGTCGGACAGCTCACTGCTCCACAGCTCGATGCCCTGGTAGCCGGCCTCGGCGGCGATGCGCACCTTGTCCTCGATCGGCGCAGGGCGGATGGTGCTCGTGTTGAGGGTGATGATCCAGTCGTCCTTCGGCTCGGCGGCGTGGACGGACCCGGCCTGGCCGAGGGCAGCCGCAGCCCCAAGGGCGCCGGTGGTGGCGAGCATCTCGCGACGGGTCATCGAGCCGAGCATGAGCGGGTCCTCCGCGCAGGCGCTTGGCGGAGCCTTCGCTCCGAGACCTTGACAGGCCTCTGACGTACACCTAAGGTGTTGAACCGCCGAGCTGAGCTTGGCGGGTTCGCGGTTCGAGGCCGACGTTGGAGGCGCTCATCGTGAGAGTCGAAGCCCGACGCTACGGCGGCACCCGTGACATCCTGCCCGAGGCTGCGGCGGCGCGGAAGGAAGTGCTGCGCATCATCACCGGCACCTTCGAGCGGTTCGGGTTCGGTCCGCTCGAGACGCCGGCGATCGAGTACGCGACCACGGTCATGGGCAAGTACGGGCCGGATGCCGACCGGCTCGTCTACCGGTTCGACCAGGAGCGCGGCCCCGAGAAGGAACTCGCGCTGCGGTACGACTTCACGGTGCCACTGGCGCGCGTCGTCGCGATGGCGCCGGAGCTTCAGCGGGGGCTGTTCCGGCGGTATCAGATCGGGCCGGTATGGCGCCGCGATCGACCGCAGAAGGACCGCTACCGCGAGTTCGTCCAGTGCGATGTTGACATCGTGGGGGTGTCGTCGCCGGCAGCCGATGCGGAGATTGTCGCCCTGCTCCTGGCGTGCCTGGCCAACCTCGGCTTCCCCCAGTACCGGGCGCGGATCAACAACCGGAAGCTGCTGAACGGGCTGGCCGCCGTGGTCGGGGCAGGGCAGCTGGCCGAGGAGATGATGCGGTCGCTCGACAAGCTCGACAAAGTCGGCGCGGAGGGCGTTCGGGAGGAGCTGAACGAGAAGGGCTTCACCGCCGAGCAGATCGCGCGCATCTTCGACCTCACCGCGGCGCAGGGCGATAGCGATGCGCGGCTGACGGCGGCGGAGAGGCTGTTGGGGGAGGCTCCGGTGGCGGCGGAGGGGATCGCGGAGCTGCGGGAGATGCTCGAGTGTCTCTCGGCGATGGGCACGCCCGAGGACAACGTGGTAGTGGACTTGTCGCTCGCGCGGGGCCTCGACATCTACACGGGGCCGGTGTACGAGTGGGAGGTGCCTGGGCTCGAATCGCCGAGCATCGCCGGCGGCGGTCGCTACGATCGGCTGGTGGGGACCTTCTGCGACCGCGACATCCCGGCCACCGGCGCCTCCTTCGGTCTCGACCGCGTCGCCAATGCCATGGCCGAGCTTGGAATCCTGCCACAGGCGAGCGGCGGGTGCCAGGTGCTGGTGACCGTGTTCGACCCGGGCTCGCGGACCGCATCGCTCAGAGCGGCGACGGCACTGCGAGCAGCCGGCCTCAACACGGAGGTCTACCTGGCCGGTGGCGGCCTGCGGGCGCAGTTCGGCTATGCCTCGCGGCGAGAGATCCCACTCGCGGTCATCATCGGTCCCGACGAGGCAGCGGCCGGCACGGCGGCGGTGAAGGACCTGCGGAGCGGCAGCCAGGAGACGGTGGCCGTAGGAGACCTCGCCACCAGAGTGAGGGCACTTCTCTCCTGAGGGTCCTGCGCGGGAGGGAGATGCGTGCGGCGCCCCCCGATTCCGTCAGAGGGAGCCCCTACGGCCCGCGCCACCGAGCATTCTGATAGAACTTGTCCCTATGCCCGGCTCCCCACACCGTGACCACCTGGGCCGCGTCGTCAACGTCGAAGCCGATCCGGTAGACCCGCCGCACCTTCAGCCGGTAGGAGCCGCTCAGCTCCCCGGTCAGCACCTTTGCGCCCGCTGGGCGAGGGTCCTCGGCCAGAGCCTGTATGCGCGCCAAGAGCGCCGCGCGGATGTTGCCGGGCAGCTTCTCGAAGTCTCGTACCGCCGCGTCGTCCAGGCGAACCTCGTAGCTCACAGGCCGAGCCTCTTCTTGGCCTCGTCCAGAGATACCAGCTTCGACCGGCCCGCGGCCACCTCAGCCTTGCGCTCTTCGATCATCATCAGCAGGCCCTCGTCCTCCAGTTCCTGGCGTCGCGTCCCGCCTTCGGCCAACCACTGGTCAAGGTCCGCTCGCCGGAACCTCCACGCACGCCCGATCTTCGACGCCGGCACCTCCCCCGCGCGTGCCCGCCGCTTCACGGTGTCGGGCGAGCAACGGAGGAAGTTCGCCGCCTCCTCCAACGTCAGCACCTCCTGCATGACACACCTCCGCTGTCTTCCGTGGTGTCTGCTTCTGCTCTATTGTACCCGCGTGAGCACTGCTCGTCAACGGCACAATGGGGGGAATCGGCGGACAGCATACTCATTCCCGAGCAGGTCCCATGTCCGGTTCGGGTTGCTCTGGTCGGTCGCCCCCTCGTGCTGGAGTTGGACAATGCAAAATCCCGACCGGCCGTATGCTGGGTATTGCCATCTCCCTGGACGCGCTGCTATAATGGCGGCCCGTGGGGTCTGACGGGTTGGGAAGCCTGTCCTACGGGATGGCGGAACGGTATGGTGGGCGTCGCCTAGTGGCTAAGGCGCCAGACTGTGGATCTGGTTATCGGGGGTTCAAATCCCCTCGCCCACCCCAGGACGGCAGGTGACAGGGGACAGGTAACAGGTGACAGCAACGGCAACGTCCTGAGACCCGGGCCGGTTCCTTGAGGCGCAGGACGTAGACAAGACAGACGCCACCCCGAAGGTTGAGAGTGGCGTCTGTCGCGTTCTCGGCTCAGAAGTCCTTGACGACCGGCACCGGCTTCCCGGTCTGCGCCGACTCGACCGCCGCGAGGCACGCCGTGACGGTGCGCGAGCCCTCGCGAGCATCCATGGCGAGGGGCTCCTCCCCGCGGGCGGCGGCGATGAAGGCGCGGTCCTCCACTTCGACCATCTTCACCTGGGTGCCAAGGGGAATCGCCGTCGGAATCGTCTGCGGCGACGGCATGTCTGCCGGCTGTCTGCCCTGCTCCGCCGTCTCAAGGTACACCGTGATCTCGGTGCTCGTGTTGTCGCAGATGACCGTGCCCTTCGTGCCCCAGAAGACCGACCGCATCGTGTAGTCCCGCTTGCACCCCACCGAGCAGACCACCTTGCCCAAAGCGCCGCTTTCGAAGCGGTACACGGCCACCGTGCAGTCGTCCACCGGCCAGTCGGTGAGCGACTTCCGGTTGGAGTAGGCGAAGGCCTCGGTGGGTTGGCCGCCGACCCAGCGGATGAGGTCGACGGCATGGCAGGCGCCGCCGAGGAAGGGTTGGCGCAGCCGCTTCGGGTCGATCCGCCAGCCGCCATGACCGTGGATGTGCGTGTAGTCGTGGGCATATTCCGACTCGACGAGGAAGAGGTCGCCGATCTGGCCCTCATCCACAAACCGCTTCCCGGCGACGAACCCCGGGGAGAAGCGGCAGACCTGGCCGATCATGAAGACCTTGTCGCTCACATCGGCGGCGGCGACGATCCGCCGGCACTCGTCGAGCGAGGTCACCATCGGCTTCTCGCACAGAACGTGCTTCCCCGCCTGCAGCGCGTCGACAGCCTGCTCACAGTGGGCGAAGTCGGGGCTGCCGATGACCACGGCATCCACGTCATCGCGGGCAAGGACATCCCGGTGATCCGCCGCGGTGAACGAAATGCCCAATGCCTTCGCCGCCTCCTCCACCTGCGCCGAATCGGGGTCGCAGATCGCCGTAACCTCGACGCCTTCGATGCTCCTGAGCGCGTGGGCGTGCGCTCTCGCCATGGACCCGGCGCCGATCATGCCGATGCGGAAGCGGGTGGGGGATGACATGGAGGTGGGTCCTCTCTCTTTGGGGGCTGACCAAGGGGGCGGGAGCGCAGGGTGTCTGGCCGAAGGTGCCCCAGGTCCTCTCCAGGCCCCACTGGGGTGCACGGCGCTGGCGCCGTTGCCTCACTTCGCCGGCACCACTTCCCGCCGCGCGCGACCTGCCGGGGGCTGTGCCCGAGGATCTGTCGCCTGTCGATTGGCCTCCGCCTCCTCCTCGTCACGGCACCGCTCAAGTAGCCACTGTCGAGCGAGGGTCTGGTAGCCCATCCCACGCTCGGCAGCGATCCGGCGGAGCCTGTCCCGCAGCTCGACTGGGAGGCGGATCGTGACCGGCACCAGGTTCGGGTCTAGCATGAACCGAGCTGGGCGCAGCTTGGCTTGCGCGAGAAACCGCCGCCCCTCCTCGCTCTCCATCCACGCCGCTTTCTCCTCGTCCGTCAGTCCTTCCGGCCGCTTGATCGCCATGGCTACCCTCTTGCTCTCCGGTATCGTCTTCGGTCCACCTCGTCCATTCGCATGGCGTGGTAGCACCGCGCCACTCCGTCAGGTTCCACCACAAACCCGATCTCAAGGTACGTGCCGGAGATCGGGTCCTGCGCCAGTGCCCAGATGTCGGGGGCACCCTCGCCCGTTGCCCACTCGCCGGTCACCAACGGCGGCAACTCCCAATCCTGGTGCCCGGCCACCAGGGCTCTCAGGACCATGTCCTCATCGATTCCCCGCCCGCGAATCTTGTCGCACACGGCGTCTGGGAAGTAGACATCGATGACCTCGCGGCGGATCATCTCATGCCCCCATTGTACTCGACCAGAGACTCTGTGTAAATACGGAGTACATACGACCGGCTCACGCAAACCACACCAGATACCTCCGCGCCACGTCCTCGTTCACGATCCCCACCAGCCCCCACACCGCCCCGGCGCACACGAAATGCCCCACGGCGAGGCCGAAGAAGGCGGAGGAGGCGATGCGATAGAGCCGCGCGCCGCCCAGGCGCAGGATCAGCACCTTGCACAGCCACGCGAGGAACAGCGGGAACCACGTGTGGTAGCCGAAGGTGGCGGCCATCGCGAGGCCCATCGGGTGGATCGGGAAGCGGAGGAAGCGGGAGCGGAGGAGCAGGAGGAGGCCGGTGACCGCGAGCCCCGCGCCGCGGCCGATGGCGGGTGGCCAGTCGATGGGGGTGGGCGAGGTGGTGCGGCTCTCGACGCGCTCGTACTCGATGAGCGCCTGCCGCGTCCGCCACCCGCCCTGGGTGGTGCCGCCATCAAGCACATTGCAGCCGTAGCTGTAGTACGCCGTGAGGTGCGTCGCATAGCCTGAGGCGACGCCCAGCAGGATGCCGAGCACAACCGCCGCGAAGAGGTGCGCGCGGCGAATTCGGACCCGGTCCGCCAGCCGGATGCCCTCGGTCTCGAAGGCCGCGATATGGGGGAAGGTGAGCCGATTGAGCACGTTCATCAGGGCGAACGCGACCTCTCCTCTCGCCTGCCCCGGTGAGACCCCTCGGCCGGTGGGCATCATGTCGAGCATCGCCCAACCCACGTCGCCACGCGGGACAACGTAGCTGATCGGGACGCCCGTCTGGGCGCGGATGCGGCTGTAGACCAGCATGACCGCATACGAGAGCACCATGTAGATGATCGACTTGCCGAGCGTCATCCCCGTCGCCGCGCACAGCGCAACGAGCATCGCGAGACCAACCGCGAACCCCCACGCCGCGACGCGGTAGGGCAGCGGCTCCTCGCGGTCGTCCGACGCGCGGCGGGGGTCGACCGCCGCCAGGAAGGCTTGCGCGAGGTGCTTCCGCGCGGCGTACACCACGAAGACCGCCAGTCCAAGGTACGCGCCGAGGCCCTGCGGTCCATCGAACGGGAAGCCCGCAATCGAGTACCCGAACACTCCCGCGACCAGGTTCTCAAGCCGCAGGATGAGGTAGAACAGCCAGGTCGAGAAGAGGATGTCGACCGGCACCAGGTAGCCAAGGCCGACGATCTCGGGACGGTGGGCGAGGTAGAGCGGCCGGATGCCGCTCCACGGCTTCTGGGTGAAGATCGCCCCCAGGTCGTAGCCTGTGCCCAGCGCGACGACCTGCGGCTGGAAGGCGTGGAGGATGTTGGTCAGGTTGAAGAGCGCGCTGACCGCAAAGCCCAGCCAGAAAAGCGAGTGCGCGAGCAGCGGACGGGTGCTGTGCGGCGCGGTGCCGCCGGGCGCGACGTTCAGGGCAAGCTCGGCGAGAGGGTAGGTCAGCCGCTCATGGTCGGCCCATGGTTTGCGGAACAGCGCGACCAGGCAGTAGAGCGAGAGGCTGTACACCAGGAAGACCGCCGTCCACGTGAGCAGCGGCGTCCGCCAGGCCGCCCACGGAATCGCGCCGTGTTCGGAGCCCTCGTAGAAGGTGCGGACTGCCTCCTCGTTGGGCGGCGCGATCCAGCTCGGCAGCAGCTGGGCGAACTGCGGGTAGTTGTTCTCCGGTTGGGCGAAGTACCGGAGCGCCGTCAGCGCGGGGAAAAGCTGCCGCATCACATTGGCGCACGACATGGGCAGGGCGAGGCTGAGGACCAGGTAGATCATCAGCGACTCGCGCCTTTGGGCGCCGCTGCGCGCGAGCCGCGGGAAGACCAGCGCCACCGCCCCGAGCAGGATGAGCACCGTGAGCGCCGGCACCGAGGGCGTCCCCTCGGCGACCTGGCAGGTGTAGCTGATCAGTGAGACCTGCCGCACCCACAAGGCGCCAGCGACGAGGAAGACCAACAGCAGGATGAGGCTGCGGAGGGAGAAGGCGGAGAGACGAGGGGAGGAGGTACCACCCCCCGCTGTCTTTCCTGAGGCAGACGGGCTGTGTGCCGGAGAAGATGCTGTCGGTTCGTTCCCCATCGTCGGTGAGCGCAATGCCCTCGGTTGTTCGCTCCTGCCGTTTGCCTCTCCCCTGAAGCGGACGCGCCCTAGCGAGCCAGGCTACTGCCCCGTTGGCGCCGGCCCAACGCACGTGCCCCTCGTGTAGGGGCGCGATTCATCGCGCCCGATACGTGTAGGGGCGCCATTCATGGCGCCCGCAGCCCGTCAGTGAGCGCCAATGGGCTACCGCCCCCTGGCCCACGGCACCACGACCTCCGGAATCACCGGGTAGGTGATCTCGAAGGTGCCGTCCGCTCGCGCCCGTATGAAGGCCGCCGACTCGTAGAGCATGAACCCGCGGTGGCCGGCGGCCCGCACCGCATCCAGGCGCTCCCGAATCTGCTCGGCCTGCAGCCCGCTGAACACGACTTGCGGCCACACGTTGTAGTACGTGGGCAGGCGGTAGCGCTCGGCCACTCGGCGGAACCTGGCATCGGCCTCGCTTTCCGCCGGCACCCACTTGAACACGACCCCGTGGGCGAAACTGAACCACTACTCCCAGTCGAGGTAGATGCCCAGGAACTGCGGCGCCGCCGGGTCGCTGTTGTTGGAGGGCATCACGTCAACCTCCAGCTTCTTCCCGTGGCGCGCGGGCAGGGCCTTGAACTCGACGTAGAACTCCATGCCCTCCGCGTGGGCGCTGGCGGCAGCCGCGGGGATGAACTCGCCGATTTCCTCGTACGTGCGACGGGCGTGCTCCTCGATGCCCGGGCTGGTCTCCCCCTCGTACAGGCCCGAGGCGTACGATTGCCCGCACCAGTACACCCTCCGGATTCCCCAGCTGCGGAAGATCCGCATCATCTCCTGCAGCGTCCGCTCCGTGAAGTGGCAGGGGAGGAGATCGTCGTAGAAGTCCACGACGACATCGAGCTCCAACCCGCTGCCACTCATGCTGCCCTCCGATGCGGCCGAAAGACGCGGTTCGCCGGCAACCAGTGCGGCAGCCGTGAGAACGAGGCCTGCGACTGCGGCTGACCCGAGTCGTCGCACCGCTTGCTCTGGAGCTGCTGAGAAACGGGAGGTGCGCCTTTGGGGCAGTGGGGCTGTTGTCGAAGCCCCGCCGTCCGGGACTGCCCCGCGTCTCGCGCCGTCTGCGGGAAGAGGGGCTGTCTTGGGGAGGCCCACCTGGCCCAGGCGAAGGGTTGGGCGGTGCGAAGGCCCGCGAGCCCGGCCGATGAGCCTTTCGGCGTGCCACAGCCAAACCCCTCGCGGGCAGCGGGCGATCAGGCCGCCGCTCTTCCCCGGCAAACCACCCCTCTGCGCGCACACTGCCGAGGTCCGGTACAGGGGCCTCGGCGCGTCTCCCTCAGCCGCCTGTTGTTACAGACATCTGACCTCTGCTTACGAGGTGTTTGCACCCGCACGGGGGCGGCCCGTGGCACGGACGATAGTACAGGAGACTTCAGGGCTCCCCAAGGAGTCGCGACATGAGGCACCGACCGCGACAGAAGCCTCTTACCTTGCGGCATCGCACCGGTCTATCGTTGATCGAGCTGTTGGTCACGGTCTCGTTGCTCGCCATCGGCTTGGTCGGTGTGTCCTCGATGTTCATCGTGGGTTACCGCACCCAGGTGCACGCCCACTTCGCCTCAGTGGCGACTGACGTTGCGGCGAAGAAGATCGAGGAGATGAAGTCCGCCGGTTTCAACGGCATCGACGAGACGAGCTTCCCGCCCACCTTCACGGTCAGTGACATCCCATCCGGTCAGGGGACCATCACCTACGCCCCCTACCCGGACACCGACTCACCGAACCAGTACCTCGTCCAGGTTGTGGTCACCTGGGCGGGCGGACGAGCCATCGAGGGCCGGGCCAGGCTCTCGACCGTGATCTCCAACCACGGCTAGCGTCTTCGCACGCGACGCTCAGCGAGGGGTAGGTCCATGAGGGGAGTACGCACGGCCCGCGGGCACGAAGGCGTGACGCTCATCGAGATCCTCACCGCCCTGACGGTGCTGGCGGTCCTCAGCATGGGCGTCTCCATGATGTACATCCAGGCCCTGAAGATGTACCAACAGGGACAGCGGGAGTCGACCGCCCGCGACAAAGCGGCGCTCGCGCTTGAGCGCGTCATCCCGGAGATCCGGGAGGCCTTCAACGTGGACTACCCGGGGCCCGGGTTGATCATCTTCACGTCGCCGGCGAAGGACACCGACGGCAGCTACCGGGTAGACCCGACCACCGGGACGCTCGTCTCCGGCCCACAGATCGCCATCTACCAGTCAGACCAGACGGGAGGGTTCTACCTGCAAGGGCGCCACATCTGGCGCGCCCAACGACCGAACACCTCGGCGGAATGGACCAAGACCGGGGTTCTCATGGACGATGTGCAGGACCTGACCTTCACCTACGCACCCAGCGTCGATCAGCTCGAGCTGGTCCAGGTCGCGATCACCATCGGCCAGGGGCAGGCGCCGGGGTACTACAACCGGACCGAGGTCGCCGAGGTCTGGATCCGCAACCACTGAGCCGCGTCCCGCCCGATCACAAACCGACGCACGGAAGAAGCCACCGCCATGACCAACAGACCAAGCACTCGCCCGAGCCCGCCCGATCACGCTAGCCCCGGCGCCGTGCGACAGGTCTCCGACGAACGCCCCGCTGGGGCTCCCGAAGCCGCGTCCTGGCACAGTCGAGCGGTGATCGGGGGCGCCCTTGTCATCGCCCTGGCGGCCGTTGCCTTCGCTGGCTACGTCCGCCCTGGCCGGGGTCAGGCCAAGACGGCCGCCAAGACCTCGCCGGCCCCCGTGAAGCGGCCGCTGCCCGCGGGCATGTCGGAACAGGACGTGGTCAAGTGGGTGCCTCTTCGCCAATCCAGCGGGCGAACTGAGCTGGCCCCCTGGACAAGTGTCGATGCGCGACTCGTGAAGGACCCTGCGGTCCTTGACTCCCTGTTGGGGCCCGCCGACAACCCGTCCCCGGCCTCCCAGAACGAACAGCCCCAAGAGGAGCTGCGCTCACCCGACGCGGGCGAGGCCGGTTCGCCTGCCGATTCGCCCGCGAAGCCTGCGCCGACCCCGACGGCCGCTGAGAAGGACGCCTCTCCCCCACCTCATGAGGGTGCAACCGGCTGACGACGCGGCCTGGCTGATGACAGCGGGGCGCCGATCAGAGCCGATCGGCGCCCCTTCTGCTACTAAGTCTCCCGCAGGTTGGCGAACCGGGGAAACCGGGACTGGACCCTTTTCGCCGCCGTTCAGGCGACAAGGGGACTGTACCAGGTTTCCCGACCTACGCGAGACCCAGTCCCTGCCTCAGATCCCCCAGTACTCGTCGATCGGGTCCTGGTACGCGCTCACCTTGCCGCGGTACACGTCCGCTACCTTCACGGGTGCTCCCGCCGTCGATGACTCGTAGAGCGCCAGGCAGATCGACTTCGCTCGCTTCGCTGCCTCGCCATCGATCTCGGGTTGGCGCCTCGTCAGGACCGAGTCGACGAAATCCCAGCACTCCAGCGCGACGTCCTCCTCTACCCCACGGGGGAACAGCTTCTCCTTCGTCTCCTCATCGAGCTGCGCCCGGAACTCCTGCTCGATCTCCTCGTACGGCTTGCGCGTCCCGTCCGCGAGTTCGATGTCACCGCCCCCCTGGAACGGGTGCATCCACCCGCCGCGGTCCCGGGCACTCCCCTCCGTGCCGTAGAACACCTGCTGCGCGATCTTCTCCCCCTTCGCGGCGAACGACCAGGAGTAGCTCCCCACCAGCCCGCTCTCGAACTTGAGGATGGACGCCCAGGTATCCTCGACGTCCTTCGGCGTCGGCCCCAGCTCCGGCGAGTTCACCACCGGCGTCTGCAGGCAGGCGAGCCATGCCGTCACCTCGTCAACCGGCCCGAAGAGGTGCAGCATCATGTCAGCGAAGTGCGCGCCGGCGTCGAAGATGATGCCGCCGCCACCCAGCAGCTTCAGCATTCGCCACTGCCAGGCGTATGCGTTCTGGTAGCTGTCGGCGGCGAAGTCCCAGTACGAGTAGCCCTCGACGGTGAAGACCTGCATCTCCCCGATCATCTTCGCCTCGTTGAGCGCCCAGTTCATCGCCCGCGCCTTGATGCCCCGCCGTACCTGCTCCGCGACCGCGACCAGCCGCCCCGCCTTCGCCGCCGCCTCCAGGATTCGATCCGTCGCCTTGATCGTGATCCCGCAGGGCTTCTCCACCATCACATCGAGGCCGGCCTCGAGACACGGCACCGCGGCCGTGTGATGGAACGCGTGCGGAGTACAGATGTCAGCCGCATCGACCGCGCCCTTCCCCGCCATCTCCTCGACGCTCGCAAACTGCGCGGGCTCCGCGTCGAACATCTCCTTCACCGTCGCCGCGAAGGCTGTTCGTCGCTCCTTGCTTGGGTCACACAGCCCCGCGATCTCGAAGCGATCGCAGCCTGCGTTGAGCAGCGCGCGGTAGCCGCCTAGATGCGACCGCGCAATCCCTCCCGTTCCGACGATGCCAATCCGAACCTTCTCCTGAGCGCTTGCCATGATGTCCTGACGCTTCTCCTTGCGGGCCCGGGCCCGGAGTATCGTTGTCGCCCGGGGCAACCGGCGGGTAGTTCCGGCTCAACGCCGAGGTCCCTCTCTGCTCCCGCTCGAGCCATCTCGCAATCGGCCCGCCCCCGCATTACCGCTTGCGCAACGCCCGCGCCGTGTAGGGGCGCGATTCATCGCGCCCGATCCGCGTAGAGGCGCCATTCACGGTGCCCGAGGCCCGTAGGCTGCCGCCAGTGCCCCGCTACTCCGGCCCTCGCCCGTATCTCCCCGTCCTCAGCCGCCACGTCGTCCTCAGGAGATCCCCCAGGACCGCCCGCGCGGCCTGCCCAAGGCGTAGCGTGCTGCCCTCCCCATGGGCCCAGGTTACCGGCACCTCGATGATCCTCCGTCCCCATGCCCGGGCGATCGCCAGGACCTCCAGGTCAAAGCCGAACCCGGAGGTCGTCACTCGCTCCAGAACCGGCCGCATGGTCGTCGCTCGGAATAGCTTGAAGCCGCACTGTGTGTCCCTCAGACCCGGCAGGAGCAGCGCCCGAATCAACAGGTTCCCTGCCCGGCTGACCGCGATCCGTGGCCAGGGCTGGCGCTTCGTAATGAGACTCCCTCGGTGGTACCGTGTGCCGATCGCCACATCCGCCTCCTGTGCGATCGCGCTGTCCAGCAGCTTCGTCGCCTCTCCAATCGGTACGGCCTCGTCCACATCCGAGAACAGAGCGAACTCTGCCTCCGAGGCCAGCACCCCGGTCCGGACCGCCATTCCCTTCCCTCGGTTCCTGTCGTGAAGGATCAAATGAATGAGCGCATGTTCCCTCTGTAGCTGGTTGACGATCTCCACCGTCCGGTCGCTGCTTCCATCGTCCACCACCACGACGTCTATCCCCATCCCCGAGTCGGCGGCGAAGTCCGCGGCCGAGCGCAGGGAGCGCTCCAGGCGCCGTTCCTCATTGTGCGCGGGCATGATGATCGATAGCGTCCCCATGTCGACTCGCACCTTCGCGACCCGCGCCTTACCCGCCTTCCCCTACCTGAACGCCGTAGGTGCGGAAACCGGGACTGGACCCTTTCCGCCGCCGCGCAGGCGGAAAGGGCACTGTAGTGGTTCCCCTCAGCTCACAATCGGCCTTAGCCCAATCAACACGCCGACCGGGCCTCCGCACAACGCCTTTCCCAGTTCACCACATTCCCCCAACGCCCGATGGGGGCGCCCCCACGCCCTTCTCCACACTACTCGGCTGGTTTTCCACCACAACGGGCCCCTTTTGCACCGCGCGAAGCCTTCTCTACCCGAATCACCACATTACCCGGTTCCCATGTGGCTGTTCGAGTAACAGGGCTTTCAGTATGTGGTGCCTGGGACAAATCCATGTGTTGGCTCGGGTAAGGATTCTGGCCCACAAGTGGGAGGTGAGGTAATGCTAGATGGTGAATCGGGTAACCAGGTGCAAGAAAAGCGCGCAAACTGCAGCCTTCCCGCAAAGCAGAACTACAAGTACGAGAACTAGCTATCTTGACTTACAACACCTTTGGAAGTAGAGAGACAAGACCGGACAGACACGCTCCCCTCTGCCCCTGCAGAAGACGGTGAGCCACGGGTCTGGTTGTTGCACGACACCCTGCGATCATGAACACGACACGCGAGACTTGACGCTCCGGAGATAGCCCCATGGACCGACGCGACGAAAGCCGCGAGACCCAGACCGCTCTGGCCCGCGTTGGCCGCGATGAGATGAACCTCGCGGAGTTCCCCTTCGCGCTTCTCTCGAAGCGAGTCCCCAGCGGCGTGAGCGAGATTCGTTTCTCCGACGCCATACGCGGACCCAGCGGGGTTCTCGTCGAGCGCCGCTGGACGGTGACCGGGTCACCCAAGCACGGCCTCCCGGTAGCCGCCGATGAGCCGGTCTACGTAGCCTTGATGGAGGCCACCAAGGAGCAAGGCTTCAAGAGCCGCATCATCTACACCTCCCGACAGGACCTGGCCCGGCGCATTGGGCTGCCCCACGGCGGCGCAGCCTACCGGCAGATCAAGGCCTCTCTTGATCGCTTGGTCGGAGTCAACATCCACGCGGAGAACGCCTTTTGGGATCCCGACAAACGTGCCTACGGTACGGTCAGCTTCGGCCTGCTCGACGACTACGTGCTTCTGGACGAGCGCAAGGGCGGCAGCAAACAGCTTCCCTTGGGCCAGGTTGCGTGGAACCGCATCATCTTCGCCAGCTTCGCTGCCGGCAACATCAAACGGCTGGACACCGCCTTCTTCTTCTCTCTCGACAGTCCCATCGCTCGCCGACTCTACCGCTACCTCGACAAGAAGCGCTATGATGGCAAGCCCGTCTTCCAGATCGGCCTGGAGAAGCTCTGCTTCGAGCACCTGGGCCTGAGCCGCTCCTATCGATTCCCCAGTCAGTTGCGCCAGAAGCTTGCCCGGGGCCATCAGGAGTTGATCGACAGAGGCTTCCTGCGGTCGGTTCGGTATGAGCCGATGGCCCGCGGAGGCCAGAAGGCCATCTATGAGTTCGCCAAGGTCGAGGAAGCGGAGCCGGACTACCCTGACGAGCCGGAGCGGGATGAGATCCTCGCCTGGGAGCTCCAGGAGGTAGGCGTCTCAGAGACGAGCGCGAGGCAGCTCGTCCGCAACTACCCGGAGGAGCAGATCCGCACTCAACTGGAGTACCTCCCCGATCGCCGCGCTGATGACCCTCCCGCCGTCCTGGTGCAGTCAATCCGCGAGAACTGGTCCGAGCCTACCGCTCACCGCGAAGCCCGGGAGGCCGAGCTGCGCGTCCAAGAGGAAGAGCGGCAGCGCCGGGCCCGCATTGGGGAGCAGCGCATGGAGGAGCGGGCCTACGAGATGCTGGAACAGGCTCTCTCGCTCCAGGAACAGGCCGACATCGAGAGCCTGGCCCGGCAGGAGTTGACCCAGAGGAACCCCATGGTCGCCCAGCGCCCGCACAGCGTCGCCTACGCCGTCGCCGAGCGCATGATCGTGAAGCGCATCCTGACCGAGCGCTACCCCATGGAACTCGAGCAGTGCCGCTCTGAGGCGCAGGCCGAACTGCAGGGATGACTCGGGCGCCGCTTGGCGCCCCAAAGACCTCTGGCACCCACCCCATCGGCACCGATCCAGCGCATCCGCCGCTCGTGTAGAGGCGCCATTCATGGCGCCCACCGGCCGTAAGCCAGTGCCCGTGAACAGCCATTCCCGCCCGCCTACCCCCCATCCCCTGCCGTTCCCAGCTTCTCTCTCAGTGCCACCGCCGCCGCCTGCGCCCGCAGGCCCGGGTTTGTGAGCACAATCCGCAGAGCCGCGGCCGCGAGCAGCGACTTCCCGATCTTGACGTTGGCTCCCTCGCGGACCTCCTCCCACAGACCCCCCAGCAGGCCGCTCAGGTCCGGAGGCAGGTACAGGGTCAGCCGCTCAACCGCCGCCCGCGCCGCCAACGCCTCCTGGGCCGCGCGGAGCGTTGCCGCCAGCTCCTGATCGGGCCCGTCCGACATCCTCTCCCCCACTTTCGCGGGCGACCTCGGGGCTCTGCGCCGGGGCACCTCCGCGACGCCAGCCGGCCCCGCGCGTTGCGGGACCGCGAGTGACGGCAGCGGCGGGGTCTGGGCGCCCGCCCGCTCTGGTGGCGTGCTCGGGGCAGGGGCTGGCGCGACCTCCTCATCCGTCCCCTCCGTCCGCACCCCAATGAACGCATCCTGGGCCGTCAACCGTCTACGAGGCACGGCGCTTCACCTCCTCGGCAAGCGCTCGGTACGCCTGAGCGCCCTTGCCTTCGGGGTCGTAGAGTGTGATTGGGAGCCCGAATTCCGGGGCTTCCTGGAGCCTCACGGTGGCAGGGATGGTCGTGGACAGGACCGCGTCGCCAAAGCGCTTGCGTACGGCGGCCTCCATGCGGCTGCTGTGGAGGGTCCGGTTGGTCATCTGCAGGACGATGTCCACAACCGGCGGCGTCCGTCCCCCCGCCCGCTGGATGTCCGAGATGGTCTGCTCCAGCGCCCGCAGCCCGTGCAGCGCCGTGAACGAGCACTGCTGCGGGACGAGGACGGCGTCGGCGCACTGCATGACCGCCACCACGAGCAGCGATAGCCCCGGCGGGCAGTCAACTAGCGCCCAGTCGTACCCGCGGCTCAGGCGACCGAGGACAGCGTGGACGCGTCGCACCCGCTCTGCCGGGGCTAGGCGGCCCAGCAGAACCTCGAAGGCCGCCAGGTCCCGCTCGGACGGCGCCACGTGCAGCTTGGCCTCGGCGAGCTGGCGGATGACCTGCTGCGGCCCCACACCCTCCTCGGCGAACAGGGAGTAGACGCTCGGCTGATCGGGCTGCAGGTGGACGCCGAGGTTGAGCGTGAGGTCCGCCCGGGCGTCGAGGTCCACCAGCAGCACCCTCTCCCCCCCCTCGGCCAGCGCCGCTCCCAGGTTGGCTGCGGTTGTGGTCTTCCCGGCGCCGCCCTTCTCGTTGGCGATCGCCACGCAGCGAGGCATGGCCGGCCCCCTCCAGTCGAGTGGTATGCTGTACAGTATAAGGCAAGCGCAACCGCGCAGTCAACGGTAGAGTCTTCGCCAAGGTACAGTCTACAGCACCGGAAACATCATAGTGAAAGGCAAGGTAAACAATAAGGCAATGCAACCGTGCCCGCGGATCTCCCGCCCCGCCGACCTCCGAGGTGGGGGAGAGCCCCGCCCGCGCCGACCACGCGCCGCCCAGTGCAGGAGCGCTGGCCCGCCGCGCCGAACCAGCCCCTCGGCGCATACCACGGTTGAGGACACAACATGGGCGGTCCCTTCTTCGGGCTCCTCGACTGGGCGGTCATCATCGTCTACCTGCTGGCCATGGTGGGCATCGGCGCCTACTTCACCAAGAGCCAGCGGTCCAGCCGCGCGTTCTTCATCGCCGAGGGCCGCCTCGGGTCGATGCTGGTCGGCCTCTCGATCCTCGGAACATACCTCTCCGCGCTCACCATGATCGCCCTCCCGGGCAAGGCGTTCGGCCCGGAGGACTGGCTGTGGGCCGTCCAGCTGCCGTTCCTGCTCCTGACCGCCTTCGTCATCACCCGCTTCGTGCTCCCCTGGTACCGCGCCGCCGGGGTCATCAGCGTCTACCAGTTCCTCGAGCAGCGTATCCACGTCTCGGCGCGCCTGCTCGCCTCCCTCTGTTTCCTGGCTCTTTCCGCCGGCCGCATGGGGCTGACGCTCTGGCTGCCCGCGATGGCCTTCTGCGAAATCACGCGGGGCAGCGTCCAAGTGGCGGATGTCCCCCTGTCCCATCTCCAGATCGCCATCGTCATCATGGGCCTCGTCACCATCGCCTACACTGTCATGGGCGGAATCGAGGCGGTCATCTGGACCGACGTCATCCAGGTCGTCGTCTTCATCGTGGGCGCCCTGCTCAGCATCGGCTACATCCTGTGGGATGTCCATGCCGTCGGCGCGGACTTCTTCGGCCTCGCCGCCCAGTACCACAAGTTCCGCTTCTGGGAACCCTCGCTCAACTTCACCCGGCTGGCCACCCTCTGGCTGGTTCTCGAGACCATCTTCCAGACCATCCGCATCTACGGCACCCAGCAGGACATGACCCAGCGCTACCTGGCGACTACCTCCACCAAGGAGGCGAACCGCAGCGTCTGGATCTCCATCATCGGGTACATCCCCCTCGGGTTCATCTTCTACTTCATCGGCGCCGCCCTGTTCATCTACTACCAGGCGAGCCCCGATGCCACGATACGCAACGCCTTCGCCGCCGGCGCTCTCAAGGGGGATCAGGCCTACCCGCACTTCATCGCCACCCGCCTGCCGGTGGGGATCCGAGGCATCGTCCTCGCGGCCATCTTCGCCGCGGCCATGTCCACGATCTCGTCGATCATGAACTCCTGCTCGACCGTCTGCACCGAGGACTTCTACAAGCGCTTCTGGCCCAAGGACCGGCCGGACCGTCACTACCTCCTCGTGGCTCGCGCGCTCACCGTCGTCTGGGGCGCCATCGCCATCGGCATGGCCATCTTCTTCGGGCTGAAGGGCAAGAGCGCTCAGGACATGTGGAGCCAGACCATGAGTCTCTCGACCACGGGAGTCCTGGCGCTCATGGCTCTGGCGTTCCTGCCGATCCGAATCCGTCCGGGAGCCGCCATCGCCGGCTTCGTGGCTGCCGCCCTCTCCGTCTTCTACATGAAGGCCGCGACGGGCATCCACTTCTTGCTCTATCCGGTCATCGGGAACACCCTGGGATTCGTGGTCGCGCTACTCGCGAACCACGTGGCCGCCTCCATCAAGGCTACCTACCGGGCCTTGCCTGAGGAGGTCTTCCCGCTGGGGGAGAGGGAGGAGTAGCCGTGGCGGGGGAGTCTCTGCCCTGCGGCGGCCCGTGGGGCAGGAATGCCGGCTCGAAGGAGGTGCCCCCGCCGGCTGTGACGAAGGTCACACCGCGTTGGGCGAAGCGCAGCCGGCTTCGTCGCCCGTTTGACGTCTCGCCGATCATCTGCGCATCTTGGCTGTCGCGAAGATTCTGCGCGGGTCGGTTAGCCCTCCGACTAAGACGCCGTCCGAGTTGCCGTTTCGCGTTGCGACTGGGTGACTGCGCCCGATCTTGGCTTGGTTCAACGACCATCCCTGAGCTGAACTGCACCGGCGGTCCCGTCGCCGAACCCCGGCCGGGCGGGATGACTGAGTCGACACCAACAGCCGCAGCGTTTCCCAGAGGGCGCCTTTGACCTGAATGGCGGCCGTGTGCTTCGCCTGTGGAGGCGGTCCGAGTTGTCCGAGAGCTTGAGCGAACAGGTCCGCGAGTTGTTGCTGCAGGCGCTTCGGGAGGTCGAGCTGCCGCCTCCGGATGACTGGGAGCTGGCCAAGGAAGCGGAGATCGAGCGGGGCATGCGGCTGCACAACTGGAACGAGAAGGCTGACGCCTTCCAGCGGGCCGCCCATTTCGCGGCCCAGGGCGACGCCACCGACATCGGGCCGGCGACCCGCTATCCGCTTGCCCTTTGGGCCTTCAACCGATCCGCCGCGCTGTCCCGGCCCGCCCCGGCGGAGGCCGAGCTTCACTACCTCGCCTACTTCCGGCTGACCGAGATCGACCGCGAGGTGGCGACCCGGACGGCGCCCACCTACCCTCACGGGCTGAAGTACTACTTCTCGCTGGCGACGGTCGCTCCCGGCGCGCCCTACCTGGCGCCGCTCCGCACCGATGCCCCGCTGGATGTCCTCCGGCGCCTCGCTCTGCACTCCTCCCCCGAGGTGCCCCGCGAACTTCGGCGAATGCTCCAGGCACTCTGCGAGGTCTCTCCCACTGCAGTGGCCGACCTCAAGGCGGCGGCCCTGGGTCGACGGGACTACACTCCCGCCCAGCGCAGCGCTGTCCTGAGCGTGCTTGAGCCGACCGAGGACCATCTCAGCGAGGTGCGCTCGCTCCTCGAGGAAGCCACCCGCGTCGCCCGGACGAGCCCGGCCCAGGCCCTGGGGCTCGTCTCACGAGCCTGTGGGCTCCTGGATGACGACGAAGACACGCCGGAGGCGGAGGAGATTCTGAGGGAGCTGACCCGTGGCGCCTCCCGCGTGGGAGACCTCGGCCTGGCCGGTCGGGCGCTGGTCCTCGTCTACCTGGCGGCCGAGCAGAAACGGCCTGGGCGCGAGATGGAGGCCGAAGGGGCGCTGCTGCAGAGGTTTGCGGAAGAGGTCAAGCGGGCGGGGGGTGGGGCAGAGGGCGCCATCGGGCGGTTCCTCGCCGAGCATCCGGAGATGCGGGACGACCTCCGGTTGGACGCCATCCCGACCGAGTGCCCGGTAACCCCGGAAGAGGCCGCCAAACACCACGCCCGGGGGGTCGCGCACGGGCCGAACAACGAGGAGGCCGCCGCGTGCTTTCGCCTGGCCGCTGCCATTGCCTCCGCCGCCCCGGGCGCGGGCCTCGACGACTTCAAGCACTATGTGGCGAGCTTCTACGCCAGCTCCGCCCGCCTCAACTTCCGCCGTGGCCGCTGGGAGGAAGCGGAGCGCTGCTACCTGGTCTTCTTCAACCTGCTCCACGGCGACGAGAACCTGCGCGCTCGCATCCAGCCGATCATCGTTCCCGTCCTGAAGTACTTCCTCTCGTTGAGCTTCCGCGCCCGGCGCACGCTGGTCCATGTGCCGGTCGATCGCGAGACCTCGCCGCGTGCCCTCTGTGAGCGCATCCGGGCTACCAGTGAGCCGGACGTCGTCGCCGGACTCGACGATCTTCTCCAGAAGCTGGAACAGGCGAACCCACCGATCGTACAGGAACTGAACGAGGAGAGCCCCGACCGTTACGTCTTCCTCGCCGACAGCCCGACTCGGCCGAGGGGCAAAGCCCCTCCGCTCGACTCATCAGGCCTGTAGCCCTGACCCCCTCGGCCCTCCCGTTGGCGGAGGGCGGACGTCACCGGCCGTCACGACCTGTGCCGCCTTCTCTGTCCTCCCACCAGCCCCCCAACCACCCACGCGATCACACCCCCCACGAGCGCGCCGCCCAGATCGGCCAGCCAGTCTGTCCACGCGAAGCCCCGCCCAGGGATCGCGATCTGGTGGAGCTCATCGAGCAGCCCGTACCCGGCGCAGCACAGGAGCGCCCAGCCGATGGGCCGTAACCCGAACCCGCCTGCCAGGCAGAATGCCACTCGGGACACCAGGATGGCGAGGACCACAAAGCCGCCGCTGTGCAGCACGGCATCTCCCAGGCTCACGAGGCGCGACCCCAGCAGGCCGCTCGGGTCCGGCAGGGACGAGAGGAGGAACATGATGCCGACCCACAGCATCACCGGGAGCCAGTAGCCGACTGGGATGCTTCGCCGCCGGGTGGTGCGAGGTGGGGAAGAGCGCTCCCTCATGGCCGGGTCCTCCTCATGTCCGCAAAGAGCGCCTCGTGGTCCGGGCAGAGCCGCGCCTGCTCGCTCGACTGCGCCCTCAGCAGCTCCTCCTGCCGCCGCGCGTTGTACAGCCTGCACGTCGTGGTGGGGCAGAAGGCCGAACCCGTCGCCCAGAAGGCGGTAGCCTGCAGCACGTACCCCGTGACGACCTGGGTCATCCGCGGATCACCCGGAAGCAACATGCGATCGGCCAGCCTTTGCTGCAGCTCCGCCTCGACCACCTCCCGTGGCACCAACCGCGTGGTCGCCAGGGCCTGCCCCTGGTAGTACTCCTTGGGCCTCGCCGGCGCTTGCACCAGCCCCGAGGTCGAGATGATGGCCGGCTCCCCGCAGAGGATCGTGTGCGCATGCCATCTCGAGTCGGCCTCGGCCCACGTCCCCAGCAGCCTCGCCGTGGTGACAACGTGGACTGCCGGGGCCGCGTCGCCCGGCCCTTCCCGGTCACCCATGATCTCCGCCATCAGCCATTGCACCCGCGCGCCGTCGTAGAGAATCCCCACACTCGTTCGCCCGTGTGTTCCCAGGCCTCGCCGCTCTGCCGCCAGCTCCACCGGCGCGGGCTGGTGCTCGGGCTGAGGCCGCCGCATCGGGTCGGGGACCCTCGCCGCGACGAGCGCCGCCGCCAGCGCATGGGGATAGCCCTCCACCAACCTCCGCCCGACCTCGCTCAGCCCGGCGGGGTCGGCCCGGCCTCGATCCACCCAGAAAGAGACGAACTCGGGGCGCACCTCAGCCCCGAGTCCGGTGATCTCCTCGATGGCGCATGCGACCTCTGCCATCCTCAAGGTCGCGCATGTCCCCTCATCGTAGAGGTAGACTGCCGTAAGGGTTCCCTGCCTTGCCGTCTTCGTGCCCCTTTGTGTCTTTGTGTCTTCGTGGTGAGCCGTCACTTCCCGAGCAGCCCCAACGCCACTTCCGCCGCCCGCTCTCCGGAGAGCAGCATCCCGCCGAAGGTCGGTCCCATGCGCGGCAGCCCGTAGGTCGTCGACACCGCCATGCCGGCCACGATCAGCCCCGGGTGCGCCTCGCCGGTGTGCTCGACGATGGCGTCCTCCGACTGCTCCACCCACATGGCGCCGAAGCCCACGGCCTTTAGCATGCCGCGCTCCTCGAGCTTGCGGACGACGCACGCATCGTGCCCCGTCGCATCCATCAGGAGCTTCGATTCGATGGCGACCGGGTCCACACAAGTGATCTGCCGCGGCAGCGCGGCCACGGGCGACCAGTTGATGACCGCGCCGGCGACGCGTCCGTTCTCCCGCAGGACGACGTCCTCGAACACCGTCATGTTGGCGAACTTCACGCCCGCATCGCAGGCGGCCGCGATCAGCTTGCTGCATGCGTGCGGCCCATCGGCCACGAACAGACCGGGCACGACCTCCTGGCAGGGAATGCCCAGTTCCACCAGGATCCTCTCCGCGGGGTGTCGGACGGTGACCTTGTTCATCAGGTAGCCGCCGATCCAGAAACCCCCGCCCAGGTAGTTGTTGCGCTCGATGATGAACGCCTTCTTGCCGGCCTCGCAGATCAGCTTCCCCGCCATCAGCCCCGCCGGCCCAGCGCCGACGATGACGACATCGCTCTCGACATACTCGTCGAACTGCTTGGCAAAGGCCTGGACGATCGCGCGGGTGACTTCCTTCTCGCCCACCGCGCTGAAGTGCTCGTGAGGCATCGAGTACACCCTCCTTCCCTTCGCTCATGGGCGGCCGCAGCGCGCAGGCGCACACCGCCGCCCTGCTTCTTCCACTAACGGCGGGACACAGCATAGTCGCCTCCCCAAACCCGTGTCAAGTGCGGCGTCTGCGGGGGTGCAGCCGCAGATCGTAGGTAGTTGTGGCACTGGCAGCAGACGGCGGCTGCCAGTGGCACCACCGAGTTCGGCCGGCTGGCGACAGAGGGGGCCGCGCGAGGTGACAAAAGGTGACAGAATCGGACACTTCGCGCCGCGCGGAGGAGCCCCGAAGGCGCATTCTCCGGGCCGGCGCGGTCTCAGACGGGTGCGGGCGTAACGGGCCTGGCACCCAGCGGGCGAGTGTTCTACGGGAAGCGCATGTCCGACGTGCCTGGACGCGCGGTGCAGCGGCAGCTTGCAGGCAGTTGTGGCACCGGCAGCCCCGCGGCCGGCGTCCCCGCGCTGAACCAGAGCACTGGCAGCACACGCCGGCTGCCAGTGCGCCGCCGGAAGATGGCTACTTGTGGAACCCCCCCCAGTGGTAGCAGACGGCTCGTTCCTGGGGGGAGAGAAGGGGGGGCGTGCGACCGGGCAAGGGAGCCCTGACTTCCCATCCCCCCTCGTGTCTCCCTGCCCGGACGCACGGGAGCGGGTCGCGGGGGAGGGTGGCCATCGGAAGCACCTGCCCGGATCTCCCGAGTCCCGGCGCTGCGGCGCCAGTGTCCCTTGACGCAGAGCCTTCCCGTATACTACAATCCCCGGCACAACACTCTCTCCAAACAAGGAGTGACCCTCTTGGCGAACAACGCGATTCTGATCGTCACGAAGAACGGCCTGGGCAAGGTCACCATAGTCGACCAGTTCCGGGCAGCGGGCCGGGGCGGCAAGGGCGTCGCTGCCTTCAACGTCACGACCGAGTCGGGCCCGGTCGTTGCGGCCGTCGGGGTGAACGCCGGCGCCGGCGAGAAGGTCCTCATCACCACGGCCCAGGGCGTGGGCATCTTGATCAAGGTTGACGACATCACCCCTCGCAGCCGCACCGCGGGCGGCGTGAGGCTGATGACCCTTGATGAGGGTGACTCGATCGTCAATGTCAGCGTCTGATTGCCCGACCTGCGAGCCGTGACGCTGCCGGCTCCCAGAGTCCTTGCTCTCCTCTCCCTGCCCTCGGTTCGCCCGCGGGCCGGGAGAGGGGGTGAGGTGGCATTGGCGGCAACTCACGGCAAGTCTCGTGTATCCAGCCGATCCGTATGCCGTCGTGCCTGCGGGTCCCCTGACCCGCATCGTACGACGACAACGGCGACGGCGCGGGTCAGGAGATCCGCAGGCACGGAACGACAGCACCCCATCATGCGAAGGCAACGGCGACGGCGCGGGTCAGGAGACCCGCGGGCACGGAACGGCGGTCCTAGGGAGACCCGCAGCGCCGATCGCGGAACGCCGGACGCGACGCCCTCGCTGGCCCAGCACTTCACCCCCCTCCCGGTCGTTGAGCTTACCCTTGACCTCATCTGCGAGCTCTACGGGCATCTGAGCACCCCGCGGGTGATCGATCCCGCGTGCGGAGAGGGCATTTTCCTCCGGCGGGCGATCGAGCGCGGCCTGACTCTCCCCGATCGCGTGGTCGGGGTCGAGCGCGATCCTGAGTTGGCCCTGGGCTGGAGCGGTTCCCCTGGTGGCCCACGCTTGATCGTCGCCGACGCGCTCCTGGGCCTGGGGGCGCCCGGGATGGAGGGCGGGTTTGACCTCGTCCTCGCCAATCCGCCGTTCGGCACCGGCTCAGCGGGCCTGCGGAGGCTGGACGGGCCCTCTGCTGAGCGCATCGCGGACTCCTACTCGCTCACGGGTGGCCGCCCGGAGCGCGTGCGGCGGTTCCCGGCGGAGGTACTCTTTCTCGAGTTGTGTCTGAAGCTCGCCCGGCCCGGCGGCCACCTGGCCATCATCCTGCCTGAGGGAATCCTGGCCAACGCCCGCTACCGTTTCGTCCGCGAGTGGCTTCTGCCTCGGTTCCAGCTCGACGCCCTCGTCAGCTTCCCGGCCGGCACGTTCCACCGCACCGGGGCGGCCGCGCGGACGGCCCTCCTCCTGATCACGAAGCGCCCGCCGGCGGCCGACCACACGGTTCTGCTCGCGGAGATGACGACGGAGATGACTACCGCGGCCCTAGCTGCGGCCACCGGCGTTGAGGGGGATGCTGCCCGTCACCGCACGACCCAGCCTCAGTCGGACCCAGCCCTGCTCCATCGTCTCGATCCTCGCTACTGGCTGTCCGACTGCGACCAGCTGCTCGCAACGTGCCGGTTCCCGCTCGTCCCGTTGGGCGAGTTCGTCGTGCACTTGGCGTACGGCCCCATCGTGACAGGCCGGCGCTACCCCGCTGCTGCCGATGGCGTGGCCATCGTGAACCAGGCCCAAGTCCGCTTCTGCGGAGTGGACCTGAGCGACGCCCCCCGCGTTCCTCCCGACAGCCCCTGGGTGTCACCGCGGTCGATGCTCGAACCCGGCGATGTGGTCCTGCCGCGTTCCGGCGAGGGCTCCCTGGCGAAGCACAAGGTGGCGGTCTTCCTGGGGGAGGGGCCCGCAACGGTCGGTTCGTTCGTGGACCTGATCCGTCTGCGCGGCCTCGACCCGTTCTACCTCGCGGCGTTCCTCAAGTCCCGCCTTGGCCGCGCACAGGTGGACCGGGTTGCCAACGGGGTGGGCGTCCCGAACATCAGCTTCGATGAGATCCGCGGCTTCCGGGTGCCCCTGCTACCGGAGGCTCGGCAACTCGCCATCGAGCATCGCTATCGTGCCGAGGTTCTGCCGCACCACCAGGCTGCGTGCGCCCGCCATGCGGGACTCCTCCGCGCCGGCGTGAAGCCTGGGGCCGACGCCGCGCTATCGGAGCTGCGGGAGGTGGGGGAGAGGGGCTGGCGGGGGGTCATCGAGGAGCTTGACTGTGAGCTGATGGGGTCGCGCGGCGAGTGAGCCTCGTGTGGGTCGGGAGGCGGGGCGACCCACCGGGTCCCCTACAGGGCGTTCAGCGTTCGGCCAGCGCGGCAAAGACGGTCATGGTGTGGTCGACGTAGTGTGCGCCGCGCTGTGAGTAGGCTTCCAGGAGAATGCCGGGCCCCGCCAGCGATTGCGCCGATACGCGGACCGACAGGCTGTCGGCCGCCACCTGACCCTCCACCCTCTGCCGCCGCACATCGCCCCGCTCGTCGCACTCCAGCAGATACGCCAAGCCCCGCGCCCACACGACGCTGTTCGCCCGGGCCGTTTCCGGGCCGAGGCTATGCCACAGAATAGCGTAACGCAGCTTCTTGTCCGGGCGCCCGACCAGGCGTAGCGTGAGTCGGTAACCATCCGCTTCCGGAGCGAGCTCAACCGCCCTGATGTCCTCGGCCGGCGTGACGCGGTCGGGCGGCAGATCCGCAACCGGGTCAGCAATGACCACTGGCCAGGAGGGCTCGCGGTAGTCGTCCAGCACCGCGAACAGCTCGTTGCGCCTCACGAGCGACTGCAGCTCCGTGCTCCGCGCGGCGTTCTGGCTGCGGTACCGCGCCAGACACCGTCGCTTCGTCTCGACCTGGTCGGGCGTCAGGTCCAGGCGCCACCAGCGCACACCCTCGACCGTCTTCCAGGCGGCGGGAGGCACGAGGGCGTGCCGCGGGTCGTAGCCCTGGGGCGCGGGCCAGTCGTGACGGTGAATGAGGAACGCGTAGACCGGCATGGGGTGCGACTTCCGTCGGGGTGCGCACTCAACGGCCGCCCGCACGAAGCCGTAGGTGGCCCAGTGGTCGCGATGGACGTCGAAGGGCGCCGTCGTGAACAGCGCGGTCGGCTGAAGCCTCTCGATCACGCGCCGAAGGTCACGGAGGACTGCGGCCCCTGAGTAGGCCCCGCCGGGGCTGAGGCTGTTCTCGTAGGGGTTGTGGTCGGTTCGCGTGTGCGGAGACCGGTAGGGATGGTCAAGGGACCAGTGGGGGGCCTGCCACAGCACATGGACACCGGTGTCGGGGTAGCCGAGAAAGGTTACGTGATCGGCAGGGACCCCACAGCCCGCCAGCGCCTTCAGCGTCTCCCGTTGGCGGGACCGCCCGAGCCGCCGGTGCTCCGATGCCGAGCCGCGCACGATGTCCTGCACGAGCATCGCCGCGCGTTGGTACTGGTAGGCGTCACCATTGGTCATCACGACGACATGGACTTCGGCACCGCGTGCGATGGCCTGCTGGATCAGCCCCCCGGATCCGAGGGTCTCATCATCCAGATGTGGCGCCACGATAAGCAGCCGGCCGCCCAGGGCGCCGACATCCAGCGCGTCCACCGCCATTCGGAGTCTCAGATTGGCCCAGTAGATGGGGATGTGCGGGCCGAAGGTGCGCGCGGCCCACCACGTGCCGCACAGAACCGCGGCGGCCCCGACCCACCAGGCCGCTTGGCGGCCCCAGTCCCGCACGCCGCGCGCTCCCCCCATCACTATTCGCCGGGCTCCCCGACCACGGCTGCCACCGCTCTCATCCAAGGGTGTGGGCTCGCCGCAATCGCGTCCGTGACGTCCTCTCTCGTTACCCCTGCTGCAACCGTCTCGCTGACCCGCCTGGCCAGTTCGTCCGCCCGTGCGCCCCGCTGCGCTGCGGCCCGAAGGGCCTCGAGGTGCTGAGCCACCCCAGGTTCGGCCACGCCCTCCAGCGCGCGGAGCAGCTCAGCCGCCCATCTCTGGTCTGCCACGCCGAGCACCGCGCAGGCGATCCGCCGGCGGATGGCCAGCTCCTGGTCGGGGCCGGCCGCCTCCGTACACCCGACAGCGATCTCCTCAGCGCTTGCGCCGCGGAACGCGCCCAGCGCATCCAGCCCCGCCACCAGCTCTCCTACTGACGCGCCGGCGCGGCAAATCGCGTAGGCCAGCGCCCGGGCCGCTTCCGTCGATTGCTTGCGCAGGTGGCGTCGCGCGATGAAGCGTGTGAGGTCATCCTCCGCCATCAGCATCTCGAGCAGCAGCTTCCCGTCAGGCAGCCGGTCGGCGCTCAGGCCACCGAGGCGCCGCGCGTGCTGTCCCAGTGCACGCATCACTGCCCACTGGAGCGGGATCGACCCCTTCCCTTCCCCTTGCAGAGCGGCCGTCACGCCGCCCAGCTCGGCGACGATCTCGCTGATCGCGTCCGCGGCGGTTCGTCTGGCAGCGAGCAGCGCCTGCGTATCGGCCACCAGCGCGGCCAGGGGTCGCAGTGCCACCGACCCGAGTCGTCTGATCGCCGCCACCAGGCGCTTCCTCTCCCGGTAGCTTCCTCCGGCCAACTCGGCGACCAGCCGCTCGGCCACCTCCGGCCCCGTCGCCGTCATTACCGACTGGATGAGCACGGACGTGCTCGCGCGATGCGTGCCGTTGGGCGAGACCGAACACGAGGCATCGAGTCCTGCCTGCACGCTCCCCAGCGCCTCATGAAGCTTCGTGCACCGAACCACGATTCTCTCGCACTGGAGCGCCTCCGCCCATCGTCCCGCCGCCGCGATGGTGCGCCAGGGCGGGGCGTCGCCGCCGAGGTCGACGAACAGCCAGTCCGCCCGGCTCCCCGGCGGAATCGGCAGGCTTTCGGTCAGAGCATCGCCCTCGATCACCTGCACGTTCTCCCGCTCGGCTGCGAGTAGCCTCAGCTTCGCCCGCTTCTCCGGCGCCTTCTCGACCGCCACCACTTCCTTCGCCGCTTGGGCGAGCAGCGCCGTCGTCACACCGGTCGCCGCCCCCACCTCCCACACCACGTCCTCCTTCCCCCCCCAGGAGGCCGCCAGGCGGTAGTCGTCCACCGCCGAGACGACCCACACTTGGCGCCGGCCGAGTGTGAGGTATACGAAAGGTGCGTTTCCGACCCATTCCCTCATGGTCTGCCTGGTCCCAAGGAGGACTTGCTGGGTGAAGCTCGTCCTACGGCAGCGCGAACGGCGGGGGCGACGCCTTGTTCGCCGGCGCCGCCCCTGGTCACTGCTCAGGTTCGTCATCGCGGTTGAAGCCGCTGGTGCAACGGCGTTGCCGGTCGGGGGACCGACCGGCCTACGGGCAATACTGTTCAGTTAGCGACTTCTGTGTTATACTGCCTTCCCGAAAGGGAGGGGTGACGATACCGATGGCACGGAGGGTGGCGCGACTGACGAACGGCGCGCGGATCACGGACTACATCAGTTTG
>Ga0315289_10000543_pt1 | contig 58029 bp, 50 predicted proteins | sample YL17G11_40_MG_FD_203452 | JGI IMG/M metagenome (GOLD analysis project Ga0315289, IMG submission 203452) | Sediment microbial communities from Yellowstone Lake, YNP, Wyoming, USA - YL17G11_40 | ecosystem: Environmental > Aquatic > Freshwater > Lake > Sediment | place: USA: Wyoming | collected... | reverse complement strand
TGGTCTCGGCCGTGCCCTCCCCCCTGAATGCCCGCAGGAAGCTGGCATGGCAAGCGACAATGCTGGCCTCCACTGCGCGGTGATCCGGGTTAGCCCAACTGTAACTGACCGGGGGGTATCGCCTGGAATGGGTACCGTCTCTGGTCGTTATCCGTATCCAGTAGTCTGCGCCGACTTCCGCCGTGCCCTTGTCGCCCTCGACGAACACGAGCGACTGGGGCCAGACATCGTGCTCGTAGTAGTTCTCGGGGTAAGCCATTTCGCATGTGACCGTCGTCTTCCCGCCGTTCGCCAGAAGCATCACGGTGGCGACGTCCTCACCCTTGATATTCGGATGCACCTGATGAATCTGGCAGTACAGACTCTCCGGTTCCCCGAAGTAGAGGCGAACGATATCGAGGATATGCGTGCCCATGTCGGTGAGGATGAAGTTCTCAAGGTCGTTCAACGTGGGCTCGTTAATGAAGACGGGATAGCCCGAGACATGCGTAATGCGAGCACGGAAAGGCGTGCCGATGTCGCCCGAGTCGAGGACGGACTTGAACTGCCTGAGTTGAACCTGCCACCGCCAGTTCTCGTGGATGTAGTAGGGGACGCCGGCGTCGGCGCACGCCTTGACCAACTCCTCGCCAATGGCCACAGAGGGAGCCATCGGCTTCTGGCTGATGACCGGCACCCTGTGAGCCGCGGCCAACTTGACGAAACGCGGCAAGGTGAAGGGGTTCGTGCACAGGTCCACGAAGTCGACCTTTTCGCGTTGAAAGAGTTCCTCGGGGTCGTCGTACACGTTCGGAATGCCGAACTCCTCGGCAAATGCCTCGCCCTTTGCGCGTGTGCGATTGAACAGCGCGACGCACTCGGCGCCATCGAGTTCCCGCCACCCGGCCATCTGGAAGCGTGCCCAGTAGCCGGCTCCGAAGAACGCAAATCGTAGTCTCTTGATCTCTCCACCCTCCCGCATTCCCGCGCCCGTTCTCTTGGTCTTACTCTTGCTCTTGCTCATCCTCTCGTCCTTTGCCATTCACCAGCCGCAATCCCCAATCTTCCCGCTCTTACTTTTGCTTGCTCCCCTTACTGCGCTGCGCTGAGTGTGTGGTCGCGACGGTGTCCTCCATTCTGAGGCAGGATCGCCAGTGAGCAACGGCCATTTCCGGCTCTTCAGAGCGCTCAGATCAGTCTCGGAACACTACGACCGGTCGCACCTGGCTCGCGACTGTACGTCCGCAGACATTCGACTATCCAGCCCGTAGCACCGCCGCCCACTGCCCCGGGCCAGGAGTCTGCAAGTGTGCGCAGGCGCCCGCTCGCATCTGTCGCCGGCCGATCCACCCTCCCTGGTCGATGCCGAACCAGCGCAGGCTGACGCCGTTCAGGCAGCCCGAGATGTCGAGATCCGCGGCGCCGCCGTCTGTGAAGTAGACGGCGTACTGCGTCCCGGGCTGGGCCAGGCAGTAAGCGGTGTTGTCGCCGTCGGCGTGCAGCAGCTCCGGGTGCGGCGCGCAGGTAAAGATGTCACAGGCCGCGGTGACCCCGCGGGCGCTTCGGATCATCCGCTGCGCGGTGTCGCTGAAGCCCAGGTGCTTCTCGTGGAAGCGGGCCGAAGCCGCGCCCCCGATGATGTTCCTCCAGAAACGCTCCTTGCCGTCCTGGTACGTGCCGAGGTACGTGGAGCCGTAGATCTTCACATTGCTGAGCGGGCAGGGCCTGTCCGCAACGTAGGTGCGCACGTACTGGATGCCGTCGTAGTGCGCGCGGCCGACGTTCACGTTGTTCTGCGCGATCTCCAGGTAGTCGTAGAGATCGGGCCGATCGAAGATGTGCAGGTGCTCGGGATCGCGCATGTCCTTCGGATCGCGCATCTCGGTGATATGCACCTTCCTCCGCGCCTCGTCGGCCTTCCTGCGGACGTACCGGGCCCAGTACTCGCCCCACTTCGGCGTCACCATGGTCTCGTTGTTCATGCAGTAGAGCACGTGGTCGTAGCGCAGCGTGTGCGACAGGATCCGATCCACGAAGCGCTGCTGGTAGCGCAGCACCGCGGCCAGGTTGTGCTCCTCGGGGACGGTCCAGAAGAAGGGGTTCTCCGCCTTGTGCGGCTCAGTGGCGACGACGGTCGCGAGGCCCGTGCTCTCCGCGGAGTAGTTCACGTTGTTCGCGGGGTTGAACGGGTTCACCGCCCAGGTGTCCCGGTAGTAGTCGAAGGTCGCCCACAACTCGCAGTCCGTGACGATGCCCCTGGCCCTCGACTCGCGCAGGAACAGCTCGAACCGGTCCCAGTACTCCTCGTTCCACTGGTCCAGGTCGTAGCGCTCACCCACGCGTGCAAACGGCCAACGGTTGCTGCTGTGCTGCCCGGACATGAGGCAGCGCGTCCAGTTGCCGCCGGCCGCAACCAGCGCCTCCAGGTACTCGACCAGGTTGGGCAGGTGGAAGACGCCGACGTCATTAGGCCCTTCCGCGCGCGGTGCCCCGCCCAGCAGCAGCACCGGCGCGCCGCCGAGCGCCCAGTAGTACCGGTTGCCGTGGTAGATGCCTATCCCTCGACCTGACTCGCCCATGCGCGTTCTCCCTCCCGCCCAGAGCCAACGGAATTGTCCAGCGCCGGGCCGGGTCCTGCTAAGGAACACGCCGCGTCGCGGCGACTACCAGTCACACTGAGGATTCTACGCGCATCATCGCGTGAAGCAAATGGCTATGTTGTCTGATGTCCTCATGGTAGGCCGTGCTTGGCTCAACCTGGACGCCGCCCGGCCCGTAGCCCTGATTCTCCGCCGCCATGTCCACATGTGTGACCATCTGGTCGCGGTATTCATCCAGGCATTGCGCTTCCCGAGCCAATCGCAGACAATGCCTCTTGAAAACTGAAAACGGGCGACAGTCGGGCGGCTGATCACCGCCGGCTCAATGACCCGAAGAACCGACGGGCCGTGTGGTGTCACACACCCACGCGCCCCTGCTCGGTCAGGCGTCGGCGGTGCCAGGTGCGGTGCTTCCAAGCAGGCGCCCCTTCGAAAAGTACACGCCCTGCTCGTTGCCGTCAAGTGTCTTGCCGGTGCCCTTCCGGGGAGCACACAACTTCCACCCCCGGCCCTTCATTGCCCCTTCCCCCAAGTCCTGCGACACGTAAACGACACGTTCCGCCGTACCAAAACGTGCTCCCCGTTACCATGAGGTCCCGCGCGGTGCCGCGTCAGCGTTTGGCATAACCACTATGCTGGGTAGGACGTTACATTGTATGAGGTGGCCCGAAGAAGAGTCACGCGTTAGAGCCACTTAATGCCCGGGAACTCCTGAAAATCCTGGTGTCGCCGGTCCGATCCCGGCCACATGTCATGAGGAACAGGCTGAGGGGACCTCTTCTTGCGTCTTCTACCCGTCAGCCTATCCCGCCCGCTTGGCCCGGAGAGTGGCATAGCTAATCACAAGGGGGCGTGAGAGTTCGGGGCGTTCGTTAGTTACAGAGCAGGCCCCTGCTGCCAAACTAACGCACGACTCGCCAGCTTCGTCCGAGAGGCCGACGGGGCGCGTTTCATAGGTGAGCCTTCCGTCTTCGTGGGCGACGACTTGACCGCCCAATAGCCACAGACTTCGGGCAAGTGGGTCACTGAGTGGGTCAGTCGCCACTTGGTGGCCACTTGTCAGTGACTGCTCAGTGACCTGAAAACCGCTTGAAAGCCTCGTTTTGACCCGAAAATGGCCTCGTAAGCCCTTACCCTGTATAGAGTTACGAGTGGATACATGTCTTCCTAAACCGCAGGTCCCGCGTTCGAGTCGCGGCGGGCGTACCATTTCTCGTGTTGGCCTAAACCGTTGCCAAAAAAACATCTTAGGCCAATCACCGACCCGCGCCGTTGGCCCCAGAATCGCCGGGTTCGGCCGGTTTTGAGCCGAGTAGGTCAGCCGGCCCCCCCATCAGGCTGAGCCTTCGGGCACACGAAGCCGAATCCCCGTCCTGCGAAGCCCCGTGGAGCTGCAGTCCTTGCCCATGACATTGGCATGGGCAAGCCGCGAGCCACGATGCTCGTGGCCGGGCGGAACAATAGGGGCGCCCGCTTGCCCGGAGCGAGGCGGGCAAGGTTCACTCTACGTGGGAGGATGGCGGGGTAGATGGACCCACCTACTCCCGTTTCCAAGGCAGCGCTCTGCGACGAAGAGCGGCTCGGCGGCTGATGCCACACCCGGGTCCACGGCAGGCCGGGGTCACCTCCGTGCCATGATGACGCAACCATCCCCCAGTGGAATGCGCTGGATTCCAGAGAACCCCGCACTCCGCAACCATCGGGACACCTGCTCGTACGGATAGGCCTGGCCTTGCCCAGTTGTGACAAGCATATGGACGCCGAAGACCGCTGCGGCTGATGGATTCGTGCCGGACGCATTCACCATCGCATCGCTTATCACCAACTGCCCGCCGCGGTTGAGTGCTTCGTACACACGCCCAATGAGCGCGAGGTTTTCCTGCTCCCCGAGGAGACAGATGACCGAGGCCATCAGTACCATGTCATACCCGTTGCCGATATCGTCCCGACGGAAGTCTCCGCGCCGTAGGCAGACCCGATCAAGGAGGTCGTCTCTCGCAGCCCGTTCGCGGGCGATCCTCAGTGCAGCCTCGTTGGCGTCAAAGATGACGGCCCGCAGCTGTGGATGCCGCTTGGCCATTTCCAGCGTATAGGTCCCGGTGCCGCCGCCCAGGTCCAGTAGGCAGCCAACCCCTGAGCAGTCCAGGATCCGAATGAGGGGCCCGGCCTGCATCTTGGAGTACAGGTCCATTGCAGCAGCGCTCTCACGGGAGGCGTCTTGCCGCTGAGGTGGCCGCACGGGTGTTCCGGTTGTCACGACGTTGCTCAGTCTCGACCACGCGTCCCACATGTCCACCGCATGTTCGAAACCGGTGCTTCTGTCAGGGCCGGGTGGCTCAAGGAGCTTTGCCACCTCGGCGATGTTCGCAAAGCGCTCCCCCTCTTTTGCCAGCAGCCTCTGAGCGACGAGGGCGTTCAGTAGCACCACCAGCGCCCGACGGTCGGCCCCGATGCGCGCAGCAAGTTCGTCTGCAGTAGGGCTCCCTTCGCCGATTGCCGGAAATATGCCGAGTTGTACCGCCGTCAGGAAGATCCGCGCTTCCATGAACCCCCGGGACAGGGCGAGCAGCCTCGCCAGTTGGTCGCTGTATACCACTGCCAGACCTTCGGCTTTCGCACGCTCTATCAGCCGATGATCTTTCGATCACCGGCCGGTTGATTGCTGAGATCCGTCGGCGACGATTTCGAGCTGGAGGCCAGCCCTGTCGTGCGGAGCAGCCGCGACGGCACAGCGTCGCGACCAGCCAACCGAGACATATGGCTCGACCGACTGCGCTTGCAGGGCGTCGGCGACCACCCGATCAGTGCCGTCATTCGCCCGAGCGAACCTTTTGCGTGAAGCATCGCCTCACATGCTTTCTGGAGTCGCCAATCCGGCAAGACCCGCTGACGGTCGTCGTCCCTGAATATGCAGAACGCAATGATCCACCTGAGAAGGCGGTCGGAGAAGGGATCGGTGGCGGCAGCGTCACGGATCGTCCGCCTCGCTGGTTCAGGCATAGCCAGTCCGCACTCGCTCGCTGCATACTGGAGGACGTAGTGGATGAACCTTGCGATGCCATAGTGCACCGATCGTTCCACAACGGCATCCCATTTGAGTTGGCTGCCGCGGCGGGCGGCGAACTGGGCCAGGTCCGCCACGCTTCGGATCTTGCCCGCGAAGGGGTCGTCGCACGCGGTGTGCAGGCACAGATGAATGACCGTATCCTCGGGCGACAGGGCCAGGACTTCCGCGCCGGCAACGGACTGCGGCTGTGCTCGCTGCCAGAACCCCCGGGGGTCGAGACGGAACGACTGATTCGGGGCGACAACGTTGCGGTGGATTTCCACAACAACCCCAGTCGCCCGATCGAGCCGTGGCACCAGGTGATGATGGTGCTCCCGGTACCAACGGGCGGGCCGGTAAGACTCGTCCTCCACATAGCCCACCTTGGCGAGCGTCGCCTCAGCGGCCGAGAGGGCTTCCTCAGGCACCATGACGTCAATGTCGCGCATCGGCCGGAGAGCAATGTTACCCCAAACGGTCTCAGCAAGCGCTGCTCCTTTAAGGACGACTACCGGCACATCCGCCTGGCACAGAGCTTGAAGGATGCGTCCCAGTTCAGTCCGGACCCGTAGTGCGGCGAATCCGGTTACGTAGAAGGCCCGCCGCAAGTGACGCCATACTGGGTCGGGGATAAGGGATGGTGTCGGGATCTGACGAAGTCGGTCGTAGACAAGCGGTTCGAGCCCATTCAAAGCCGCCCGCCGCAAGACCTTGTGCCATGCTGCACGGTTCCGTGGCAGGACACCGATGTCGAGGGGATGCCCGTCGCCAGCGGCAATACAAGCGGTCAATAACCTGGTAGCTGCTGAGCGCATGCGGATCTCACGTCGGCTTTCCGACTGTCGGAGCAAGGATGAGGGACCGAGGCATTCTGAGCATTGATCATGTCGCGCCCCCAGTCGGTATCGGGAAAGGAACGCATCCAGTTCACCTTGCCGAACCTCTTGAGGCAGTACCAGCAGGGGTGATGGTCCAGGAAGCCCAGGGAATGGGCCTTCACCTTCTGGGCTTTCTCCTGCGCCACGCAAGCCACCCGCTTGCGGACCCGACTCGCCGCTTCGGCCAGACTGACGTCCCGAAGATCGGCGACAATGTCATCGGAGCCTTCTCCGTCGGCATAGTCAGCTAAGTGGCAGCAAACGCTGATTGCGCCTCGCGACGTTATGAACATCGATTCCCCGGCGAAGGCTGGGCAAGGACGCAGCGGGTCAGTTGTGAAGTACCCCGCGGTAAGAACTATGCGAGGCCCCACCCGGCGGCGCAAGGTGTGAGCCTCCGTTACGATGTGGCTTAGGTCCCCCGGGGAAAGCAGGTAGCCTCGTTCGGCTGTGCGCCGCGTAGGCATCAGCGGCAGGAGTGCGAGATCGGTGGCCCCCAGGCGCTCGGCCAGATGGGCCACGCCCCTGATCTGCGACAGGTTTGCCCGCGTCAGCGTCATTCGGAACCCGAAAGGGATCTGCTCCCGTCGGCAGAAGCTGGCGGCGGCGACGACACGTTCGTAGGAGCCTGCCCCACGGTTCCCGTCGTGGACTTCCGCCACTGCTCCATCCAGGCTGAAAGCGATGCACCCAAGCACTTCGGGGTAGCGCAGCAGCTGCGCACGGAAGGCTCCGAAGTTCCAGGCATTGCTGACCAGTGTGAAGCGCAGTCCACGGTGCCGGAGGATGTCAACGATCTCTGGGAAACGGGGATGCAGGGTCGGTTCTCCGCCGGTGAAGTGCAGATCGGCCGACCCTAGGCCGTGGGCACCGTCAGCAACTTTCCTAAGGGTCGCAAGCGGTGCATCGTCGTTGTTGCTGCTCACGTAGCAGTGCGTGCAGCGCAGATTGCACCGCGTAGTCAACTGGATGCCTATCGTCAGCGGCATGGTAGCGGGCTCCGGCAGTCACGGTGCGGGGCATTTGAGCAGGTCTTTGTCTCTCAGGGAAGTCAGCACCTGTTCCACATCGCGGCGAACGTCCGCGTCCTGGCCCACCTCATATAAGTCCCGCATCGCCGCCTCCATGTCCTCGGGCGTGTGCGCACCGTCGCACATTTCCCAGACCATGTGCCCTGAGGCATTCAACACGTGCAGGGCGCCGGTGGCGGGATCGTACAGGAGGCATTCGTCACCAAGCTTGCGCGCCATCACGCCGTCTTTGCGGACAGGGTTCTCACTCATTCTTAGTGCACTCCTGCTGCGATCGTCTTCTGGCAGTCCCGGGCGTACATCGCCGCCGGCTCGTCGCAACGCACCTGATCAGCTTCAACGGCAGCAGGCTAAACGATGATTCCCAAGGCAGCAACCGGGTCCGCAGGGCAATCAACCAAGACACTGGCCTCCAGAGCAGCGAACGTCTTTCGCAATGCCGGACAGCAACATAGGAGCGGCAGCCCATGAGAACGTTCGCACAGCGCCACAGTGCCGACTGGAGGTCCCAGTGCCCATTTGTGCTACGCACCTCAACGATCTTGCCGACCAGGTCATCGCGGGGTATCCGGATGCCACGCAAACCGTACCTGTCGGCCTTCAGTTCGTACGTCTTGCGACCGTCCGCCACGCACGTCCCAATGACGCGATGCACAAGGATCCGTCCCCCTCGTCGGAATGCGACAACATCGCCGAAGCGAGGTTCATCTTCGCCATGAGCGACGACGATCTCGTCGCCGTCCCTGAGCATTGGCGCCATGCAATCACCCTCGAGCACGAGGGGCGTGCGCACGCGGCTCCCGCGCCAGAGATCCAGCAAGGCCAGCTTGCGGGCTTCCGGCATCATGGGCCTGCCTCCGTCTGCCTCCAGGCCCCCTGAGAGGGCAAATCCATAACGAGGCGAGCAGTCTCGTCCAGGTCGCCGATCACCAGCGTGTAGCATGCCATGCCTTCAACAAGGGGTGCTAAGTCGAGCACGGAACTCGGGGGGTCTGGAACCGGAAGGCGGGCGGAAGAGACCAACTCGAAAAGAGCTCGCACCTTTGACAGCGGTTCAAGCCGGGGGGCATCGCCGAACCCTCTGAGGAAGATGAGGTACCCCGGTTCACAGGGCTCCGAGACCTTCACGCCCGATATCGCCTCTGCGTCAACGGCGAACTCCTGCCCATTAGCGCCAGTGCCGCTCGGGACGTATGCCGCGTCCAGGGGCAGCCCCAGCAGTCTGGCTGTTTCCTCGCGCACGTTTACCGCCCGCGGGAACGGATCAACGAGCCGATTGGACTTGCGGATACAGGCTATCTCGTCGGAGAGAAATCCGCATCCTTTCTTGGCCAGCTTCAGCGTCAGGGTCGTCTTCCCCATCCCGGATCCTGCGGCCAGCAGCACAGCCAGCCCGTCCAATGCCAGCACCCCGGCGTGAAAGAAGTAGTGGTCGGCAGTGGCCATGGCCACGGTCTGCAGCAAGGCATTCTGAACGAGGATCATGGGCTCACAGAAACCCACTGTTTCGAACTCGCCGGTCGCCAGAGTCTGCCAGGTGAAGTGGCAGTACTGGTCTGTCTGCGACAGCCGGTAGAGTGACCACGGATCCCTTATCTCCAGCACGCCCGAGTTGGCGAGGTCGTCGGCGATGTCCAAAGTGATCTCGGGCTCTATGGCTGCGCCTTTGCACAGGAAACGACCGTACATCACGCGCAGCCGCTCCAACATTGCCGGTGAGTTGGACCGGGCGGAAATGCAATGTCCGAAGAAACTATACGCGTCCTCCAGTACGAGTGGCGTCTTCATGGTGCCCAGGTATCTTTGATCACGTCAGGGACAGCATGGCAGTCCGCTCCCCGCACTGCCAGGGCCGCGTCTCGCTGTATGCTTGATCTATCCGCGTGCCAGCAACCGGGGTCCGCAGTCAAAGGGTCGCCCGTCAGCGCATAAGACAGACAGCGGAGGCCGCCGCCACACTGCAGCGCGTGCTTACAGCCTTCGCATCCCCTGCTTGGCCTGTCATGGTCGCGCAGCCGCTTGAGGACGCCGTTTTCGTAGTAGAGATCGCTCAGCGACCTGTCTCGTACGTTCCCCACAACGATGGGCATTCGGCGGCAGGGGAGAAGGTCTCCGTTGGGCAGCAGGGCAATCAGCCCATCCCCCGCGGCGCAGTGGTATGGGCGGCCACCTCCGACAAGAAACTGAAGCGCTCGGCTGAGGATGACTTTGGTCCGGCCGAAACGGCGCTCCGCCTCGGCCCGGGCATCATCCATGATATGGAAGAACTCGCGCGTCTCTGCGATGCTGAGGAGTTGTTCGCGCAGCGTGGCGGCAGCGCCCCAAGGAATGAGTCTGTCGGCCCACACGCGATCCACGCCCAGTTCGCAGCCCAGGCGCGCTACTTCGGCGAACTCCCGGTAGTTGCAGCGCTGGGCAGTGAACGAGATGACGGCCGGCACGCGCACGCGCACAAGATGCTTCAAAGCGGAGACGGCCTGCACGAACGCTCCCTGCGCGCGTAAACTATCGTTAGTACGCTCCGTTCCATCTATGCTGACCTGGACGAAGCTGGGGCCCAGTTCGGCCAACCTGTTGGCCATGGCCTCATTGATCATGCTGCCGTTCGTCAGGATGGCGAACGTGAGCCGCCCCTTCTCCGCAGCAAGACACTTCACCAGCGCCAGGAAGTCATCGCGGAGGAATGGCTCTCCGCCAGTGACCGTCACATGCCCCCGGTATGGCAGCCCCCTCAGCTCCCCACGACGCCGAGCCAACAGTTCCTTGAACTGGTCGAGCACACCAAGCAGTTCCGCCAGCGAGAACTCCTCGCTGGCATACCCCTCTTGGTAACAATGAGCACAACGGAGATTACACCGCTCCGTCACGTGCCACTGAAGGAGCAATCCGTGCGTGTTCATATTCACGCAGTTCGGCTCCCAACACCCATTTCCCGGCTAAGACGAACCGGCTCCCTTAGTCATGAGCTCACGCCGCAACCACAGCCACCGCCCCAGCCATGGGGCCGTATCGTCTGCAGAAGCTCCTCACGGGTGTACGAAGCCAGTATCCGCGGCGCCTCGTATTGGGACTTCTTACGCTTTGGTTCCTCTTTCCGCATGTCCGCTGCTTCCCTCCAACAACAATGCCATGAGACGAAAGCCCGTCCGCCAGCCACAGAGAGCGTTGCGCACGGAAGTTACACCGTTCCGTAACGTGCCACTGACGGAGCAGTCCGTGCGTGTCCATTCCCACGCAGTCGGGCTCCTAACACCCATTTGCGGGCCAAGACTAAGCGGCTCCCTTAGTCACTGGCTTTAGCCGCAGCCGTACGAGGGTATCGTGCCGTGCGGCCGGATCGTCTCGATCAGTTCCTCACGGGTATACGAAGCCAGTATCCGCGGGACCTCGTACTGGGGCTTCTTACGCTTTGGTTCCTCTTTCCGCATGTCCGCTGCTGTCCTCCAACAACAATGCCATGAGACGCAAATCCGTGCGCCGCAGAGAGCAAAGCCTCTGGACGTTCACAGCCGCCGACATCTCGGCGAATCCGCTCGCCCCGCTGAATAGAAACGCATAATGGCTTTAATTTGCTGCAGAGGCTATACCGGGCGAGTCCTTCGCCTTCGCAGATGCGCCAGGGCAGTCTGAATCAAGGAGTTAGGGATAGCTCGCGTTAAGTACGCCGAAGCGCGAACTCGCTGGGGTGTCTATCTTTCCCAACACAGTGTTGTGTGCCAACCACAGCCTCAGGTTTCTGCACTTGTCCAGAGGGAATAGGCACCGTTTTTGCACGGGCTCACAGGGAGAGGTCCATGGAGGCCGGCATGTCTGAACCAGGGGCGAATGCTGCTCATATTGGAGATGCATTCCAACGGCTGACAAAGGAGCCGTTTGGCGGGGGAACCGCCGGTGCCCTCCGGCAGGGGCCGACACTTCTCCGGAAGGATGTAGCAGGCGTGGCTGCGCCGGTCCCCCTGCCCCCGCCACAAACGCGGCAGGGCCCTCCTTTGTGGGACACAATCCACGCCCGCGCTTCAAGGCGCTTCTATCAGCGTGACGAAATCGGGTTGAGCGTCATTTCGCAGTTGCTCTGGGCTGGCCGGGGCATCCGCGACGAGGCTAACAACGTGCGTCCCCGAACAACGCCGTCCGCCGGCGGACGCTATCCCATAGAAACCTACTTGTCCGCGCACACCGTCAAAGACGTTGAGCCGGGGCTCTACTACTGCGATCTCGACCGGCATATCCTGGTCCCTGTCAAGTTGGGCGATTTCCGTTCGCAGATTGCTGTAGCGGCACACGGCCAGACGATGTGTGCCAACGCAGCAGTTGTGTTCATCTGGACGGCTGTAGTTGAGCGCAGCACGCCGCTGTGCGGCCAGCGTGCCTACCGGTATTTCTACATCGAGGTCGGACACATAGCCCAGAACGTTGCACTCGCAGCCGTCGCACTCGGCCTTGGGTCGTGCCAGATCGGGGGTTTCTGCGACGATGCACTGAATGATATGCTGCAACTTGACGAGGGGCAGGAGCCGGTCCTCTACCTGACTGCAGTTGGCGTACCTCGGCAGACGCCGTTGTAGGTGATGTCAGCCGCATTGCCTTCACCTGCCAAGCCTATATTCCGTACCAGGGGACAATGACTCTCAAGGAATGGAAGGCATCCTGGGAGTTTGGAAGAGGTGTCAAGCGCCAGGGCAGACTCTGGGCAACCTGGAGCGAGGTGGATCAGTTGCCTATCGTCGTATACGCGCTTGGTTATGTTTAGGGCTGAGCAGCCAAAACCCTCTGCTGGCAATCCGACGCAAAGTGGTGGCTATGACCCCTGCGCTTGCCGCGGCTGTCCGTCGGGCGTACAATCCCTGACCATCGCCTGTACCAGCGGGCGAGAGCCCGTACGGACAGCCAAGGGACTGCCTCATGAGTCTGATAGGCATTGACGTAGGTACCAGTGCCACCAAGGCCGCCGCCTACGATTGCCGTGGCCTGCTATTGGCCACGACGAACGAGAGCATCGCCGCCCGCCACCCCTGCCCCGGCGCTTGGGAGCTCGATCCGGAAGAGGTCTGGCAGGCCGCCTCAAGAGTCCTGCGCCGGCTGACGCAAGCCGAAGCCCTTCGGCGAGATCCCCCGGCGTCCATGGCGATCTCGGCTTCGGCTCGCGAGGCGTTCCCGGTTGATGCCGACGGCCGGGCACTTGGGCCCTGCATGATGGCCGGCGACACGCGCGCCTCTGAACGCTGGATGAAGCTTCTGTCCGAAACATGCAGCCCCGAGCAATGGATTCGCTCGTGCAGCCATCTGCCCGAGCGGATGGACCCGGTCTGCCGGCTGCTCTGGTGGCGCGAGAACCGGCCGGAAATAATGGCCCGCGCCAGGTACTTCTGGGGTTGGCACGAGTTCCTGACCTTCCGCATGACCGGCCGCGCGGTCACGGATCCGGGCCTGGCAGCGCGATGGCTGGTCTACGACCTCGACAGCCGAGATTGGTCGCCCCAGCGCTTGGCCCAGTTCGGCGTTGCCCCGGCGATGTTGCCGACGATTCAGACTTGGGGCACGGTCGCTGGAACGGTCGCCCCATCCCCGGCTGCGGAGCTTGGATTGCCCACGCATTTGAAGATCGGCATGGGGACCTTGGACGCTGCTTGCTCCGCGCTGGGCGCCGGGGTCGTCTCACCCGGGACAGCCGCTCTTGTCAGCGGGTCATGGGAGGATTTGGTCGTGCCGGTCAATAGCTCGCTGCCGGTGGACGTCCTTTTGAGAACGAATCTGACCGGCGGGCCACATCCCGGCCCCGGTGGCACAGTGATGTATTCGCTCAGCCCAAATGGCACGGCCGTTGTTGACTGGGCCAGGAACCTGCTCGGCATTTCGCTTGAAAGTCTGGACGCCGACCTGCAAGCGAGCGACTTGGGCCCAAGCCCGGTTCTGGCGGTGCCGCATCTGTCAGGCACGATGCTCCTGAGAGAGCGCGCAGGCCGCACCGGCGGGGCATTGCTGGGGCTGACGTTGGCCAGCTCCAAGACGGAACTGATGAAGGCCTTGATGGAGGGCATCGCCTACGATCTTTGCCAGGCGGCGGCCGTAATGCGGGCCTCCGGAGTGAGTATTGGGTGTTTGCGGGCGGTCGGGGGCGGCGCACGATTGGCATGGTGGACTCAGCTCAAGTCGGACCTGCTGATGACGCCAATCGAGCTGGTCAATCAGCCGCAGCCCGGCACGCTGGGGGCCGCGCTGTTAGGAGGGCTTGCCGTGGGCGCCTTCAGCAGCCTTGAGCAAGCCGCGCGCGAGTTTGTCAAAGTCGAGAGGAGATTCGAGCCTGACACCCAGAGGGCGGGCCTGCATGCCGAACGGCTTGCGGCCTACAAAGCGGCAGTGGGCGAGCTGCTGCGGCTGAACTGGAGTGGGCCGGTCGGGGCATCTGGTTGACCATCGTACGCATCGGCGCGGCCGGCGCCCGCACGGACTTGAAGGCTCCGGCAAGCCGAGAGTTTAGGGAGGCGGAGAATGCGGGAACAGGTGTGCTTTGCCGAGAAGCTCTGTGCTCCGGAAGGCCCGGTCGTGGGGCCGGACGGCTGGATCCTCAATGTGTGCAGCTTCACCCGGGACGAGGCTTGGCCGACGCGGGGCGGCGACATCACTGCCACGCACCTGTCTCGGCCCTGCCGGACGCACAAGGTGTTCAGCACCTCTACGCCCCAGGTGGTGGGCATTCCGGCCGCCCTGGCCTTTGGGCCGGACGGCTGCCTGTATGTCACCGACGAGGGTCGCCGCGCCATCGTCCGCGTCAGCCCGGACGGCCGGCAGACAGACTTCATTAGCTGCTTTGACGGCAAGCCGATCAACGGCCCCAACGATTTGTTTTTCGACTCGGAGGGCAACCTGTTCTTTACGGACCCCTTCACTTCCAACCTATCGAACCGAATTGGCGCGGTGTTTGGGTACGAGTGGGCCACGGGGAGGCTCCACAAGATCAGAGACGGAATGGCGTTTCCAAACGGCATCGTCGCTCGCGAAGGCCGGCTGTACGTGGCCGAGACGTGGACGAACAAGATCTGGACGTACGATATCGTCGGTCCAGGCCAAGCCGAGAACGAGTCGGAGTTTTGCACGCTTCCCCCGCTCGACGTTGACGGCATACACGGGCCGGATGGGATGGCATTCGATGCGGACGGGAACCTCTACGTGGCGACCTATCGGGCGGGCTACGTGTACGTCCTGGATCCTGCGGGTCGGCTGATCGAGAGCATACCCACGGGCGGGGAGAGCCCGACAAACGTCTGCTTCGGCGGAGAGGACTTCGATACCCTGTTCGTGACCGTGGATGACCTCGGCGAGATCACGGCCATCGAGCTCGGCGTACAAGGGCAGAGACTGAACTTTTGTCCCTCGCAATGTGCCAACCACCCGTGGGCGAAGATGCTGCCTCCAGCTCCGCAATAGGGGATGAGCGCAATGGCATTGGATCTCGTTTTCAAGGACGGCCTGATCGCGGACGGCGCCGGCGGACCGGCGTTCGTCGCTGACGTGGGCATTGCCAATGGCTCCATCTGCGCTGTCGGCCGTTTGGGGTCGGTGGGAGCCGCGCGGTCAATTGACGCACGGGGCCTGATCGTCGCCCCCGGTTTCGTGGACATGCACTCCCATTCGGACGTGCGGTTGCTGGACGAGCCCCGTGCAGAGGCCAAGACCATGCAGGGCGTCACCACCGAGGTCATCGGCCAGGACGGACTCTCCTTCGCACCCGTCAACGCCCGGACGATGGAGGCCGTCCGCCAGCAGACGGCCGCGTGGAACGGCGAGGCGCCCGACTCCGATTGGGCCTGGTCGAGCGTGGCGGAGTACCTGAGCCGCTTCGACGGCAAGACGTCCATCAACATGGCTTACCTCGTTCCGCACGGCACGGTGCGGCTTTTGGTGATGGGCTACGAGGACCGAGCGCCCACGCCGGACGAGATGGCGCAGATGCGCCGCCACGTCGCGCAGGGCATGGAGGAAGGGGCGGTTGGCCTCTCGACCGGCCTCTCCTATCCGCCGGCTATGTATGCCGGCAACGATGAGTTGGTGGAATTGTGCGCCGAAGTGGCCAGCCGGGGCGGGTTCTTTTGTCCGCACCATCGCAGCTACGGCAAAGGTGCGCTGGAGGCCTACCGCGAGATGTTCGATGTGGCTCGAAGGGCCTGCCTGCCGGTCCATCTGACGCACTGCGTCATGAACTTCCCCGGCAACGAGGGCCGGGCTGAAGAACTCGTTGCCGAGATCAACGCCCTCGATCCGCGCGAAGTGGAAGTCACGGTGGACAGCTATCCTTATCTTGCGGGCTCGACCTACCTGGCCTCCCTGCTGCCGCCATGGGTGAGCCACGGCGGACCCAAGGGCGTCCTCGCCGCCCTGGCCGATGACGAGAAGGCGGCCCGGATCCGCCACGCACTGGAGGTCGAGGGCACGCCAGGCTATCACGGCGTGCCGATGGACTGGCACACCATCGAGATCAGCTCCGCCGGCAGCGCCGCCAACGGTCGTTGGGTGGGACACAGAATTTCCGAGATCGGCCGTGAGATGGGAATGGCACCTTTCGAGGCAGCCAGGAAGCTGCTCTTGGATGAGGAACTCAACGTCGGCATATTGGTCCACGTCGGGCATGAGGAGAACGTGCGGACCGTAATGCGCCAGCCATGCCACACGGTGGGCAGCGACGGGCTGATGGTGGGGCAGAAGCCTCACCCCCGCGCGTGGGGCGCCTTTGCGCGGTACCTGGCTCACTATGCCCGCGACGAAGGCATGTTCACCTGGGAGCAGATGGCAGTGAAGATGTCCTCACTGCCGTACCGCCGCCTGGGGCAGTGGAACCGCGGGCTCATCCGCCCGGGAATGGCGGCGGACATCGTCGCGTTCGACCCGCAGACCGTGCGCGACACTGCCACGTACGACAATCCCAGGCAATACCCCGAGGGAATCCCTTACGTGGCCGTTAACGGGGTGCTGGTCAAAGACGAAGGCCGCCATACCGGTGCATTGCCGGGCCGTGCGCTGACCCTGGGAGGAGCGGAGTGAACGAGAACAAGGTTGCCCTGATAACCGGTGGCGGGACCGGCATTGGCGCTGCCACTGCGGAGGAACTGGCGGGCAGCGGGCTGAGGGTCGTCGTAGTCGGGCGGCGGGCCGAGCCCCTGGAGGAAGTGGCCGCCCGCATCAACGGCCGCGGCGGCGAGGCTTTGGCCCTGCCCGCTGATGTATCCAGCTACGATGCCATGGAGCGCAGCGTCGGCCAGATCGTAAGCTCCTTTGGCCGGATTGACCTGCTCGTCGCCAATGCGGCCGTACATGACGTTTCGAGCATAGATAGCGGTGACCCGACCTGGTGGGCCCAGCTGATTCAGATCAACGTGATGGGCGTCATCAATGTCGTCCGGGCCGTGCTGCCACTGATGTACCGGCAACGGTCCGGTCACATCATCGTGGTTTCATCAGTGTCAGGGCGCGTGACCTATGTCGGCGAACCTGTGTACGTGGCGAGCAAGCATGCCACGGTCGCTTTTGCCGACTGTTTAAGGCAGGAAGCATCGCCCAAAGGCATTCGAGTGACGACCATCGAACCGGGCATGGTGGACACGCCGATGGTGAATAACCCCTTTGCCCGAGAGCTGATGAAGAAGGTCAAGCCGCTAAGCCCCTTCGACTGCGCCAGGGCGATTCGCTTCGCCTTCGAACAGCCGCCCCATGTGGCCATCAACGAGATCGTGATCCGGCCGACCGACCAGGTCCTTTAGTCGCCAGGTGAGTGGTTCCTCCCATGGTCCATGTGTCCGACATTAGCACCCCGGCCCTGTTGGTCCAGCGCTCGACATTCGAGGCGAACGTGGCGAGCGCCGAGCAGATGGTCCGCGGAACTGGCAAACGGCTGCGCCCGCATTTCAAGACGCACCGCACGCCTGCGCTGGCGCTGCGAGAGGTGACGCCTGCGGTGATCGGCGCAACATGCGCGACCGTGGGCGAGGCGGAAGTCCTGGTCCGCGCCGGCATCGCCGACGTGTTGATCGCCAACGAGTTCGTCACGCCGGACAAGATCCGACGAATCGCTCTGTTGGCAGCCCGGGCGCGCATTCTGGTGGCTGCCGACGCCGAGGGGCCGCTTGAGGCGCTGTCGAGCGCCGCCACTGTCGTACGGTCCACAGTGGGGGTGCTCGTGGACTTTGATGTTGGGCTCGGGCGTTGCGGCGTGGCCAGTCCTGCTCAAGCGCAGAGACTCGCCACAATGACCGCCCGCTTGCCGGGCCTTCGTTTCGCGGGAATCATGGGCTACGAGGGCCGGATCAAGTCGTCCGACGCCGGAGGAGCCAACCGCCTCGCCCGAGCGTTTGAATCTCTTGCAGAAGCCAAAGCTGCCGTTGAAGCCGCTGGCCTGAAAGCGGAGGTCGTCTCCGGCGGAGGGACCGCAACGATCCGCGAGGCGTTGGCCGACCCGAACATCACGGAGGTCCAGGCGGGTACCTATTGCCTGATGGAACCTGACATCGATCACATCGGCCTGCCCTTCCGAGGTGCGGTCGAGGTGCTGGCCAGCGTTATCAGCCACAATCCGCCGCGCATTACCGTCGACGCCGGCCGCAGGACGATCGGCTGCGACAAGGGACCGCCCATCTGCCTGGAGCCGGGCGGCCGGGTGCTGTTTGTCAGCGATGAGCACGTGACGCTCTCCTGGGACGGCGAACCGCCGGCGCTGGGCGACCGCATCCGGCTGCGGCCCACGCAGAACCGCACGACGTTCAACCTGTACGATGTCGTCTGGCTCGTTGGCCCGGACGGAATGGCGGAGGAACTGAAGGTCGAAGCGAGGGGGCGGTCTCAGTAGGCCGGACCAGGTTTCGGACAGTCTGTCCGCACAAGAGCGAGGCTGGCGTGCCGACCGCCGTTTCCGGCTCGCGACTCAGCCAGGAGGAAGTTGCAGAGTGCCTGCCCCGCGTGCGGCTGCTGCGCAGGCCTGATCTCCTTGAGTCATAAGGGCGACGCTCCACGGCAGGCACTCGAAGAAGCACTCGCATCGGAAGAATGGTGCGGGTAAAGGCGGCGGCCGGCGTGATCTGTCGGCTTGATACACGCCCGCACCGGGGCCTGATTACTTCGGGGCAAGCGGCATTCGCCGGAGCAGCCTGACGGAGCGTTTCACTTCAGGTCGGGCTGATCGAGGTGGCCCTTACGGATCACCTTGTACTTGCCGGTCTCGGTGTCAAGGTCGTAGACGTTGAAGTTCGTCCGAATGTCGAAGCCTTCGTAGTGGCGCGCGAAATTGATCGAGACCGAGCCCTCCTTCTCCGAACTGCTGATCCGGTGGAAGACCCACCGCGGCCACACAAGCATTGCAGCCCCGCTGTAAGCGACTGCCCCGTTCTTCTCAACGACCTCCGCGGACAGCATGAAGCGCTCGACCTTGCCATGACCCTTGGTGTAGACCTCAATGTCCCGGTAGCCGTGCAGAACGATCAGGTTATCGTCCTGACACGGGTGCATGCACCAGGGGCGCTCGACCTTTCCGACGGCTCCTGGAGAAAAGGCCCCCTTTCATGGATCAGCCGGTCTATCGCGTCTATGCTGGCGATCGCGCTGACCGGTACCATGCCAAAGTAGACCCCCGGCGTCCGGCGCAGCACGGGCAGAGTAACGATCCTGTACAGGCCGGCGACGTCCTCGACTATCTCGCAGGGTTCCTGCACCTTCGCCCCTCCTCGGTATCCGGCAAAAAGCTGTGCCCCATCGCGTTCTACCACGAGGGTCGGCCTGCGCAATACCGACGCCTTTGCCCGGGCAGGCCGCCGCCTGGAGGGACACCTCAGGACAGGCGGCCGAAGTCGCGGCTGCGAAGGCGGGGACTACGCGTAGCGCTCGGGCCACGTCTGCCGTTCTTCGTCCTCGGGAAAGCGGGTGAGGACAGTCAGCTCAACGATGCTGCGCTCTTCCACAGGCCCGCTGAGCTTGCCGGCAGGGACGCGCGCACCCCTTATTGCCTGGCCCGGTTCCGGCCTGAAGTCCGGGCCGACGCAAGCCAGAACGAAGAAGGTCATGTCCGGATGCACGTAAGCGAAATCGGTCACCTGGCCGACCGGCCGGCCCGACGCGTCCAGTACGACATGGCCCGGCCTCAGTGTCTTACGTCCCTGACCGCGCAGGCGCAGCATGTGTCGTTGCGAGCAGCGCACCCGTGCCATGTAAGCTTCGCGCCCGACGAAGAACGGGGCGTTGAAAAGCGGCACAAACCCGTAACCCGCTTCGGTCATTGATATGCTCAACTCTCCTTCGAGGCTGTGCCCAAACAGCGGCAGCCCCGCTTCGATGCGAGCGGAGTCACGCGTGCCAAGCGCCGCCGGCCTGACGCCCCAGGGGCGCCCTGCCTCGAGAATCAGCCGCCAGACTTCCTCTGCGGTATTCGGATGGACGAAGACCTCAAACCCAACCTGCTCGCCCGTATAGCCAGTGCGAGCCACCAGGGCCGGCACGCCTCCCAATGTCACGGCAACGTGCCTGTTGGGCAAGAGGCAGCGCAGGGCCGCGCGGTCAGCGCTGCTCCGGCTGATCTTCTCGAGAACACGTAACGAGGCCGGTCCCTGAAACGCCAGGTCAATGCGGCTGTCATCGCCCGCGTCGCGTAGGTCTCGCAACTCAATCGCCCCGTCAAGCTCCTTGCCCGGCATCGAGGGGTCAATCATCACGCGGCGTGCGTTTACGGCCGAAATCCAATCTCTAACGTGGTCGGCATTCGCTGCATTCACCACGAGCATGAAGCGGTCGCGTTCCAACCGATACACGTACAGATCATCTATAGCTTTGCCGTCCGGGCTGAGCATGATGGAGTACTGTGCCTCGCCCGGGTCGAGCCGGGAGACGCGGCCGGTCAGCAATGCTTCGAGAAACGTCTCGGCATGTCGCCCGTTCACCGCCAGTGCGCTCATATGCGACACGTCGAACAGCCCGGCTGCAGTCCTCACGGCTCGATGCTCGGCAAGTATGCCCTCCGCGTAGTGGATCGGCATCTCCCAACCGGCAAAGGGGGCCATCTTCGCCCCCAGTTCGCGGTGGACGTCGTAGAGAACGGTTCTCCGCAAGGGCGTCTCGTGCGACTCGTAGAAGTAAGGCTCCTTTGGTGGCACGTTAGCCTTGGCGTAGAGTGCCCGCTGGCCGATGAAGTAGGGCTTGGTCAAGTCCGTCATCGGCTCGCCGCGGAATTCCCCCACCGACGCGATGGAGCTCTCCGGCAGCGCGCCCGCGCTTAACTCCTCGACCACTATGGGCCCGTCAATCTTCTGCTGTACATCCGCTTCGTCAAACAACAGGTAGCCGTCTGACAGGTCTTCGATCCAATGGCGGACCGCGCCAGCTCTGTCTTCATGAGGGAAAAGCAACCACCGTTGTTCCCGCCCAACGGACGGAATCTCCACGGCGATGACGTGGTCAATCACCGTTCCATCCGCCGCCAGCATCGCTGCCATTACCGGCCTGCCGTCCACGGGAAGCCGCGCGGTGAGGAGCTGCCCCAGGGCAAGACGCGTCTTGTCTCCCCGCAGAAGGAATCCCACCCGGTCGCCGATCGGCGCCGGCTGCGTGGGTTCCGTGCGCTGCTCAGGACAGGGCGGATACGGCAGGGCCCTCGCAATCGCCCGCGTCCTTTCAGCGGCCTCCGCAAGAACGCCTGGAGGCACGCGACCGCGACATTTTTGCTCGCCTACCGGCGACCACACGGCAAGGGTTCGCACGGACGCCAGCACGCTCTTAGTAATGCGTGCGATCTCACGGAGCTGCTCTTGCGTTACACCGCGCTGCGTCAGCCACGGCAGCCCGAATCGGAGACCGCTGGCATGGGCGGCGTCAGCGTCCCCTAAGATCATGTTCTTGTTGCAGACAATGCCTGCGATCTCCAGCAGGCGCGAGGCGATCTCGCCGTCCAGGGCCACCTCCCCAGCCACGGGGAACTTCCTCAGGTTGACAAGCAGCATGTGAGTGTTTGTTCCGCCGTACTCGAGCGCAAATCCCTCCTTGGCCAGACAGTGGGCAAAGAATTGCGCGTTGTCCACAATGTCGCGCTGCAGGCGGCAGAAGCCTTTCCTGTCCTCAATGATCAGCTCGAACAGGCGCGCGATGGCGGCGATACTGTTCATGTGAGGGCCACCCTGCAGGCCGGGGAACACGGCGGTGTCAAATTGCCTGGCTAGGGCCGGGTCGGTTGTCATGATGACCGCGCCGCGGGGGCCGCACAGGGTCTTATGGGTAGTGAAGGTCACGACATGCGCGTGTGGCAGGGGGTTGCTGGCGACGCCGGCTGCGACCAGACCGGCCAGATGAGCAATGTCAGCCAACACGTATGCCCCCACCTCATCCGCGATAGAACGCAGGGCAACCCAGTCGAAATCCCAGGGATATGCAGATGCCCCTCCGATTATGAGCCGGGGCTTCCACTGGCGTGCCAGATCCCGGATTTGTGCATAATCAAGCTGGCGCGTGCGTTCGTCCACTTCGTAAGAATGAACTCTGTAAGTCTTGCCGGAGTAGTTGAACTCGGATCCGTGCGTGAGATGCCCCCCGTGTCCGAGGGCCAGCCCCATGAGGCGATCACCCGGTTTCAGAAGCGCCTCGTAGGCGGCAAGGTTCGCAGCCGTCCCGGAGAGAGCTTGCACGTTTACGTGGATTGCAGAGACTGGGGGGCTGCCCGCCAACATCGCGAAGACTTCAGCGATGCACTTGTGGGCGATCAGTTCCGCCCGGTTGGCGTTGATGGTGCCCTTGTAAAAGCGCCTGTCGCTCAGACGCCGCTGCCAGCTGCTGAAACGGGCCTCGTCTTCGGCGGCTTCACGCGGATCGTGCATGAGAAGGGGCTGGGGAAGGCCCTCTGCATATATGCTGCCCAGCTCGCGCGCCACGATGGCCGCCGCTTCCGGATGGCAGATGCTCTCGGAGGGGATCATGATGAGGCTTCGCCACTGGCGGCAGCTTTCAGCCTCGCACACCCGAAGGATCGCCGACTTACGGCCGTCGGGTCGCCCAGCAAAGGGGAACAGGGCCACAGTTCAGACTCCCAGGTCAATGCGACGTGCAGCTTCCGTCAGGTCCAGGCGGGACACGGGTGTAGTCTTCGGCGTTTCGCGAACCTGTTGCGGATTCTCACGGACGAGCCGGGCTATCTCCGCCATTGCTGCGGCGAAGGAGTCCAAAGTCTCCTTGGACTCCGTCTCCGTCGGCTCGACCATCAGCGCTTCCTTGACGGTGAGTGGAAAGTAAACGGTCGGCGGGTGGAAACCGCGGTCAATGAGCGCCTTGGCAATGTCGTTCGCCGTGCAACCGGCCGCTGCTTGCGCAGCGGCGCAGATGACGAACTCGTGCATGCAGGGCCCGGGGAAGGCGATCGCGTAATGCTTCTTCAACAGCTCCATCAGGTAGTTGGCGTTGAGGACGGCGTTGTCGGCCACCTCAACGAGGCCCTCGCGGCCGAGCATGAGTATGTAAGCATAGGCCCGCAAGATCACACCGAAGTTGCCGTAAAACGGGGCAACATAGCCGATGGAATCCGGGCGATCATATGTCAGTGCGAAGGTTCCATCCTCGCGTTTGACGACAAGCGAGATGGGCAGGAATCTTTCCAGTCTGCTCGTCACGCCCACCGGTCCCGCGCCGGGCCCTCCCGAGCCGTGGGGCGTCCCGAACGTCTTGTGCAAGTTCAGGTGTACAATGTCGAAGCCCAAGTCGGCCGGCCTGCACTTGCCGAGGATTGCGTTCAGGTTGGCCCCGTCGTAGTACATGAGGCCGCCGACCTCATGCACGCATCGCGCGATCTCGTCCACGCGCTCTTCGAACAGCCCCAGCGTGTTGGGGCAGGTCATCATGATTCCTGCGACTTCTTCATCCAGCGCCGCTTTCAGTGCCGATAGGTCCACCATCCCCCTTGAGTCCGAGGGTATGGAGACGACCTCGTAGCCCGCAATGGCGGCACTGGCTGGATTCGTCCCATGTGCCGAGTCCGGCACCAGAATCTTGCTCCTGCGCTTGCCTGCCTTTCGATGGTGGGCGGCCATGATCATGATGCCGGTCAGCTCGCCGTGGGCTCCAGCCAACGGCTGCATCGTGAACTTCGCCATGCCGGTGATCGCGCAGAGGAGCTTCTCGCACTCATACAGCACCTCGAGCGCGCCCTGGGTGAGCAGGCCGCCGCCCCAGAGCTGCGGCAGAAGCGGGTGCAGATTGGCGAACCCTTCCAGCCGTGCAACCGGTTCCCCAAGCCTCGGGTTGTACTTCATGGTGCATGACCCGAGGGGATAGAAGTGCGTGTCCACAGAGAAGTTCATCTGGGACAGGCGCGTGAAATGCCTCACTGCGTCCAGCTCGGAGACCTCCGGGAGTTCAGCGGGAGCGGCCCTGCTCAGGCCCGGCGCGAGCTCCCCTGCCTCGGGCACATCGTGCGCCGGCAGCCGCACCGCCCTTCGGCCCGAAACGCTCTTGTCGAAGATCAACTCCACAGCAGTTTCTCCAGCGTCTCCGCGAGCATGCCGATCTCGCATTTGGTCCGTTTCTCGGTAACGGCGATGAGCATGGAATTTCCCATGCCTTCAAAGTACCGGCTAAGCGGAAACCCCGCGGCAAATCCGTGCTGGATAAGTTGGCCGACAACGTCCGCAGCCGGACGTGGCAATTCCACAACGAACTCGTTGAAGATTGGTGCCTCGAACCGCGCAGAGATCCCCGGGATGGCAAGAAGGCGTTTGCGCGCATAGGCCGCTTTGGCCAGACAGAGCCGGGCAAGCTCCACCAGCCCCTCTTTCCCCAGCAGCGTCAGGTACGCAACCGCTGCCAGAGCGCAAAGAGACTCGTTCGTGCAGATGTTGCTCGTCGCCTTTGCCCTCCTGACATGCTGCTCACGGGCCTGAAGGGTCAGCACGAAGCCCTGGCGCCCTTTTGCATCCGTCGTACGCCCCACAATCCGGCCAGGCATCTTGCGCACAAGTTCGCGCCGAGTCGCCATGATCCCCAGGTAGGGACCGCCAAAGCTGAGGGGAAGTCCCAAGCTCTGCCCCTCGGCCGTCACTATGTCGGCGCCCATTTCCCCAGGCGTTTTCAGAAGCCCCAGCGAGATCGGATAACAGGAGACGATCAGGAGGGCACCTGCCTGGTGTGCCAGCTCAGCGATGTCAGAGAAATCGTCCACGCACCCAAAAAAGTTCGGGTTCTGCACGATGACGGCGGCGGTTTGTGCATCCAGCCGTTCAGCTATGCGCCCACGGTCTGTCAGACCGTCAGAGCACATGAACTCCTGCAACTCTATGGCCAGATTGGTCGTGTACGAACGGAGCATCTTCCGGTAGATCGGGTTAACTGCCTCGTCCAAGAGTATCTTCCCGCGGGCCGTCACGCGCAACGCCATCATCGCGGCCTCGTAGAGAGCAGTCCCGCCGTCGTAGAGCGAGGCATTCGCCACTTCCATGCCGGTCAGACGGCACACGGCAGATTGGAACTCATAAATGGCCTGGAGCGTCCCCTGCGATGCCTCCGGCTGGTAGGGCGTGTAGGCCGTGGAGAATTCACCGCGGCTCACGACGGCATCCACTGCTGCGGGGATGAAATGGTCGTAGAAGCCCCCGCCCAGGAAGCTTATCAGGTCCGTGCGGTTCTTGGCTGCAAGCTCTCCCAAAGCCTGCCGCACCTCCAGTTCAGAGCGGCCGTGCGGGAGGTCGCATAATGCGGCACGAAGTTCCGGGCGTATGGCCGCAAACAGATCCTCTTTCGAGCGGCCTAGCACGCGCAGCATCTCGGCACGCTGGGAATCAGTGTTGGCTACGTAGCTCACTGCTTTTTCTGCCTCAAGAAATCTGAATACTGCTGCGCAGTAAGGAGGCCCTCCACCTCGCCCGCCCGTACGCCCTTCAGTTTGCAGAGCCAGCCGGCGCCGTACGGAGCGCTGTTGACTGTTTCGGGCGCTCCGTCCAGAAGCGGGTTGATATCTGCCACCGTGCCGGAGACCGGAGCGAAGACGTCCACTGCTGCCTTGGCCGACTCGACGGCAGCGAGCTCTTGGAACTGCTTGACTTCCTTCCCCAGCGGCGGCAGGTCCACGTAGGTGATGTCGCCCAGGGCCTTCTGGGCGTAGTCAGTGATCCCGACGACGGCAACGCCACTTTGGATGCTCACCCACTCGTGGTCTTTGGTGTAGTACAGGCCTGCGGGCACCTCTGTGCTCTCCGTCATGTCCTCGCCTCCGCAATCTCCAACTGTGCAGCACAACGAGAGTCCCGCAATAGCTTCGCGGGGCCTGAACGGGCGCGCCCTTGTCCAAGTGCCACGATTGGATTGGCCGGTTAACACCGGTCCGCCGGACTGACACCAGACGCCCCCGCCGCGGCTTGTCAGGCTCCCGCTGACCCGGCTCGTGGGCCGCATGTTGGGCACAGGGCAGGCCGAAGCGTGCCTTGCTTCTATGTATACCCGGCCGGCCTATCCGGCGTCAATTCACCTGAGGCTGAAGGCATTTGCGTTGTGGGTCGCCAGGAGCACGTTTTCGGCGTGGGCTGCGGGGGTGAACAACGCAGAAAGAAGAATGATGAATGGACAAGAAAGGCACGAGGTCGGTGGGCCGGGCCCGCTCAAATGGGGCAAGAGATCCCCCACCCGGCCGCCGAACCTCCCCTCATATCTACACTTACAATCAGGGCAAATGGGGCGTCTGTTTGCCCGGACATCGTCATCCCCAGCCACGCGATCGGCCCAGCTATTATGTCCAGGACAACGGGCGCTAAGAGAACAAACTGGCGTGGCGCTTCAGGCACAGCCCCTGGGAGGTGCAGTAGATGTGTATGCCCTTCATGACAGCATGGCTCGCAGGGGGAAGCCGGCATGCTGTTTCATTTGCTGAATAGGCCGCTGCCACGACTGACGAGGCGCTTGCGGCGCCGCAGGGGTTCGTGCGTCAGCGCGGGATTTGTGTCGACCATATCGTCAACTCTCGACGCTTCCCTTGTAGCGGACTCCTGAGGCCAGATCATCGTACCTCTGAGAGCGCCCAAGCTCCGGATGCTCCACGAGGTACCCATCCTGCCACTTCCACTCAAGGTCGCGAAGCGCGTAGATGCGCTGGCCTTTCCGGTCGCCGTAGCCGTCAGCCAACTCCTTCACGGACGGTAGTGCATCCGCCAGTGCCTGTTCCGCGGATAGAAGATGTGCCAGGATCTCTCCGCAGTCAGTCGGCTGAAGTTGGGCGAGGTTCTCCTGCCAGACTGACACGAAGTAGTGCCTATCACTGCGAGCTGGGATAAGGCCATCCTGGGTGAGCCTGATCCATTCTCCTTCAGTCCGGTACGCATCGCGGTCGACACAACGCGCCAGGGCCTCCGGCAACGCCGCCAGGTCGGCTGCGGTTGCGCGACGGTTCTCGAGATCCTTGCCTCGACCCCGGTAGTCCCAGGGCGTCACCAACCACTGGGTGGCTGGCGGCAACGGTGTGAGGTCATTGAGCAGATCGGCGAGGGTGCCTGCAGTACCTGCGCTCAGGAAGATCGTCTCACTTCTGTCCATGTTGCACTCAGATGCGATTCGGGCTGTCTGGAGCAGGAGGTCGTAGTCGCCCGGCCGGTTGGCGAACTCGTCATGGACATGGCGGTTCCCGTAGAAGCTCAGCCCGACTTCGGTGATCCCGGCCTCCCTCAGATCCGTTAACCACTGTCTGAGTTCCACATCGCGCCGCTTGCGCGTCCCGTTGAGCGCCAGGGATCTGGACCCCGGAACGGCCAACTCCCGACGGAACCGGACGTAGTCTAGGATGCACGGGAAATCGTAGGAGTAGCCGACCGTGAAGTCCACGAGCAGCCCGCTTACCTGCCGGCTGTCACGCCATTCGCAAAACCTGGCCGCAATTCCTTGCGCATCCTCATAGGGGACTGTTGAGAGCCTCCCACTCGAGGACAAAAGGCAATGCAGGCACCGGCACTCGCAACCGACGCCGAACCACTGAACAGATACGCTTGCATCCTTCACCGGATATCTCCGCACGAGGCCGGAGCGTCACGCTCGGGACGCCAGTGTTCTCGACGCTAGAGGCTGGCCGGCCGCCGTCCGAAGCGCACAGCAAACAAGGGCCACTAACGCGCACAGTGCAGCGCCCGACTTCCCAGGCGCAGAGCGCATGACATTCCTCCTGCACGGCAACGCAGGTGGCTGAGCATATGGCTGCGGTTGGCCATGGTCAACCCTTCGACGCCTCTATGGCGCGTTCTTCACCGCCTTGATTCTGTCAATGCTCCCGATTACATTGGTGGAGATGCAGCCGCGACTGAGGACGAAGGGCATCGCGGCCGAAGCTTCGAACGGACACTGTCGCAGGCTTACACCACGGTGAGATTGCAGTAGCAAGGGCGCCTGCCGGCCCGCGGCCCTATGCCGGAAGTCGCTGCAAACCGGGCTGTGATGATGCGCGGAGGGGTGGCTGAGTGGACGAAAGCGACGGTCTTGAAAACCGTTGTGCGCCTTGAGCGCACCGGGGGTTCGAATCCCTCCCCCTCCGCCATAGCGTCCCTGCGGAATGAGTCGCTTCACGGGGCGCCCACCGCCCCGGTGCGCCTCAGCCGGAGAGGAACACGTAGCCGAATTTCACCCCCGTCAGCAGGCTCACGAAGGTAGTGATGCCGATCACGGCGCTCTCCGCAATGATCACGCCCAGGAAGAACATCCTGGCGCCGCGCAGTATCTCCCCGCTTCCGAACTTCAGAATGGAAGCCTTGGCCAGCCAGCCCAACAAGAATGAGAACCAGAGTTGCCGGACGCACCATGAGGAGGCTATCGCGAAACCCAGGGAATGGACCGGCCACCAGTAGAACGTCCCGCGCATGAGCATCAACACGGACATCAGGCCCGTGCCCCAGCACAGCGCTCCGTACTCAGGCCGGGCCGACCGTCCCGGGTTCGCAATCATGTCGTGGGCGGTGTTGAACGTGCGCAGGGCTCGATACTGGCTACCGTACGTATTTGCTATGTTCAGAGCGCCGTGATCGTAGAAGACCCACCGCAGCGTAGAGTAGCCGGCGGCCATCATTCCCACGGCCAGCGCCGTCAACATGGCAGGCAGCAGCAGACGCCTGTGCTTCTCAAAGACGGATGCTATCCTCAGCGAATTCATCACGTAAGGGCTCAGAATCTCGCGCGCGTCGTGCAGGAACATGGTTTGCTCCACCTGGGCCACGACTATGGCAGCCCCTGAAAAAGCATGTCCACCGCTCAGCCCGTGCATGATCTCAGGGGGAACCCAGCTCTGCTGAGTGAAGAACAGGCCGCCCTGGGACACCAGGCGGGCGTGCACGAGGACAATCGTGAAGAATAGGGCCAGCAGAACGATCGCCGCCCACAGGCCCATGCCGAAGTGCATGTGCCAGACAATCATGCCTGCCACGGACGCCAGTAGTCCCCAGAAGGCGAGCCGGTAGCTGATCGGCTCGTTGGAATCGTCCGCGCCGCGCAGGCCGACCGCCTTCTGCGCAACCGTCCAAAGGTGCCGCCGCGCCATCCAGAGCATTCCGACCGCGAAAGCCACGAATGCCCCCGCTTGCTGCCAAACCATGAACGGCCCCCACGGCCCGCTCTCCAGCGGCGAGCCCGCATACTGAGCCACTAATATCTGCCCGCATGTGAACAGGTAGAAAAGCCACACGCTCAGCGAGACGTCGCTCGGCACAAGGAAAGCAAAGCCGATGCCGATTGGGTATATGAAGCCGTCCTCGATCTGCATGGGCCACCACGGCGTGTCGGCGAACACCTGGTGGACCGGAACGATCGGCCTCCAGCCGGCCTCGGCGCCAAAGAAGACCGGCGAAAGGCGGATGAGGCCGAAGACGACGGTGAGCACGGCCCCGATCAGGAAAGCCTTGCTGCGTACGAGCCCCGGAAGCATCGCGCGCTCGCCGCTTCCCTCCGTAAACTCCAGCGGCACCCGCGCGACCGGGAAGATCAGACGATCGGATTCCACCCATTGCTTCCGCAGGGCGCCACACAGGAAGATCGTGGCCAGATAGTAGAGCCAGATGAGGATGCCCCAGTTCACGATCACCTTCGTCCATTGCCCCCAGGGCACGCGGACCACCTCCCCCGTCGGCGTGCCGTCGTAGAACTTCTTCGCCACCATGGACTTGGGGTCTTTGCTCAGCAGTATCCCCTCGGGGGCATCCTTGAGCACGTCGTCCTTCCAAAATAGGTCGCTCCGCTGAGCAAGGTAGGGGGCGGCGGCCGTCGTCGGGAACCAGTACCGCATCAGCCCGCTCCCCGGCACCGTTGCCGACACCAGCATCATGCAACAGACCAGCATCAGCTCGGACTGTCGGAACGCCCATCGCGGGCGGATAAGCTTGATGAGGATGTTGACGACGAGGGTCAGGATCAGGAGGAAGAAGAACACGCCCACGGGGAAATGGTTCCCCGTCAGGTAGGTGTTCCCGACAGCGTAATCATTGACGGGCGTGAGCAAGCACAGGCCGACGACCCCCACGATGCCGATCAGGAACGCGCGCCACGTCATGGTCGCCTTCGCCCTATGGACTGGGGTGGCTCACAAGTGCGGCCGGGCCGCAGGTTCCGGCCCAGTATAGGAGAACCGCGCCGGTCCGTCAAATCAGGCAAGTTTGTTTGGCCTGCACATCGTGCGGTCCCTGTGGAGGGAGGTCGCCGCCCTTTTGCATTCCCGCACGGGCTCTGGTATCCTACACCTTCGGGCTGCCTCCTGTGCCCTTACACGTGGCCGCTTGTCGCTCTACCTGCCGACTGTCGGCGCAAGCTGTCATGCTCGGAGACTCGTCACGGTGCTCTCTCTTCGCCATGCAATCCCGTTGCGAGACGTCCGGGCCCCTGCCCAACGGCTTGCCTTCTTCGCGCTCTTCTACTTCTGCGTCTGGCTCCTCATAGACCCGAGCCTCATCTATGAGTCGAACCGGATAACCGTGCGCTTTCCGGCATTCGAGCGCGGCTGGGACTTCTTCCAGACTTTCCTCGCATACCCGGGCGGGCCCACGGCCTACCTCGCCGCTTTCCTCGGGCAGCTCTACTACTACCCATGGGTGGGAGCCGCGATCATCACGGCCTCCGCCTGGATTCTTGTCCTCGCCGCCGGGTCCGTCATCAAACTCGTGAGCGGAGCGGAGCCGCGTGGCGTCCATTTCCTTCCGGCTATCCTTTTGGCAGCCCTCGGCGCCCGCTATGCATTCACGCTGGACACCTGCACGGCGATAACAGCCGCGGCGCTGGCGGCGTGTTTCTACGCATGGCTTCCGCTTCGGCGCTTGTCGCTGCGCTTTCTCGTCTTCCTGTTCCTCTCCTGGGCCCTCTACTACGTGGCGGCGGAGGGCTATCTGCCGTTTGTGGCCTTATGCGCCGTCTTCGAGGCCGCTAAGGGTCGGCAGCTCCTCGCGGGCATGTCTCTCATCGGTGCAGCAGCCGTGCCTCCTGCACTGGGCATCTACGTAATGCAGTTACGCCCGGCGGAAGCGCTCGCTGCCCTCCTGCCGGCCCGGACTGCCCTCCTCTGGCAGACGCAGGTCCTGCTCATTGCGCTCTGCGCCTTCTACCCTCTAATTGCCCTGATAGCAGCAGCACGGCGGGCATTTCGCTCGCGGCGCGCGCTCGCCCCCGGGCAGTTCACGGGGGCGGCCGGGCCGCCGACGGCCCCCACGGCAAGCGCTCTCCGCTGGGTGCTGGAAACCGCCACAGTATGCCTCGTCGGGGCCGCGGCCGTTTGCTTCTCTTTCAATGCCGGCTCGAAAGCACTCCTGCGTATCGAATGGTCCGCGCGGCGCGAGTTGTGGGGCGACCTCCTGCGAGCGGCGCGACGAGTGCCGCCTGAGGACTACAATCCGGGCGTCTGCTGGGATGTCAACCGCGCGCTATTCCATGCCGGCCTGCTGCCCTATGACATGTTCGCCTACCCGCAAGGCTCCGGCTCGCTCATGCCGAGCAAAGAGCTGTCTGAGCGTCCCGAGCGTCCCGAGCTGCCCGACCTGGCCTACATGAAGTTCAGCGGCATCCTCCTTGATCTCGGACGAGTCAACGAAGCCGAACTCATGACTTACCAAGCGCTCGAGGTGCTGGGCAACTACCCAGCCATCATCCGAAACCTTGCCCTCATAAGCATGTTCAAGCAACAACCAGAGGCCGCCCGCATTCTCCTGGGCAAGCTCAGCAAAGATGTCATTTATGCCGCCTGGGCCCGTGGTCTCCTCACACGCCTGGCAGCCGACCCCGAACTCTCCTCAGACCCGGACGTCCAGCGCACGCGTTCGTTCATGATCGCCAAAGACTACGTCGAGGCAATTCCCTTCGAAAGGCTGTTCCTGGAGTTGCTCGAAAGGAACAAGCATAACCGCATGGCGTTCGAGTACCTTATGGCCGACTTCCTGCTAAGCCGCCGCCTCGAGAAGGTCGCCGTGAACATCGGGCGCCTGGACGATTTCGGCTACCCCGATATACCTCGCCACTATGAGGAAGCCCTGCTCATATACGCTGCAACGGGGGCTCACCCGGACCTCCACGGACGCCACATCAGCCCCGCGACGGTCGAACGTTTTGCTGCCTTCAGCCGGTTGCTCGCCCGCTACAAGAATAACCAGGCGGCTGCCCTGAAAGCGCTCGCGCCCGACTACGGCAATACGTATTTCTTCTACTACGCTTTCGGCACGTCAGGATGGCCGCAATGAGGCACCGCTACACTCTCCTCCTTCCGCTCGGCCTCTTCGCGGCCGCCCTGGCAGGCGCGCTGTGCTATGCCCTGCTCCCAAAGGCTGTGGCCATCGCCAATTACTCTTCAGTTGGGCGCGTGCCTCGCATTCGGCCCGATTACACGGACGCCGTCATCCCGCCCAACATCGCCCCGCTGAACTTCCAGGTGGAGGAGGAGGGCGCACAGTACTGCGTCAAGGTACATGGCGACCAGGGGCAGGCCTTCCAGGTCGCGGGCGGAACTCCCGGCATCCAGATGCCTCTCCGACGCTGGAGCGACCTGCTCGCTGCCAACCGTGGCGCGCGCGTCTATTTCGACGTCTACGTCAAAGCGACCGACGGCTCATGGCGCCGCTTCGACACGCTTTCCGCTTCCGTGGCCGTCGAGCCCATTGACCGCTACATGGTCTACCGGCGAATCAACGTCCTCTACAACGTATTCGCAACGATAAGCATCCGCCAGCGCGACCTGGAGAGCTTCGATGATTCGCTCGTCATAGACAACAGATCCTTCGACGGCGGCTGCATTAACTGCCACACGTTCCTGGACAACCGCTCCGACAAAGTGATCATCCATATGCGCAGCGGACGTGTAGACTACGGCGCCGGTATGCTCCTCCTGGAGAACGGCGACGTCCGGAAGATTGACGCGCGCACCCAGTTCGCCCCGAGGCCTGCTGCTTTCATCTCCTGGCACCCCAGCGGCAGACTCGTGGCTTTCTCGATCAACAAGCTGCGCCAGCCGTTCCACAGCGCCAGGATGGAAGTCCGCGACGCCGTGGACCTCGACTCGGCCCTGGGGATCTACAACTTCGACTCAAAGACGGTCACCTCGCCGCCGAGCATCAGCGCCCCCGATCGCCTCGAAACTTTCCCCGCCTGGTCGGCAGACGGCCGCTACCTCTACTTCTGCAGCGCCCCTATCCTCTGGGCCGACCGCAACGCCACGCCTCCCCCGCATTTCGACCAAGTTCGCTACAGCTTGATGCGGATTGCGTACGACGTGGAAAAGAACTCATGGGGAAATCTGGAAACCGTCCTCTCCGGGGAGAAGCTGGGCAAGAGCATCACGCAGCCCCGTCCCTCGCCCGACGGCCGGTTCCTCGTCTTCTGCATGTCCGATTACAGCCTCTTTGCCACCTTCCAGCCAAGCGCCGACCTCTATATCATGGATCTCACAACCGGCAGTTACGAGCGCATGGACTGCAACAGCGAGTGGTCCGAATCTTGGCACTCGTGGTCCAGCAACAGCCGGTGGCTCGCCTTCAGCAGCAAGCGCGGAGACGGCCTCTTCGCCAAGGCCTACATCTCCTACATTGACAAAGACGGCAAGGCCCACAAGCCCTTGGTGCTGCCCCAGAAGAATCCTGCCTTCTATGACTCGTGGATCATGCTCTACCAGATGCCCGAGCTGACCCGTGACCCCTTCCCCATAGTGGGAGAGAAGCTCGCGCACGCGATCCGTTCCGGCCCCTGGGAACGCAGTTCCCTGCCCGTCACCTCCGCCACGCCGGGCGCGCAACGGCAGCAGCGCGCCGGTCCGCCGGAGGCGACCTCGACGCCGGAGCCATGGTCGGCGCATGAGTAGGCGCGCGCACTGCACTTGCCGCCGGCCCCCTCGTCAGATATTGTGATTGCTTCCGTGCAACCCCGGACTTCTCTTCTTTGATGGACGGTCGCCCATGCACCCCATCCCCGGCCGTTACAACACCGACGGCCCGTGGTTCAAAGGCAACACCCACATTCACACCACCTTCTCCGACGGTGGGAAGGACTACGCCACTGTCGCCGCCATGTATGCCGAGCGTGGTTACCAGTTCCTCTTCATAACCGACCACGGCCGCGTTGCCGAAATCGAAGATGTCCCCGGCCTTTCCCTGCTGGCTCTGAACGGAATCGAGATAGACGGAGCCGACGAAACGGGCGCTTCGTTCCACGCCGTCGGCCTGGGGTACAGCGGGACGCTCCCGAGCGGCGGGCCTTCCGGCAGCCAGTCTTTCGGCGTCCAGGTTTCGCACCTGCAGGGGGCGGGCGCAATTGTCGTGCTGGCTCATCCGTACTGGAGCGGCAATTCCATTGAGGACGCCCTCCGACATGGCTTCGACGGCGTCGAGGTCTACAACCACATCTGCCACTACCTGAACGGCAAGTCCACCGGCGCCTACCATTGGGACAAGATGCTCGAGAAGAACCCCCGCACGCTCGGCTTCAGCGCGGACGATGCCCACCTGAACGGCGACGAGCCCTGGGACGGCGCCTTCATAATGCTCTCGGCGCGTTCACTCAACCGGGAGAACATTATGAGGTCGCTGCGCAACGGCAACTTCTACGCCACACGGGGCCCTCGCTTCGAGAGCATTCATGTGGACGAACATCTCATCACCGTCCGGACGAGCCCGGTCGGGGCGATCCGGTTGGTGGACAATACGTCCTGGGGCGCGCGGGCATACGCGGGCGAGGGGCGGACGCTCACCGAAGCCCAGTTCGAAGTCGCTGGGCCGCACGCCTACCTGCGCGTGGAAATTGAGGACGTGTGCGGCCGCCTGGCTTGGACCAACGCTCTCCTCGAGCCGTGATCTTCCAGCCCACGCGGCACCCATAGGCTTGCAGCCGCCATCTTGCGTTCATTAGACTGCCCCTTGGCATCTGCAAGGTGGAACCGGGCAATGCAGTCTCCCGCTGACAGGCCGCTTCCGGACCGCGCCGGACGCACGATCCTGTACCCTTACTTCAGGCTGGCGCACGGGTTTAGGTGGGGCGGAGTCGAGAACGTGCCTCCCACCGGCCCTGCCATTCTTGCCGCTAACCATCAGAGCTTCTACGACCCCGTCCTGATCAGCCTTGCAGTGGACCGTCGGGTCATCTATCTGGCCTGGGAGTACTATTGCAGCATGCCGGTCCTGGGTGCCCTCATACGGGCGTTCGAAGCCGTCCCCGTGGACGTGGACGCTCCTGCGCCTACTGCCATACCGAGGATGCTCCAGGCGCTCAAGCGGGGGCGGCTCTGCGGCATCTTCCCCGAGGCGGCCCGCACCAGAGACGGGCTTATTGCGGAGCCACATCAGGGCGTGGCAGTCCTCGCACTGCGCAGCGGCGCCCCGCTTATCCCAGTCACCATACTGGGAGCTTACCGGGCCTGGCCTCACGGCCTGCCCTTGCCGATACCCGCTCCCATCTCCTTATCCTTCGGCCGCCCCGTCCCCGTTGACCGCATCCGCGCCTCTCACTCTGGGCCGGAGCGAGACCTGCGCGCAAAGATCGCATGTGAGCTGATGCTGCGCATAGCGGACGGCTTCGCGCTCCTTGGCCGGCCGGACCTCACCGCCGCCTGCCGGCAGCGCTTGGCGTCATTCTACCCGGCCTGATGCCAATTTCCGGCACAGCGCTTTGTGGAAAGCGCTGTCCTTGCCGGTTATAATGCGCGGCCTGCGTGGTCGGAGTGCCCGGCGCTCTCGCCATTGATACGAGCACGGCCGATGGTCGCCGCCCCGCCGCATGCCGCAGCCCGCAAGGGCGCGCCGGTCAGCCCCGTCCTGGCCGCCCTTTTCGTCTGCCTGCTCTTCGCAGTCTCCGGCTCCGTCGGCCTCGTCTACGAGGTCACCTGGAAGCACATCTTCAGCATCGTCTTCGGGAATACCACGTACGCCGTCAGCGTCGTCATCTCGGTCTTCATGGGCGGGCTGGCCCTCGGGAGCTTTGTCTTTGGGAAACTGGCCGATCGCGTGCGGTGTCACTTGCTCATTTATGCGCTCCTTGAAGCGGGGATAGCTACGACGGGGCTTCTTGTGCCGTCCGCCTTACGCCACTTGGAAGCGCTTTACAGGGCGGTCTTCCAGGCCACACAGAGCCCAGCGCTCTTGACGGCAGTGCAAGTGGTAGTCTCGGCGGCAGTCCTGCTGGTGCCAACCTTCCTGATGGGCGGCACGCTCCCGATCCTTAGCCGCTTCATGGCCTCGATTCGCGGCGGGGTCGCGCCCGCAGTGGGCATCCTGTACGGCCTCAACACGCTCGGAGCCGCCGGCGGAGCTTTCGTAACCGGCTTCGTGCTCATCAAGGCCCTCGGGACGCGAATGACGATCTACCTTGCGGCGTCAGCGAACCTCGGGCTCGCGGCAGCCTTCCTGCTCCTGCACGTCCTATCGGAAGCGACAACTGGCACCGGTCCCGAGGACGCGCCAGTCAGCGCTGAAGAACCGGTCGGGGAGTCCCCGCTCAGCCGGGCCCGTTTGAGGCTGCTCCTTGCTGCCGTGGCGGTCTCGGGCTTTGCCGCCTTCTCTTACGAGGTCCTCTGGACCCGGCTGCTGTCCTTCCGCCTGGAGGCGACCGTTTATGCCTTCAGCATTATGCTGACGACTTTCCTCTTGGGGCTCGGGCTCGGTGGAGCAGTGGTGGGCCTTTGGAAGCGCACCCCCGCCAAGGCCCACTACTGGCGCATCTACGGCTACCTGGAAGCCGCCGTTGGCATAAGCGGGCTCGCGACGGTTCTGCTCTTCTTCTCGGGGCGCCACGGATACGCCACCTTCGCGCAGCGCGTGATCGGCGAGCTCAGTATTTCCGCCCTCGTCATGCTGGTGCCGACGACGCTGATGGGGGCCGCCTTCCCGATTGCCTGCCACCTCTTTGCCGCCGGCGTGCGAGAGACCGGCAGGTCAGTCGGCAAGGTATACGTCTTCAACACGTGTGGGTGCGTAGCGGGCGCTTTGCTCACCGGGTTCTACCTAGTCCGGGCGCTCGGAACCCAGGGCTCCATAACCTTGGCCTCGTTTCTCATGATCGTAAGCGGCGCAGTGATCCTGGCCTGGTCGCCGCTCGCCCGCACCGGCGGCGCGCGGCAAGCAGGCACGGCGCTGCGCGCCCTCCGTCCCCTGCCCATCATCGGCGCGCTCGGCATCATCATCGTGGCTCTTACGCCCTCCGATTTTCTGGTACGCTATTTCCTGAAGAACCAGTCCGTAACCGTATCAAATCCCAACACACGCGTGTCGCTTCTCGGCTACGCCGAGGGGGCAGAGGGGATCGTGGTCGCCTGCAGTGTCGGCGATGGCCATAAGACCATCGCCGCCGGCTCGACGGACGTGGCAGGGACCAGTTATGTCCTGCGCAACACGCAGAAGCTCCAGGCGCACATCCCCATGCTCATACATCCGGACCCCAAAGAGGTCTGCCAGGTCGGCTTCGGCAGCGGCGAAACAGCACGCATCTTCTCAAGCTACGACGTGGCCCGCTTTGACTGCGTTGAGATCAGCCGAGCCATGCTTAAGGTGGCGGACGACCACTTTAGAGACATTAACGACGGGGTCGTGTCGCGCAAGAACTTCAACGCCATCATCATGGATGCCTCGGCCTACCTGCGCTATACGGACAGAAAGTACGACATCATCGCCAACGACGCCACCTGGCCGAGCCAGTCCGGCCCGGCCATGCTCTTCACGCTGGAGTACTTCCGCAGCGGCCGCGAGCACCTCAAGCCGGGCGGCATGATGACGAGCTGGCTGCCGCTGGACATGCCGACGCAGGACATCAAGACTGTCCTGAGGACCTTCCATGAGGTTTTTCCTTATGTTTACGTCTGGAGCGCCTTAAGCGACCGCAACAGACACGCGCTGATTGCCGGCTCCGACCGGCCGCTCCAAGTTGATGTCCAGCGGTTCCGGGAAAGATTCGAGCGCTTTGCGCGCAAGGATCTGGAGCCCGTGTACCTGGACGACCCCGCAGTGTTCCTCGCCTGCCATCTGAGCAAGGTGGAGGCGCCGGATCGAGAGCTCGATGAGGCGCCGCTGAGCACCGATTACTCTCCGGTGCTGCGGTTCATGTACTCCCGCATGTACGGGCCGGAGGACATAGTGGCAGGCGCCTTCCGGGTGCTGCGGGCGCGCAGGGACTCCATTCTCAGCCACTTGACGAACGCTCAGGCTCTGCCGGACTCGAAGGAGTTCCTCGCCAAGATCGCGCGCTTAGATGACGCTAACGACCACCTTTTGCGGGCGCTTAGCGCTTCAGATAAGGATTTGGAACTGCGCGATACTGAGCTTGCCCGAGCCGTGGAACTCGCCCCGGAGCTTCCTGCCGGCCGCCTCGTCGCCGAAGAGCGCAAGGCAGTGGCTGCCCTCACTCCTGACCAGATAAGGGCCCTGTCCGTGCGCGAGCTAAAGGATCGGGCCCGCCGGCTCGTGCGCCAGCGGGCCTACGACAAGGCACTCCTCGCCCTCCAGGAGTGGGCCGCCAGAGAGCCTGCTTCCGCAGAGCCATGCACAGCTCTGGGCACCGTTTACATGCTCATGCAGCAACCGGAGAAAGCGGTGCCGCTCCTCGGAGAAGCAGTGCGACTTGACCCCCATGCCGCGGACGCGCAATTCAGCCTGGGTGTGGCCTGCGTGCGCATGGGCCGGGTCGCTCAAGGGCTCCCCCACTTGGAGGAGGCGGTCAAGCTTGCGCCGGATTTCGCTGAGGGACATGCCCACCTCGGCACCGCCTTCGGCCTGGTGGACGATGCCGCGCGGGCGTTGCCGCACTTGAGGCGCGCAGTGGAACTGGACCCCGACCTCGCAGATGCCCAGTGCAATCTGGGCGTCCTGCTCTTCAGGACGGGCAATCACAAGGAGGCGATAGCTCACCTTGAGAAGTCGCTGGACCGCGGCTTGAACAGAGCGGGGACGCACCGCATGCTGGCGGAGGCGTATCGCGAAGCAGGCGATGAACGCGCGGCAGCCCTCCACCTCAAGGCCGCCGAACAGGCTGACTCGCGGGCGGAAGCGCCGGACACACTTCGGTAGATGCGGGCGCCGCTGAGCGCAAAGATGCGAACTCCCGCGCCACGCCTCAGAATTCCTCGATGGCGAAACTGCCGAAGACCGGCTTCTCGACCTTCTCGTAATCGGCAAACTTCATCTTAATGGTCTGATCGTGCGTGCCGGCCCTAAACACGACGGCGTCCACGCTCTTCAGGGACTGATCCACGAAAGTCTTCATGCCGTACTGAGACCCGAAGGGCGGCTCGGCGCCGATCTCGACATCGGGGAAGAGCTGCTTCATCTGCTCCTCGCTGACCATCTTCAGCTCCTTGCCCGTCAGGTCGGCCGCCTTCTTGAAGTCCACGTGCCGGCTTGCGGGCAGGACAAGCATGTAGAACTCATCGCCGCCCTTGACGACGACGGTCTTGGCGAACTTGTGCCCAGTCACATGCTCGACAGCGGCCACTTCCTGCGCGCTGAAGGCCTGCTGGTGCTGAGTCCGCTCGAAGGCCACCTTCTCTTGCTTGAGGAACTTCTGCAGGTCCATTTGCCGCCCCTCCTTCCTCCCAGAGAGCTTGCCCGAACGAAGTCAAGGGGGCGCCGGCCACGGGCATAGGAGTTCTCCCCCTTCGACTCCACGCAGTACCATACCCCACACCGCCGCGCGGGTCAATAGGTTGCTTCATTGCATCCCCGCTGCGCTTGTCCACACCGAGGAGGCATCGTGCCATCGGGCAGCGCCCAACATCTCCTGAGGCGAGCCATCCCGCCGCCAGAGGCGGCGCGCCGGCGTCATCGCCGGGGCCGTGCCTCTGCCGGGGTCACCAGCCGGAGGGCGAAGGAGGCCAGCGCACCCCTTGGGCGTGACCGCTATCTCAACGCATAGCCATCCTGGCGCGCTTCAGTTGCCTTGCCTCCGTGCCCGGTTGTGGCAGCAACCCGGACCAAAAGCAGCGGAACACTCAGAGCAGGTGCAGTCCGAGGGCTCGGGCATATTCGTACGCGTCCTCGTACTCATCCCGCGTTATGGGGCGCGCGATCTCGACGTAATTGTGCGCGACATGCATGGGCCGGTACTGGCCCATCACGTTCACGTAGGTCTCGGGCGAGACCTCCTCCGCGATGAAGCGCAGCACTTCCCTGCTGCCCCCTGCGTTGTTGGGCATGACCAGATGGCGCACCAGGAGTCCTCGCCGGGCCACGCCGTTCTCTATCCGGAGCACGCCCACCTGGCGGTGCATCTCTTTGAGCGCCTCGCGCATACGGTCCGGGTAGTCGCGCGCGCGGGCATAGCGGAAAGCCATCTCGGCGTCCCAGAACTTCGCGTCTGGCATATAGATGTCCACCGTCCCTTCGAGGAGTCGCAGCGTCTCCACTAACTCGTAGCCGCCGCAGTTGTACACAATGGGGATCGTGAGGCCGTCCAGGCGGGCGCGCCGCACGGCGTCCATCAACCACGGCGTCACGTGCGTGGGCGTCACGAAGTTCACGTTCTCGCATCCGCGCGCCTGCAGGGCCAGCATGACGCGTGCAATCCTCGCCGGCTCCATGGCCTCGCCCGCCAGACCATGGCTTATGTCATAATTCTGACAGAAGACGCAGAGCATGTTGCAGCCGGCAAGGAATATCGTTCCCGAGCCGCCGCGGCCTACAAGGGGCGGCTCCTCGCCGTGATGCGGCCCCCAGCTCGAGACGACTGGCTGTGCGCCTACGCCGCAGTAGCCTTTCTCGCCTGCGTGCCGGTCCACCTTGCAGAACCGCGGGCAGACCTGGCAGGGATTGGCCCGCCCGTAGGCTTGCCTAATAGGCTCCTCCGAAGGCTGCACGTCCATCGCCATAAGCACCCCTTCCTCAGCTCGGAAACCCCTGCCCTCTGACCCACAGCCATTCTGCGGCGAGGGCCAAGGTCAGAATCGTGACGGGCAGCCCCACCTTCGCGTGCTCGAACCACGTGATGCGCACGTTCATCCTGTGCGCCTGGTCCACCACGATGATGTTCGCAATGCTGCCCACGATGAACAGGTTGCCGGCGAAAGTGCTGGCCAGGGCCAGGAGGTACGGCATCGGGTTGAGCTGGCGGCGGCTGCACCCCTCGATCAGGAGCGGCGCCACGGCCAGGCAGACGATGTCGTTGATCAGCACGGCGGAGAGCAAGCCCACCAGCCCCGTCACCAGAGCAAGCAGCGCTGGGGGCGAGACCTCCATCGCCGCAATGCGCCGCGTGAGGGCCGCGTAGAATCCGCCGAGCCGGAACTGGGCCGAAACGACCATGAGTCCGAGCAGGAGCGCCACGGTCGAGACGTCCACGGCCCCCCAGGCGTCTGTGAGGCTGATGTGCCCGGTAGCCAGTAGTGCGATGGCGCCCAGGAGCGCGATGCCGGTGCGGTCGAGCTTGAGCTGAGGATACTTGCCCCAGATCATGCCCAGGTAAACGAAAAGGAAGACGATCACAACGGTCAGGTCCACCAGCGGTGCCCTCTCCTAACGACGCTTGAAGACCTCGGGGTCCACGCATTGCGGCGGGCACTGCCCTCGTGCCATCGTGGCCAGGCAGCCGGCCGCCACCTGCGGACAACGCAGACGTTGAGACCCATGTCGGCCCTCTCTTTGTTTGGATTCCCAGGTCCATTCCACTATAATGGACGGCCTGTATCTCGGCAAAGTGGGCTGCCGTGGTGCGGGCTGCGGAAGGTCAGGGGCGCAGGGAGGCTTGACGTTTACCTCCCGGGCTGTGGCAAGCAATATGCGGAGCCGATCCTCCAGCCACCGGTAGCTTCCAGGGGATGAAGACGAGGTAAGCAGGGAAGGTCCGCGGCGTCGGGACGCGAACTTCACTATCTTCTCGGGCGTGCATGGCCGTCAAAGACAAGGACCAGGAAAGCGGAAAGCCGGGCGCAGCCAGCTTCGAAGACAACCTCCGGAGACTCGAAGAGATCGTGCATCGCCTGGAGGAGGGAAACCTGGCCCTTGAGGAGTCCCTGCGCCTTTACGAAGAGGGCATCGAAGCCTTCCGTAACTGCCAGAAGATGCTGGACGAGGCGGACTTGAAGGTCCGTAAGCTGGTCCAGACGGCGGAAGGCGAGCTGCGCGAAGAGCCCTTCGAGCCGCCGCTGCAATGAAGCATCCGGCTGCGCCGCCTGCGCGATGCCGTCCGCTTGAGAGAAACAAGAACCATGAAGACCGTCATCATCGTCGGCAACAAGGCGAAGGAGGCGGTGCACGCGGCCGTCGAAAGGCTCGAGCCTTGGCTGGCACGGTCCGCACGGGTGCGGGTGGACTTGGACCTCGATTCCGACCTCGCGGCCGAGGGCGTGGACTTTGCCGTGGTGTTGGGCGGCGACGGCTCCGTGCTGAAGGCCTCGCGGAAACTCGCCCCTCAGGGGATACCGCTGGTCGGGATCAACGTGGGCAGCTTCGGCTTCCTGACCGAGGGGGCCGTGGACCAGGCAGAGGCGATCCTCGGCGATGTTTTGGAGGGCCGATATAAGCTGACGACCCGCATGATGCTCAAGTGCGTGCTCGAACGCGACGGGCGGGAGGTGCTGAACACCCTCGGGCTGAACGATGCAGTGCTGGCCCGGACGGCGCTGTCCCGGATCATCACCATAGATTTCGAGGTCAACGGCGAGTTGGTAACCACCTACCGCGCGGACGGACTGATCGTCGCGACGCCGGTCGGCTCAACTGCTCACAGCCTGGCCTCGGGCGGGCCCATCGTCTTCCACAACCTGGCTGCGTTCATAGTCACGCCCATCTGCCCCTACACCCTGAGCAACCGCCCTCTTGTCCTGCCCAGCGACTGGACGATAAGCCTCGCCGCACGGGACTGGGCCGAGCGGCCGGGGGTCACGGTGGACGGACAGGTAAAGGAGGAACTTGTGGAAGGTGACGTGATACGCGTGCAGAAGGCCCCCGTGCCGCTCAAGCTTATTCAGACCGGCAGAAACGCCTTCTTCGAGACGCTGCGCAACAAGCTCGCCTGGAGGGGGGAGCCCCCATATGCCAGATAGGAAGTTCGAAGTCGTCGTCCTGGAGCACTTCTGCAAGGGCTGTGGCCTGTGCGTCGAATACTGCGAGCAGGGCAAGCTCTACATAGTCCAGAGGCCCAATAAGCGCGGCATCCAGATCGCCGGCGTGCGCCCCGACGCAGATTGCACGGGCTGCCTGCAATGCGCTACAATCTGTCCCGACGCCGCCCTGGAGATCACGCGTCTTGAGGCCGCCGGCCGCCGGACAGACACGAAACAGCCGGTTGGCAGACCAGCCCCATGAGTTCCACAGACGTCCGAATGGCCTCCGCAAAAAGCGAAAGCGTTCTCATTTCCGGCAACGAGGCGGCCGCCGAGGCCGCCATACGGGCTGGATGCCGCTTTTACGCCGGATACCCGATCACGCCGCAAAACGAGCTGACAGCTTACATGGCCGACCAGCTTCCTCAGCGCGGCGGAATCTTCATACAAGCCGAAAGCGAGCTGGCCGCCATCAACATGGTTTTCGGCGCCAGTGCCGCCGGCGCGCGGGCGATGACATCATCCAGCAGCCCCGGCATAAGCCTCAAACAGGAAGGCATCTCCTACCTGGCGGGAAGCGAGCTGCCGGCCGTGATCGTCAACGTGCAGCGCGGCGGGCCCGGCCTCGGCAATATCTCACCCGCTCAAGGGGACTACTTCCAGACGACGCGCGGCGGCGGACATGGCGACTACAAGTGTATCTCCCTCGCGCCCGCCAGCGTGCAGGAAGTCTGCGACCTGACCTACATGGCTTTCGACTTGGCGGACGCCTACCGCATGCCGGTCATAGTACTAAGCGACGGCATGATCGGGCAGATGATGGAAGAGGCATGTTTCGACCTCCTGCCGCCGCCTTCGCCGCCGCCAAAGCCCTGGGCCCTGACTGGCGAGCCAGGCAGGAAGCGCAACCTCATCAGGTCTTTCCGCCTGAGCCCCGACGACCTCGAAGAGCTGAACCTGCGGCTCCAGGCGAAGTACGCCGAGATCCTGGCTAAGGAGTCCCGGTTCGAGTTGGCCGGCCCGGCGGATGCAGACGTGCTCCTGACCGCCTACGGGACGAGCGCGCGCATCTGCCGCCAGATTGTCGAGCGGCCCCCGCGGCCGCTGCCCTTCAAGGTGGCTTTGTTCCGGCCGATCACGCTCTGGCCGTTCCCCAAGGGCCCGCTCGCCGAGCTGGCGCAGAAGGCCCGCGGAATCGTGGCAGTCGAATTGAGCGCGGGCCAGATGGTCGAGGATGTACGGTTGGCCGTTGAGGGACGCTGCCACGTAGAGTTCTACGGACGCATGGGCGGCCAGGTACCCGCCGCAGCGGACGTGACGGACAGGTTGATCTCGCTTTTCGCGTGAGGCACCCAGGGCGGCACGGAATTCGAGGGTTCGTCATGACAGCACGACCGGCCCAGGCCAGGGGGAAGATGACGCTTTACCGGCGCCCGGGCCTCCTGCGCGCCGTGCAGACGCACTACTGCCCGGGCTGCGGCCACGGGATCGTGCACCGCCTGGTCGCCGAAGTCATTGAAGAACTGGGCCTTCAGGAGCAGACAATCGGCGTCGCGCCTGTGGGCTGCGCTGTGATAGCTTACGACTACATAGACATTGACTGGACGGAGGCCGCTCACGGAAGGCCGCCGGCCGTAGCCACCGGCCTGAAACGCATCCACCCGGACAAGATCGTCTTCACCTATCAGGGGGACGGTGACCTTGCTTCGATCGGCATGGCCGAGACCATCCACACCGCCAACCGCGGCGAGAACATAACTGTGATCTTCATCAACAACGCGGTCTTCGGCATGACCCAGGGCCAGATGGCGCCGACCACACTCGTCGGCCAGAAAACCTGGACCACGCCGCGCGGCCGGGACCCGAAAGATACAGGCTATCCCATAAGAATGTGCGAGCTGCTGGACCGACTTCAGGCACCGGCGCTGCTCGCCAGGACGACAGTGACCACACCCCAGCGTGTTCGTGAGACGAAGCGGCTCCTGAAGAAAGCCTTCCAGTACCAGATGGCGGGCGCCGGTTTCTCCTTTGTCGAAGTGCTCTCGCCCTGCCCCACCTATTGGCGCATGACGCCCATAGAGAGTTGCCGACACATAGAGGACACGATGGCTGAAGTCTTCCCGCTGGGCATCATCAGGGATGCGAAGGCTGAAAAGGCTGCGAAATGAAGAAAGCGCCGCGCGTGGGTGACGAAAGCCCCCAGCGGGCTAACGGCCAGGAGCACCGGCTCATCGTGGCGGGCTTCGGTGGGCAGGGCATCTTGACCCTCGGCAAGCTGCTCTGCATGGCCGCCATGCGCGAGGGGAAGAAGGTCACGTATCTGCCTGCCTACGGGCCCGAAGTGAGGGGCGGGACCGCCAACTGCCAGGTTGTCATCAGCTCCGGGATCATTTACAGCCCGCTGGTGGAGCAGGCGGACTCCGCGATCATCCTCAATCAGCTTTCCTACGAGCGCTTCGCCCGCGCCCTGAAGCCGTCGGGCCTGCTGTTGGTAAACAGCTCAGGCGTGGACACAGACGCCGTGCCTCCTCCCCCGCAGGCAAAGGTGCTTCGACTGCCGGCCGCTGAGATCGCCGCCGACATGGGCGACGTCAGGGTGGCCAACGTGATCATGCTCGGCGCATTCGTGCGGATCACCGCCCTGGTCACTGAGCAAAGCTGCTCGGCTGCCCTCGCGGAGCTGCTCGGGCGCCGCAAGGCCGCCTTGGTCCAGCTTAACGAGCAGGCGTTCATCCGCGGCGGACGGCTGGTGGAAGGCGTCTGAAGCTGCGCGGTTCACTTTGTTGCCGGGGCTCCGGCTGGCGTTGCGGGTGCCGGAGCTGGCGCTGCGCCCGCCTTAGGCCCTGCACCCGGGGCTGCTCCTGGCGCAGGGGTTGGCGGCTTTCTTGCGGGCACCGGCGGCAGCTCGACCTTCACCAACTTGAACTCTCCGAGCAAGACCCCCAGCGTCTCGAACTGACCCGGGGTGTCCCGGCAAGGCAGGTCCCGCATCTCGTAGAGGCCGTAGTCCCAGAGGACCTTCGGCGGGGCGCCCTGCCATTCCACGGTCACCAGCCATGACTCGCCGTCGGCCGCAGCTGCCTCCTGAGCGGGGAACCCGACGTAGTCGACCAAAACGCCGGCGTTGCCTCCCAGAAGCCCCAGCGTCGTGCCCCTGACGCGCACCGCCTCCCCGGGCAGCGCGCTGGCCGCGCGCCCCATCAAGGTCGGCTGGTCCGCCGGCACCAGGCAAGTGACTCCGTTGAGTGTGCTGAAAGCAAAACCGATTGGAATGGACACCGGCAGCCCTCCGCGCTGGGTCGGCGCAGTCCTCAGCTCGGGGGGCAGGTTAGGGCCGAAGATCGTTCGCACCTGGTCAGTGTAGTCAACGTTGACCGGCTGGCTCTGCGTCGCATACCGGTAAGCCACGCCGCCAGAGTACTGGCCGTAGGGCTTCAAGCCGACCTGCAGGCCCTCCAGCAAGGCCGTCTTCCGAGCCAAAGCGTCCCTGAGTTCCGGGGACCGCAACGCTTCGACGGTGATCTTGACGTCGGCGGTCGTTCCCGGACCGTGGGTGCACGGGAAGTTGAGAGTCGTAGTGCCCGGCTTCGCGATGGTCTTCGGCTGGGTCATCCCAGGGCCGAGTATCTGCAGTTCCCGGTGTGTCGGCGTGCGCTCCGTGGCGGTCAACATCACGGAGTCCACCAGCACGTGCTTCTCACCCACCGCCGTCCCCACGACGGTCCCTTCCACAGTGATCTCCTGGCCGGGGTTGAGGACCATGCGGCCCCCAAGCACGGCAGGGGTCGCCGGCCAGTCCGGCGGGAGCCCAAACAGCGCCCTCAAGGCGTCAGGGCTCGAGTAAGGCACAAGGCAGACCAAGCCGGCCGCCGTGCGGAATGCAACCGCCGGCACGTACTCCGTCCCGCCCACGACGAGCCGGCCGACGGCATCGGCGATCACGGTCCGGCCGGCAAATGCGTCGCGAAAGCGCACGTCGACCTGGATGTTGTTCAGCGCCGCTTGGTAAACGTCGGCAGGGGCAAGGATCTTGTAGTGCTTGACCGGCACCTGGATCGTTACCTGTGTCCCGCCGGCTCCTGCCTCTTGGGCCTCAACCGCCCACCCTCCCACGGCGGTCAGCACAGCAGCCGCCATCGCCACCAGCTTTGTTCTCTTCATGGTCCGCTCCCAACTCATGAACGGGAATCGTCTGGCCCCGCTCTGGATGATACCTGCTGACGTTCCGCTGTCAACTGTAGCGCAAGCGGTCCGGCCGGCCCTCAGCCGACCTGCGGTGGCACGCCGGACCTCCTTCGCAACAGCCTTCCCTTCTCATAGCTCCCTTCGGCAGCCAGGAGCGCTGCACCAAGCGCGGTGGCGAACTGCCCGCACGGGGGCACTGCCGGCTCCGTGCCCAGCCGCCGGCCCAGCGCCGCTCTCAACGCGCGGCTGTGCGAAGGGCCGCCGTCGAACAAGACGGGCGCCTGACAGCCTGCCCTTGCCGCCAAGCCTGCGACCTGCTCCGCGACGCTCTCAAAGACGCCCGCAGCCACCGCTTCCTTGCCCGCGCCCTCAGCCAACAGCGAAACCACTTCGGACTCCGCGAACACTGTGCACGTGCTGCTGATCCCGGCTGCCTTGCGCGCGCTCATCGCGAGCCCGTCGAGACGCTTGAGGTCCACTTCGAGCACCCTGGCCATCACTTCCAGAAACCGCCCGGTGCCCGCCGCGCAGCGGTCGTTCATCACGAAGTCGCTGATCATTCCGTCAGCGTCGAACGTGATGACCTTGCTGTCCTGCCCGCCGACGTCCACGATCGTGCGGAACCGGCCGGCCGCCCGCTCAGGCCTGGGTGCTTCGCCGAAGATCTCTGCCAAACCATCCCAGTGCCGCCAGAGCCACGCAGCTCCTACCGCGTTAGCCATGATCTCGCTCACATGCGCCCGGGCGGCAGTCGCGAGGTTTCTGCCGTATCCAGTCGCGCAGACTGCCGCGGCGCGTCCCTCCCGTCCCCCGTGCCCGCGGGCTTGCGCCAACAGCGCCTCGCACTGGGCGGATATGTCCGGGCGGGTGGGCTCCTCGAGCCAGCAAACGGGCCGGCCGTCCGCTGCAACAAGGACTTTCACCGCCACGCTGCCCACGTCTATGCCCACCGTTACGGCCATTGCTGACGCGCCTCCTCGAGCGACCGCGGCTGCAAGCGCTACCTCAGAGACTGCCGCCGCGCAAGGGCGGCTGTAATTTGAGCATGCGGTTCAGCGCAACGGCCGCACGCTCGCGGATCTCGTCCGGCACGGTGACGACGTTAGTCATACGGTCCAGCGCGAGCCGTATCGAACTGAGCGTTGTCAGACGCATGGAAGAGCAGACGCTCCCCGTCGCGTAGAACTCTTTGCGAGGGTTTTGCTCCTGCAGCGGGTGCAGTAGGCCCTCTTCTGTGCCCACGATGAACTGCTGCCGGTCGGACTGAGATGCGAAGCCAAGCATCTGCGACGTGCTGCCGATGAAGTCCGCCACTCGCCTCACGGTGGGGCTGCACTCCGGGTGGACCATGATGACGGCGTGGGGGTGCAGCCTTTTGAGCTCCCGTATGGCTTCCGCGTTTATGTTGGGGTCGTGCACGTAGCAGCGGCCGTTCCACGGGATAATGTGCTTCTTCGTGCGTTCGGCCACGTAAGAGGCCAGGTTGCGGTCGGGCACAAAGAGGACGTGTTCCTGCGGCACCGACTCAACCACACCCACGGCGTTGGCGGACGTGCAGCAGATATACGACTCGGCCTTCACCTCCGCACTGCTGTTGATGTAACTCACAACGGCCGTGTCACCCGGCAGCTCTCGGAGGCGCTCCCGAATCTGCTCAGCCGTCGCCATCTCGGCCAGGCCGCAGCCCGCAACCGGCTCAGGCAGGAGGACCGTCTTGCCCGAGCTGAGTATGCTCGCCGTCTCCGCCATGAAACGCACGCCGCAGACCACAATGACGTCGGCCCGCGCCTCTGACGCCTTGCGGCTGATCCCCAGCGAGTCCCCCGCAAAGTCCGCGACGTGCTGCACGGACGGCCGCTGGTAGACGTGCGCCAAGATGATGACGCTGCGAGTCCTTTTCAACTCCGCGATCTCCGCCCTCAAGATCGCTACGTCACCTTCGGCGAACGACATCTGTGACACCTTTCGCTGGGCCTTGATGACGGGTGGGCAGTCGCGCCGGCTCCCTGCAACCTTGTCGCGCAGCCGACCACGCCGGCAGCCACGGCCTCCTTTGCCGCTCGGGCACGCGGTTAGCGCGTTCTCCGGCCGGCCTCCTGAAACGTTTCCTGGAAAAGCTTCAGGGCGCATAGGTCCCCGCACATCGAGCACCTATCCGCCTTGTCCTCCCCCGCAAGCATTGCCCGGAAGCGCTCGCTCGTCAGTGCGTTGGCAAGCATAGCATCCCAGTCGCGCGCCGCGCGGGCCTTGCTCATGCGCGTATTGAGCTCGCGCGCCGCCCTCAAGCCCTTGGCCAAGTCGGCCACATGGGCGGCAATCCTGGACGCGATGACTCCTTCCCGCACGTCGTCCGCGTCGGGCAGCCCCACGTGTTCCCGGGGCGTCACATAGCAGAGGAAATCCGCTCCACAGGCCGCCGCCAGGGCTCCGCCGATGGCGCCGACAAGGTGGTCGTAGCCCGGCGCCACATCCGTCGGCAGGGGCCCGAGCACGTAGAAAGGAGCCCGCGCGCACAGCTCCTTTTCCAAACGGACGTTCTCCTCAATCTGGTTCAGAGGGATGTGGCCCGGTCCCTCGATCATAACCTGGACGCCCCTCTCACGGCAGCGCTCTGCCAGCTCGGCCAGCACCCTCAGCTCATGGAGCTGCGCTTCGTCAGTGGCGTCCTCGATGCAGCCGGGCCGGAGGCCGTCTCCCAGGCTCATCGTCACGTCGTATTCGCGCGCCACGGCGAGCACCTCGTCGAAGTGCTCGTAAAGGAAATTCTCGCGGCCGTGAACCTTCATCCACTTCAGCAGAAAAGTGCCGCCGCGGCTCACCGCCCCCATCAGACGTTTCGCCACCAGAGGCATGGAGGCCCGCGTCACCCCGGCGTGGACGGTCGCAAAGTCCACACCGTCCTCCGCATGCCTCTCGAAGATCCGCAGGTACGACGCCAGGGCCATCTCCTCCGGACCGCCCTCTTCTATGGCCGCCTGGTAGATGGGCACCGTGCCGACGGGCGCGGGCGAGTGCGCGATCACGGATCGGCGCACCAGGTCAATGTCGCCGCCGGTGCTAAGGTCCATGACGGTGTCCGCCCCCGCCGCCAGGGCGCTTCGGAGCTTCTCCAGCTCGCCTTCGGGCGTCCCCCTCAGCGGCGAAGTGCCAATGTTGGCATTCACTTTAGTGCGAAGGCCCTCGCCCACGCCGACGGGGCGCACGTTCGTCCGCCGGTTGTTGGCAAGGACCACCACAAGCCCTGACGCAACTTTCCGAAGCACCTCTTCCGGGCCGAGCCCCTCCTCGGCGGCGACTCGTTCCATCTGGCTTGTGATGGTGCCCTGCCGCGCGCTTTCCAGTTGAGTCATTCGCATGCCTCGTTCCGCTGCAGAGCACGCAGATGCCTCTGCTGCGGTCCTTTAGAGTTCCACGCGATAGCCTGTCCGGACACCTGTTGACGGTCGCACGGCCGCATTCGGCGCCTTCAGAGGATTATACTTCCCTCCGGCAGGCAAGACAACGCGCCCCCCGGCGCGACCTGCATTGCGCTCAGCCTGACGAGCCGGCGCTCACCTTCTGCGAAGGGCCCACAGGAGGGCCATTATGCCCGCCACGGCAACGGCGAGCCCCACAAGGAGCACGAGAAGGGAGTGCCGCTGGAGCAGGCCTTCTTTAGCCAGCGGCTGGGAGACGGCACCGGCGGGCTGCTCGGTGGTCCGGCCGGAATGCGTTGCGGAAGGAGCGGACGCGCCCTCGCCGACCGGCAACGGGCCGGCGGGTTGGACCGCCACTCGCAGCCTGCCCTTCGCCGCGGCCTCAGCGATCTCGCGCAAGCGCTCGCGGTGAGGGCCGGGCGGCAAACAACGCGCGGCCTCAAGCCAGAACTTCCTGGCATCCGCCCGGTGGCCCAGGACATAGAGCCGCTTGGCAGCCTTGATATTGTCAAGGAACACCGTGCGGGTCCGCACTCGCTTGAACCGCTTCACGGCTGCCTCCCAGGCTTTCGTCAGCGGCCCCTGGCGCAGCATCGCTTCAAGCAGCGTGCGGGCTGTCTCGTATCTGCCCGCGTCCAAGGCCTCCTGGAATGCTGGCACGCCGGCGTCGGCGGCAGCTTCGCCCGTGCTGGCCTGCCCGGAAAGCTTAGCTTTCACCGCCATCACCGTCCTGCTCCCGGGCCAGAGCTTCTCGGCTTCGCGGACGGTCTCGGCAGCGGCATCCGTCTGGCCCATGCCGGCCAGGCGCACGGCCTCATGCGCTATCTCCTCGCAGGCGCGATGGCGCGTCTCGATCTCATCCGCCAGGTCTGCCACGCCCGGCGTGCCCGGCGGCAGGGACTCCAGCGTACCCACTGCCTCTTCCAACAGGCCGGCTTCCATCTGCGCCCTGGCCTCGTTGAGCAAGCGGGGGATGTCCTCGGGACGGCGGGCCGGGGGCGGGCGTTGACGTGTCGCGGCTCCACCCGCCGGGGCTCCCTGCTGCTCCGGCCTCAGCTCCTTCGTCATCATCTCCATGAGCTGGAGTCCGTCCGCCGGACGCTTGTGCCTGTCAGGAGCCAGGCACCGCTCGACGATGCGGCCGAGCCCCGCAGGCCAGTTGGCGTTCGCGACATCGACGCGCTCGCCCTGCCCCGGCACCTGCATCTCCGTGCAGCACTCCCAGAGGATGAGGCCGAAGCCGTATACGTCCGACCTCATATCGTAATCGCGGGGGTTCTTGCGCTGCTCGGGCGCACGGTAGGGGTGCATCAGCCGCGGCTCCAGAGCGGAGCAGCCGTTCTCGTACTCGTCCAGCCACAGGGGGACCGCAAAATCGCTCAACAGCACCTGCCCATCGCGGAGAGGGAAAACGTTGGACGGCTTGAGATTGCCGTGAGCGCCCGCATTGCAGTGCAGCTCGCATAGAGCCGCCCCAAAGCCGAAGGCGAAATCGCTCAGGTTATCCCGCAACCAGCGGTCCCGCCCGAGCTGGTCCGCAACGGACCCCGCGGGCATGTAGCGCATGACCATGTAGTAATACTTTTCGGTGCGGCCGCACTCGTACAGGTCAACGGCGCCCTTCTGCAAGCCTTTCCAGAAGGCCAAGTCCGAAGAGAGCTTCTCGTAAGCCCCGACCGACTTCAGATTAGTGAGGGGTATTGCACGAACGCAGCTCTCCACCGCACCTTTGATGAGCGGCTCGGTCCGCCATAGCAGGCAGAAAGGGTCGCGCGCGATTAGCTCGCCCAGGACCATGCCCGCGAACTCGGAGCCCTCCCGCAGAGGCCCCGCGCTGCTCCGGTCTGCATTGTCCTTACTGGATTCCATCACGTGCTTCACTCCCCGCCGTGCTGGAAGATGCATCCGCGGTTCCTACCCCATTGTAGAGCAATCGTCGGGCGCTTTTCCAACATTGCTCTCCGTTTGCGAGAGCCATTCAACGTTTTTCGTGATGACCCGGCAGGTGCGTAAGGAGGCTTTCCATCAGGAAGGGAGACGGACAATGGCCAAGCCGGAAGGTTCGCGTCCGTCGGAAGCGTTGCGCCGGGTGCCGGACCACGCGGCGCACGGGCAGGAGGGTCGCTCTTCGGAGCACCCTTGCTTTGACGCTGGCGGCGCGCGGGCGTCCGGCCGGCGCAACCGCGCCGCGGTCCTCGCCCCGGGCCCTTCAACCTCCAGCCGCGAGCGGGACGCCCACGGGTATCCGACGCGCGCATTCTATTTGAGCACGCACACCGAAGCCGCCGCCAGCAGCCGCAGCATGACGCTCTCAAAGATGACGAACTCGTAGCCGCCGTCAACAGGGCCCACGAAGCCGGTCACGAGATCTTGCCCCACGACGATGGTGCCGTACTGCCTGCCGGTGGCCAGGAGCACGCCGCCTGAGGAAAGCGCCGGCACTTTGACGATGCCGTCGGTCACGAGCACGCGCAGATGCTCTATCTCCGTAAGATTGCCCTCCGGGTAGCGCCGGAACAGCAGGTTGTAGCGGGACGGCGTCAGTCCCAGGGCGTAAGGCCCGTGGTAACCCGCTTCGTCCAGCCTTGTGGCCGCTGCAATGATGTCGTCCGCCGCGGCCCCTGTCTCATCCCACGGATTGAGGTCCAGCGATTGGCTTCCCTTGGTGTTCACCAGGCCCTGGGCGCCGAGCGCCTTGGAGCCGTTGAACAGGAGGTCGTCCTCCTGGCGTGCGCATGCCATGGCGGCTTCCGCAATGACGCCTGCGTCGAGCGGGATGCCGTTCTCCTCGAATGCGGCGATGTCCCGTGCGGAGAGCCGGAACGTCCTCCGGATGAGCGCGACCGGCTTCGCGGCGCTCGCAACGACGTCAACGCCGCGCGCCGCCGGCGTCTCGACGACCTGGTCAGGGCCCGGCATGGCCTTGAACCCGAGGCCGAAAGGCCCCTCCAGGTGCAGCAGCCGGCGGGCCGAAAGCTGGCTCTTGGCTGACTCGGTGACGACGAAATCCACTCTCTCCCAAGCCTGTGCATTCAACGGGGCCTCATCTCGATGCAGGAACTTGTCGGCCATATCTGTCTCCTTCCTGTACCTGTCAAGGATCCGGGCGGCCTCTACTGCCTCAGGTCGCCTATCGTTGGGGTGCTCGTGCCGGACTGGCTCGATGCTGAGGGCTGAGACGAGGCGGCCGCCTGCCCGCCCTTCAGCTCTTGGACGACGACGTTCACTTCGTCTGCGCCTTGAGCCATCAGCGTCATCTCATCGGGCAGCAGGATATTCAGCAAGCGCTGGAATTCGCCGGCGTGCACCCGCTCCTCGTCGGCTATGTCGCGGAGCACCCTCTTGGCCAGTTCGTTATCCGTGGCGTCCGCATGAGCCAGGTAAAGGTGGACGGCTTCCTCTTCGGCGGACAGGTTGAACCGTATGGCCCTGGCAAGCTCCGTGTCCGTCATCTTGCGCCCAGGTACAACTCCGGTAAACGGATCGACGAATTGCGGCATCTTGCCTCTCCTTTCACTCGCGCTGCGGGCGGCCTGCCGGAAACGGGCCCAGGCCCCCCTCGCCAGCCTGCTCGGTCATCTCTTGAGAGCCTTCAATATCTCTCGGCAGAACGCAGGCAGGTCGCTCGGGCACCGGCTCGTGATGAGCTTCCCGTCCACGACCACCTCCTCGTCTGCATATTTGGCGCCGGCAGCCTTCAGATCGTCCCGAATCCCCATCCAGCAAGTCGCCCGCTTGCCCTTCAATACCCCTGCCGAAATGAGAACTTGGCCGCCATGGCAGATCGCAGCGACGACCTTGCCTGATTCCAGCATCCGGCGAGCGACGGCAACCGCCTTGTCGTCCAGGCGTACCTTCTCAGGGCCCCGGCCGCCCGGGATCACCAACAGGTCGTAAGCGTCTGCGTCCACGTCGGCAAAGGCCAGGTTCGCCTCCAGGGCGTAGCCGTGCTTGCCGGTGACGCTTCCCCGCGCCGGCGCGGCGACATCAACAGCGATGCCCGCCTCCTGGAGCCGGTAGTAGGGATAAAGAAGCTCCGTGTCCTCAACGCCGTCGGCGGTCAGGATGATCGCCTTCATGGCCGTGCCCCCGTCGAAGACTTTTGACGCGGCCGAATCTACGGCCGCACCTTCCCCGGGCCCCCGTTCACCACTATTACCCTTTTAGTAAATCCTGCCGGGTTTGTCAACACCAAGCAAGGTCGTGCAGGCGATGGGGATCGGCTCTTGAGGCCCTCTCCTCTCTTTGACAGGCTCAAGCAGGCCAAGTCCAATAAGGGGCCACGGGGGGCGCAAGATAGCCCCGAGCATCGAAAGGAGAGCGCTGATGAGGCCCAGCGAAGCCTGCCTTGTGACGGCGTGGCTCGTCGCCGCTCTGTCGGGGCTGTCTGTGGCTTGGGCGGATGTGCCCGAACAGTTCCGCGTCCGCGGGTCACACGCCAAGCCGAATCCGTACCTGGCTGACCCGGACCTCGGCGCCCCTCGCGCGGCGCAAGTCGAGGCCTCGCTTGAGGAAAGGTCGCGCGGGTTCATCGTGTTCTCAAGGCCGGCCGGCGCGGTCATCGCGCCTGATTACATCCCGGGATCGGGGGAGCGCTGCGCGACCCTTGAGGCGCGGGACTGCCCCGGCCAGTACGGGCCTGTCACCTTTGCGATCTTTACGCTCAAGGCAGGAAGCTTCTCTGTTACGGCGACGGATTTTGCCGCGCCGGACGGAGGAAAGATCGCCGCCGAGAACCTTGACGTGCGCGCTTTACGCTACATCAAAGTGCGGGGCAAGGAAAAAGCGGAGAACATCCCTCTCCTGATTGAGGCCGTTGACGGGAAGGCGGTTCCTGAAGGGCGCCTTCAGCAGTTCTGGATCACCTATTACATCCCGCCTGGCACGGCGCCCGGCGCCTATCAGGGCCAGATGAACATCTCAGTGGACGGCACCCGGAGGCTGTCGCTGCCCCTCCGCATCCGCGTCAATCCTTTCGTCCTTGCCGAGCCGGACGTGAGTTTTTACATGTACTACGGCGGGGAGTCCGACCTGCAGACCGTCTACAGGTGGCTGGTGGACCAGCGTTGCCACGGCATGAACTTGGGCATGGTTGACGCGCCGGTCTCGCGAGAGGGCGACCTGCAAGTTGACGCAATGCGGCGCGCACTCGACATGTGCAAACAGGCGGGCTTTGCCAGGCCCGAGGTCCGAGTGGACTTCTGGAACCGGGTCACTTCCGAATGGCTGAACACTCCTGACAAGAGCATCGGCATGTGGGGCCCCTGGTTCCGTTACTTCCCCTTCACCAAGCAGCTCGACGACCGTTACGTGCGCTCCGTGAGGACGATAGATGAAGAAGCGCGCAAGCGCCGCCTCCAGCTTATCCTCGCCGTGGCCGACGAGGCTGGGAGCCATGCCTGGACCATCAAGGCAACCCAGCACTATAACGAACTGATCAAGGCCCAGGTCCCGGACGTGGTCCGCGAGCTCACAGTGGGCGGCGGCTGGGCTGGTGGCCAGCCGGAAGAGGGTCTCTGGAAGGGGCTCATCAACATCTGGACCACCAACCGTTGGCTGCCCGACAAGCTCGAGGCGGTCCGGGGCGATGACCTGCATGCAAAGATCGGGCTCTACAACATGGCGGGCGCCGGCTCCGCCGCGGGCGGCCTCATGTCGGCGCGCAGTGTCTTCGGGTTCTTCAACTGGAAGGCCCGCGCTGACGGCATCAGCCAATGGGTCTATTGCCACCCGGGTACGCCTGAGCACAACTACGCCTGGCCTGCCGAGAACCCCTCGGATGGCACGGTGCCGACGCTGCGCTGGGAGGCGGCGCGCGAGGGGACAAAGGACCGCCGCTACCTTGCAACGCTCGAGGAGCGCCTGGCCGGCAGGCAGGACGCTCTGGCGGAGGACGCACGCAAGTTCCTCGCTGACATCGCCGCACAGATCGAGTTGCGCACCGAGGACTACGACCCCGTCGGCGGCGGGCGCGTTCCTGCGCTCCCGCCCGAGACCTACGATGAATGGCGCGCCAAGATCGCCGACTTCATAGAGGCTCTGGCGACGGGAGGTCGTTAGAAGGCATGTGCTTGGGATTCGAGGTTATGGTTGCGCTCCGCTTCGTTCGCTGACGCCGGCCGCCTTGCTCTTCTGAATTCTGTGGATGAGCCGGGCCGTCAGCACGCCCCCCGAGACGACCCTCACGTGCGTCGCGACAAGGCGCCAGAACAAGACGACCCAGACGAGGGCAGAGGCGGGCACGGGACCCTTCAGCACGATCCCTATGCCGGCCTCGGCTCCCCCGCTGCCACCGGGAGTGGGCATGAAGACCACGACCAACTCCACCACGGCCGCGCCCGCTATGGATTCCCAATACGGCACATGGTAGCCGAAGGCCGCCGCGCACAGGGGGACGATGGACAGATAGGCCAGAGCATGCGCAACGGTCAGGAAGCATGCGCCGATGAGCACGAAGGGCCGGTCGCGAAATGCGCCCGAGAGGAGGTCCCAACCTTCCCCGGCCGTGGTCTCCAGCCATGCAAGCATGCGGCTTGGGAACTCAGAGTACCGGGTGCGGGGGCCTCGCACCGCAGGCGCCTGTTTCAGCCGTCTCTTCAGGATCGCCCGCGCGGCGAACGCGAGCAGAAGGAGCGCTACAACCACCGCGCATATGGCGCCCACTACCGGGCCGGCCGTCCTGGCGAATCCCTTGAACTGCTCGGGCTTTATGATGGCCACCGTCGGGAAGGCCAGGGCACAGACGAGCAGCGGGAGCAGCACTCTGATGCCCGTGACCGCTGCCGCGGCCCCCGTGGTGAAACCCCGCCGCACCAGGAGCCAGACCATGCTCACTTCGCCGCCGAGGGACGACGGCGTGATTGCCGAGAAGAAAGCGTAAACGAGCACCAGACGCAGAGACTCGAAAAAGGGCAGGCGCATCAGACCCAGCCAACAGAGGACTTGGAGCCGAAACGCGTCCAGGCCGATGGCGAGCAGCGCCAGAGCTACGGCAAGCGCCAGAGGTGCCAACCTGACCTCCGACAGCGCCTTCAGGTTTAGTTCCTGGCCCGACAGAATCCAGACGCTTGCCAGCCCCAGGAGGGCGAAGATCAGGAATGGCCACGGAAACCTGATGCCCGCTAACACGCCACCTGCAGCCCCGCCGGCAGGCTGCTCGGTTCCGGGCTGTGACGGTGTCGAAGCCACTCCAATTCCAATCCTCTGCGGTCGTATTCTCCGATGGCGCCGGCCATCGTTGCTCCATCCCTCAGAAAAGCCGGCACCACCGCACGGATCGGCAGGAACGCGGACGTGCTGCGGGGCGTCCAGTATGGCCGGCCGGGATTGCGCTGTCAACCGGCGAAGTCTGTTTGTGTCAACGGCAGATAGAAATGTCCGGTGTTTGCGGCCATTAGAAATGTCCGGTTGCTGCCTTGTAGCTCTTGCGCCAAGGGTGGTCCGGCGCTGGACGA
>Ga0315289_10000542_pt1 | contig 58041 bp, 31 predicted proteins | sample YL17G11_40_MG_FD_203452 | JGI IMG/M metagenome (GOLD analysis project Ga0315289, IMG submission 203452) | Sediment microbial communities from Yellowstone Lake, YNP, Wyoming, USA - YL17G11_40 | ecosystem: Environmental > Aquatic > Freshwater > Lake > Sediment | place: USA: Wyoming | collected... | reverse complement strand
AGAGAGAGAGAGAGAGAGAAGAAGAAGAAGAAGAAGAAGAAGAGGAAGAAGAGAGAGAAGGTGAGAAACGACGTCTGAGGCAGGAGCAACGGGAGAGGGGGTGGAGTCGAGAAAGCGACCGAATCTCCACTTTGCTGCTGCCAACGCCGCCCGCCCTTCCTTCCGGACGGGCTGCCCATCGTTCGCTCTCCCCTCCTTTCATTCTTCTTACCGCTCCCCCTGCTTTGAAGGGCAGCTGAACCTCGGGTAGTCGTAGAGCTCCGTCATCAGCTTCTTGAACTTATCGCGGGTCTTGCACTGCGCCAGGACCGAGGCGGTGAGCACGTTTTGCTTCTCGACAAAGGCCTCGGTCTCTTTCGAGTCCGGGTCCTCGAGCCAGCGGTAAGGGTCGGCGATTTCCTCGCCGTGCAGCGTCTCCACGACCGAGGCGTCTCTGCGGATGGAAGGGTAGGAGGAGGCAGGGACGGAGAGGGCGCCCTGCGGGGCGCCGGTAGTTGCTGTTGTTGTCGTCGTCGTTGTTGTTTTGGAGGAGGCGGAGGAGGTCGAGGAGGTGGTGAAAGGAGGAAGAGAGAGAAGAGTCGAAGCCGGTGCCCTTTTTTCGATGGTCGCGTTCTCTCTCTGCAGTCGGTCTCAGGTTCTCTTTTTCACTCACAGAGCTTTCTGCGTCCGTGCTCGTATCGAGAGCGGATCGAGGAGAAGGAAAGAGCCACCGAAGAAGGCTGGGGCGGCATATCAATGTTCGATCGCAGGGCCACTCTGATCGATCCCTCTCTCTGATCGATGCTCTCGACCTTGCTCCTCTTTGCTCACCTGCGACCATGACGGCGGCTCCGCGGCGCTGCTGCTGCTGCTGCTGCTGCGATCCGGCGACGATGCGTGTGTTCCCTCTCGAGACGAAAAGGGAGATCGCCCTGCTGCTGTTGCCCGCTGCTGCTGCCGTGCGAGCGAGCCGGAGCATGAAGAAAAGGAAAGACGAAGGGCGTCGGAAAAAAGTGCGAGGGAGGAAAAAGCTCTCTCTCCCTCTCCCTCTCGCTCGCTTCTCGCTGCTTCGCCATAAAAAAAGAAAAAAAAGGCGTCGAGCGCTCCTCTTCTCTTCGATGCACCCTTGACAGACACGCTCTCGTCGTAGTTACGTTCCATTTTTTCCAGTCGCTCGCTCTCGACATGCATTCTTCGGCGCTGGCGCGTCGAGGTGGCGCGAGGATGGCTTCCAAGCCGTCAACGAGCCCGTCCTTGTCGTCGTCGTCGTCGTCATCGATGTCGAGCGTCGCTTTTCGTCGAGCATCATCGCCCCTGCTTCTTCTGGCCAACAGGTAAAGGATGAACGCGTCGATTTGGCACCCTTGGCTCCCTTGCTCGCTCTTTCTCTCTTTCCGAATTGGCGCATTCTGACATTTTCTTGCCCATGAGAGGGGAAAGGGGGCCAGCAGGGAGCTTTGTCGAGGCGCGAAGGAGGCATCACGTTTGAAGCACGCGAGCTCGCCGCGAGAGCCACAGAAAAAAAAAACTCGACCTCAACCTCTTTTTTGTTCCCTCTCTCTCTCGCGCTCACGTTCTCACTTTCGTTTCTTCCTGCTCTCTCTGACCAGGCGCGCCTCGAGCACCATCGTCGCCGTCGCGGGGCGACGAGCGTCAGCGGCATCTCTTTCGTCGTCGCGCTCGACTTTAGTCTCAGCAGCAACTACAGCAGCGGCAGCAGCGACGGCACCTCCTTCGCCTCCTCCTCAAAAACTCCTCGTCGTCGACGGCCGGCTTGCAAGGCCCGGCGAGACGTGCCCCTCGGGGCAACAAGGGATGGAGGGCCTCTTCAAGCCCGCCCTCTCTGGCTGCCCTTTCCCCATGGGGGCGTCCCTCGTCGAGAGGAGCCAAGCTTCCCTTTCGTCTTCTGCTGCTGCTGCGAGCCTCGTCGTCAACTTTGCCGTCTTCTCCTCGGCCGCGACCTCGGTCCGGCTCTGCCTGTTCTCCCGCGCAGACCTCGACGCCGGGCGCACCACCGCGGAGCTCGAGCTCGACCCGCTGCTCAACCGCACGGGCGACGTCTGGCACGCCATGCTCGAGGTCGAGGACGCCGAGCTGATGTACGGCTACCGGATGTCGGGGCCGAACCAGGAGAAAGGCGGAGGAGGCGATGGAGGGGGCGAGGGAGGAGGAGCAGGGGCGGGCGCCGCGCCGTCGGCTGCTCCAGGGCACCGCTTCGACGAGTCCGTCGTGCTGCTCGACCCCTACGCCACCTCGATCATCGGGCGCGCGAGGTTCGGGGAGCTGGGCCCCGAGGGGCTGGACTACGGAGGGGCGGTCCTGGGCCTCGCGCGGACCTGGCCGCAGGCGGCCTGCGGCCTGCCCTCTGCCGGCGGCGGCGCGGAGGAGGACGAGGCTCCGTTCGACTGGGAGGGGGACCGCCCGCTGAGGACGCCGATGGAGGACCTTGTGATCTACGAGATGCACGTGCGCGGGTTCACGGCGCACCCGAGCTCCGGGTTCCGGAGCGAAGGCGAGGAGGCGGGAGCAGCAGAAACAGCGCCGACCGCTTCCTCCTCGAGTCCTCTCCGAGGCACCTACGCCGCGCTGACCGAGAAGCTCGACTACATCTCCTCGCTCGGCGTCAACGCCATCGAGCTCCTCCCCGTGCACGAGTTCAACGAGCTCGAGTACTACGCGGTCCTGCCGGGGAGCGACGGCGAGGAGTCCGGCGCGATCAGGCTCAACTACTGGGGGTACTCGACCGTCGGGTTTTTCGCGCCGATGGCCCGCTTTTCGTCTGCCGCCGCCGCCGCTGCCCCCAAGGGCCAGAAGAAACCCAAGAGCGGGAGCTCTTCTGGCCGCGCCGTGATCCGGGAATTCAAGGAGATGGTCAAGGCCTGCCACTCGAGGGGCATCGAGGTCATCATGGACGTCGTCTTCAACCACACGGCAGAGGGCAACGAAAAGGGCCCAAGCTTGAGTTTCAGGTATGATTTTTGAGTTTTTTTCCTTCTTTTCATTTGTTCTTCTCTTTTCTTCTTCTTCTTCAACTTTCTTCCTCCTCAACTCCAACCAACCTCCGCCCCCCACCCCCCCCCACCCCCCCGCACAAAAACACGAAACCAAAGGGGCATCGACAACCGCGTCTACTACATGCTGGCCCCCGAGGGCCAGTACTACAACTACTCGGGCTGCGGCAACACCCTCAACTGCAACCACCCCACCGTGCGCGCCTTCGTTGTCGACTGCCTGCGCTACTGGGCCGAGGAGATGCACGTCGACGGGTTCCGGTTCGACCTGGCGTCGATCCTGACGCGGGCGCACAGCGCCTGGCACCCGACGGAGGTGGTGCACAAGAAGAAGAAGGGCGGCAGCAGGAAAGGGTACTACGACTCCGACGACGACGGGAGTGGGAGCGAAGCCGACGACGAGGACATCGACGCCTACGACGGCATGACCTCGGCGCTCGCGACGGTCGACGGCGGCGCCTACCTCTCCGACGATGGCTACATGTCCGACGGCGCCGGCGTCGCCACGGGGACGCCCCTCTCGGACCCGCCGCTGGTGGCGGCGATCGCGGAGGACGCCGTGCTGCGGGACGTCAAGCTGATCGCGGAAGCCTGGGACTGCGACGGGCTCAACCAGGTCGGCGCGTTCCCGCACTACGGCGGCCGCTTCTCCGAGTGGAACGGCGCGTTCCGGGACACGGTCCGCGCGTTCGTCAAGGGCACGGACGCCGCCGGGACGGGCACCTCCTGGGCCGCCAACTTCGCGTCGGCGCTGTGCGGGTCCCCCAACGTCTACGCGTCCCCTGCGGGCGAGGGGGACTGGTGGGGCACCGTCGGCGGCGGCGCGCGGTGGCGCGGCGGGCGGGGCCCCTCGGCCTCTGTCAACTTTGTCTGCGCCCACGACGGGTTCACCCTGCGGGACCTGGTCTCCTACAACGAGAAGCACAACGCTGCCAACGGCGAAGGGAACAACGACGGCGAGGCGCACAACCTGAGCTGGAACTGCGGGTTTGAGGGCGAAGGGGTGCTCATTGCGGAAGGAGGAGGAGGAGGAGGAGCGTCGTCGCCGTCGTCGTCGTCATCATCGACTTCGACGAGCGGCGGCGTCGTCACGCCCGTCTCCAGCACCACCGAGCTCGCCTCCGTCGCCCGCCTCCGCTCCCGCCAGGCCCGCAACCTCGCCGCGGCCCTGCTGCTCTCCCACGGCGTGCCCATGCTGCACATGGGCGACGAGTACGGCCACTCCAAGGGCGGGAACAACAACACCTACTGCCACGACTCGCCGCTCAACTGGTTCGACTGGGGCGCCGCCGCGAGGGACGAGTGGGGCCTGCTCCGGTTCCAGCGCGCGCTGCTCCGGCTGCGGGCGAGCAGGCCCGAGCTGCGCAGGAGCACGTTCGTCGCCGACGGCGAGGTCGAGTGGCACGGGCCCGCGCCGGGCGAGCCCGACTGGACCGACGCGGCGCGGCTCGTCGCGCTGTCGCTGCGGGCGCCCGCCGGGGCCGCCCCGGGGGGGGCCGAGGGGGGCGGGGGGCTCTACGTCGCCTTCTCGACGGCGCACGTGCCCATCACGCTCTCGCTGCCGCGGTGGCCCGGCAGGGCGTGGAGGCCGCTGATCGACACGGCGAAGCCCGCCCCGCTCGACGTGCTCGCGCCCTCGGACGATGACGAGGGCGGCGAGGGGACCAAGGCGGCGCTCCGGTCGGCGCTCTCCGCCGCGGCGGTTTGGACGGCGGAGGGGCTCTACTCCCTGCTCCCCTGGTCGATGTGCGTGCTGGAGTCCGTCCCCGAGGGGCTCGTGGCTGCCGCCGCCGGGAAAGCCTCCTCGGAGGCCGTGGAGGCGCTGATGAACGCGTCGAGCGTCAGGCTGCCGCGGCTGCGAGGGCTGGACAGGAGAGGAGAAGCGGAGGGGAAGAAGAGGGCGCCTCCTACGAGTCCCTCTCCTCCTCCTTCTGCTAAGGCGATGCGCGCCGAGATCGAGGCTGCCGCTGCGGAGAACGAAAAGCTCCGGGCGGCGCTGGCCTCGGCCGAGGCGGCCGCGAAGAAGAAGTGAAAGTGGAGGAGGAGGAAGAGAGAGGGAGAGAGAAAGATGAGAGAGAGAAAGAGAGAGAGAGTATTTTCGTTTTTGAGTTTTTTCCCCCTATTACAACACGCCCCCGTCCCGCCCGTCAGCAACACACACACTTCCAGAACCACGTACAAAACAACAAGACAGAGAGAGGGAGAGAAAGTGAGACCACAGTGTAGCAGTTGAAACGCTCTCCCGCCGAGGAGTAAGAGGGAAAGAAAGCGGAAAGGGAGGCCGAGGGGAAAAAAAGAAAAGAGTCAGCGGCGCAAAACTACTCCACAATTGCTCGCAGGTCTCGCTCTCTTCCTGCTTCTTCTCGCGTCTCTCCCTGCTTCGTTCTCTGCTACGCAGCCACGGGGCTTTAGGAATCATGCCCCCGTCGACGTCAGCAGCGGCGACGAGGGCTCGCAGGGGCAAGGTGTGTCGCAAATATGAGGGAGATGGTTTCTCAAAGACGACGACGACAAACGAGAACGACGACGGCAAACGGCGGACGCCGGGCTTGGCTCGATGCCCTCTCTCTCTCTCGAGTCTTCTTTCGTCGGTTTTGATCGTTGCGCGGTCTCGTCGCCTCTTTCTTCAGGATGCCCGCGATGGTGCCCTATTCTCGTATCTGTTGCGAAGGACTGGATGCGATTCGAGGGCGGGAAGAGACTCTGGAATGCGAAGAAAGTTTTGCCTCTCTTTCTTCTCCTACTCGTCTCCGTCATCGTTCCCCCCTTCAAGCGTCGGGCATGGCATCGCGTTTTTTTCCCCGCGCTTGCGTCTTACCTCTCTCGCGCGCATCGAACTTGCTCGACAAGCGCCGACGCCCTCACGTCCACGATCGTCTTTGCTGTGCGCGCGAACGAGGTCGAAAAGGGTCGTCTGCAAGCTGAGTGCGAAGCGAGAAAAGAACAGAGCGTCGAGAGGTCGCGAAAGAGTTTTTTTTCTCTCCTCCTCCTCAACCTCCTCCCCCTTCCCTCTTTTTCCTCCTCCTCTTCTCTCTCTCTCTTCAGGCCCGCGCTGCCACCTCAGAGGCCATCCCGGTCTCGTCATCCTCCGATGACGATGTCCGAATAGTCTCTGCGACGAACACAACGCGCAACCGCCGCGGCGCAGCCACTCGCGCAGCTCCTCCCTCGACTGCGACTGCGACTGCTGCCCGCAGCGCCAAGCGCCGCAGGACCAACAACGGCTCGACCGCTGCCGCTGCTGCCGCCGCTGCCGGAGCCGGCCCCTCTCACAACAGCAACAACTCCGTCTCCACGATCCCGGACGACTCTCCCTCTTCCGTCGTCATCGTCGAGGGCTCGAGCCCCCCGGATGCAGCGGCGAGGAGGCGCCGAGCCTCGGTGTCATCTTCTGCTGCTGCTGCTGCCGCTGCTCGCCGGGGAGGAGGAGGTCAGAGCAGCGCCGCGGCGACGGCGGCGGGGCCTTCGTCCGGACGCCCCGCCTCCTCTCGCTCCGCCGCCTCTGCTGCTGCAGCCGCCGCCGCCGCCGTCGCTGCCGGCGCCGGCCCCAGCAACGCCACCGCCGCGACCACTTTGCAACAGCGCCGCGCCGCCCAGCTCGCGGCCGACGAGGCGCTCGCGCGCAGGCTCCAGGACGCAGAGGAGGCCCTGGCGCGCGCGCGCGCGTCAGCCCGCGCGTCAGCCGTCGCGACAGCCGCCGCGACAGCAGCGCGCGTCGCGGCAACCCGCGAGCGCCGCGAGCGCGAGCGCGCGTTCGAGCGCGCCCTGGCCAGCGCCGCGCGCGCGACAGCCGCTGCTGTCGCTGGGCACGCGGCAGCCGATGCTGCCGCGGCGATGCGGGAGGCCTCGGCCTCCGCCGCCCCTGCCGCTGCCGCCGTCGCTGGCGGCTCCGGGCGAGGAGGAGGGAGCGGCGCCTCCAACTCGGGCGCGGTCCGCCGCGTGCGCGGCGGCGGCGGCGGGCGAGGAACAGCGGCGGCGGGAGGTCGAGGCGCCGGAGGAGGAGGAGGAGGAGGAGGAGGGCGAGGAAGTGGAGCGGCCTTCCCCGGAGGCATGCCCCTCTCCAGCCTGCTCCTCTCGCAGCAGCTCTCGCCCTCGCTCATGTTCCCTCCCTCGCTCGCGGCCACAGCGTCGGCGCTCGCCGCCGCCAGGCGCGCGCAGCAGCGCGCTGCTGCTGCTGCGGGAGGAGGAGGGGGAGGGGGAGGGGGAGGAGGAGGGGGGGGGGGGGGCAGCGGCTCTGGCGCTGGCCCTGGCGCTGGCGGCCCTTCCTCCTCTCCGGCCGCCGCGACCGCCGCAGCGGGCCGCTCCGCAGCCGCCGCGGCCTCGGCGGCCTCGATCTCGATGCCCATCGTCGAGATGCTGATGCACATGTTTAGCGGCGGCGCGGTTGGCGGCGGAGGAGGCGCGGGCGCGGGCCCTTCGACCGGCGGCGGCGCCGCTGCCCGCCCGATGTCTTCGACGCTCGCCGCGTTCGCCGCCGCGTACGGCTTCCCGCCTCCCCCTGACCCCTCGAGCGGTGGCAGCCCCGCGTCCGCGGGCTCCACGGCCGCCACGCTCCGCGGCCTCGCCGCCCACCTCGACACCGTCAGGGAGGCCATCGCCGGGGCCTACTCGGGCCGCCTCCCGGCCTCGCTGCTCTTCTCCGACCGCGACTTCACCGACGAGGACTACGATGCCCTCCTGTCGCTCGACTCGGGCAACAGGGCGCGCGCCGTGGCCCCGCGCTCGACCATCGACGCGCTGCCCCGCTCGCGCGTCGCGGCGGCGATGGTCGCCGCGGGCGACCGGTGCACCATCTGCCTCCAGGACTACGAGACTGGAGAAGCCATCAAGACGCTGCCGTGCTCGCACCCGTTCCACTGCGCGTGCATCGAGCGGTGGCTCGGGGACTGCAGAGGCTCGTGCCCCGTGTGCACGCAGAAGGTGGTGCTGCCGCCGGTCCCGCCGCTGCCGTCTGCTGCTGCTGCGGCGGCGGTGGCGGGCAAGAGCTCGCGCGGCGGCGGCGGCGGGAGCAACAGGCGCGCCTGAAATCCCCCCGTCGCCTGTTCCTCCCTGCTCCGCCTCCCTCCTCCGCCTGTTTCGTCTGCTGCTGCTCCGCGACGCTTCAAAGCGTCGAGCTGGTGGAGCAGCAGGCGCCAACTGTGAGAGCGTTTTTTGTTTTGTCACTGTGGCCTCTTTTTTTCTTTTCGACCTCGACTTGCTCCCTGTTCGATCGAAAGGAAACTGTGTGCCTCTGCTTCTGTGCCCTTTTTCTTTCCTTCACCCGCCTGCTTCCTGAAACCTTGTGCTATCGTTGCTGCGTAGTCCCCTCGAATCAATCATCCTGCTTTCAGCATATAACTGATTCGGTCGCAAGAGTTTCGTTCCTCTGAAAGTTGTAAACTAAAAAAAGAAGAAAAGGCAACTCTCATTCTTCTGCACCGCTCTCTTCCACACTCTCTCTCTCCCCGCTTCGCCCAAGTCACGACGGTAAACCGCTCCCTTTCTCCCTGCGTTGTCTCTCAACACTGCTTGCAAAAAAGCAAAACGCGCAAGAAAGAAAAAGGAGGAGAAAACACTTCGCTTCCACTCGCTTTCGGCCTACGAACAAAAAAAAAAGGTTTTGTTTCAAGTTTTCGTTCGCGAAGTTACACTGTGATCACAACAGTAGGAAAAAAAACACTTCTCTCTCTCTTTCTCTCTCCAGAACATGTAAAACAAACTTCGAGTAGAGCGAGAAAACAGAGCACACGGCAGGGAAGAGCAAGCGAGAAAGTATTTTCTCTAGCCCGACTTTTTCTCTCTTGCCGGAGCGCAAAAACTTCTCGTTCTCTTTTTTTTTTCCTTCTTTTTTTCTCTTTTTCTCTCTCTTCCGCCAGTTCGTTTCTTCGCGTTTTTTCTTGCTTGCGTTGTTTATATTTGCTCTAAGTTTTCGGTTTCTCGTGCAAGTACAAGACGAAACCGCCTTAACGCACGCTCGTCTGGGTTTCCAGCACGAGGATTTCTCAAAAACTTGTTTTTGAGAAATGATTTCTCAAAAACTTGTTTTTTTCGGGTTGAAAACTCTCTCTCTCTCTCTCTCTCTCTCTTTCGCGGTGGTCCTTGTCGCTCTAAAATGCACCCCTTTATCAATGCTCCCCTCTTTCTCTGGCCAAAAGAGAAAGAAGGAATGCAGAGACGAGGGATGAAAAAAGAGTTTTCGGTGCCCGCTTTGGGAGATCAGAGAGGAGCGGGAGGTGGGGGGGAAAATTGATATGTTTCGTCTTTCGTTTTCGTCGTCCTTTGAGAAAGACGACAAAAACGAAGAAGAAGAAGAATGGAAGGATGGAAGAATAGGGGCATCTTCAGTGCCCGATTTTGAACTATAGAGCGTGCGTTCCCACTTGAATAACGGTGTGTAAAACTCGGACCAGAAGAGTCCCCGGGGAAAAATGTGGACGGACGAACAACGCGAGGGGAAAAAAGTGTGTGTTGCCGTTGTCGTCGTCGTTTGGGCAGGTTGATTTTTCGCTCAAAAGAGGTCAAAACGCGCCGGCTTGGGCTGCGCCATCTTGCGCTTGTTCTTCAGCGCATACAGCTCGGGAGCGGCAGTGAGCTCGAAAATCCCAAGCTTAAGCGCCGCGGCGAGGGGGCCGGAAGAAGCCGTCGCGGCGGCGCGAGCGCGGCCATAGTTTTGCGCGGCGTAGTCCACCCTCGCCTGCTTGCGCGGCGAGGTCCAGGTCGGCAGCGCGGCGGGCGCGCTCGCCGGCGTCGGCGTCTTCGGCGTCGTCCGCGCAGCGGCAGCAGCCGGCGTGGAGGCCGCAGCCACCGGAACAGCGAGTGACAGCGACGCGCTGCGGGACTTCTTGGCCTTGCGCTCGTCGTCGTCGTTGTTGTCGACCTCTTCTTTGGAAGGAGAGGCCGACGGAGAAGGCGGAGCGGACGAGAGAGGGAAGGCCTCGGGCTCCATCGCCGCCGCCGCGGAGCCGGCGGCGGCAGCAGCAGCAGCCTTCTCCAGCGCCTCACACGCCTCCTCGGCGGCAGCGGCGGCGGCGAAGTCGAGCAGCAGCTTGGCGAGGGCGGCGTCTCTGGCGGCGGGGGAGGGGAAGGGGGAAGGGGCAGAAAAAGGGGTCGAGGGAGGCGACGACGACGTCACCTCTTCGGCTCCGCTGCTGCCGCGCTTGCGCTTGAGCGACGGGGAGGGCGAGGGCGGCGAGGGGATCGCGGGCGCCGGGGTACCGGGAGAAGCCGGGGAAGAAGACGCAGGAGAAGCAGCGGCGATCGGGGTTGAGGGCACGGAGAACTCGTCTTGGTTCTGGCCGCGGCTGCGCTCCTTCGTGAAAGAGGCCTTGCCGCCGCCGCCGCGCTTCTTCGAGGAAGAAGGGGCCTTGCGATTGCGGATGCCTTTCGCTGCGGCCTCTTCTTGCGCAATAATTTTGTCGTTTCTCGCGTTCTGTCCCATGCCGGGGCGCTCTGAGCAGCGCACGGGGGTGCTGGCGGGGCCGGCGAGGGCCGGGACGCAGGGGAGGGCCGCGGCGGAGGCGCCTGGAGTTTTTTTGTTGTTGTTTTGTTGAGGTCATTATCTTGGTTTTGAGCTGAAAGGTTGGAGAGAGGGAAAAGAGAGAGAGAGAGAGAGGAAAAAAAGAGGAGAAGAAAAAAAAAGCTGAGGAGGCCTCTCGGGCGCCGGCATCGCGCGACGAGAGCTCCGTTCAGCACGAAGCCCCGAAACCGTCCGCCCCCCTCTCCTCCTCTCCTTGACTTCCTTCCCCTCTCCAACGGTCGCTTTCCCCCGGGCAATATCTAGTTTCGTCTCTAGAAACCTTTGCGGGACCGAGAAATGCTCATTTGGAACAACAACAGCCCTGGACGAGGGAAAGGAGGAGCCAATTCAGCAGCAAAACTCAGATTCGCTCCAGCCCCTCCCTCGTCGTCTCGACTCAACCTCTTCCCGTGGCGCAAGGATTGCTCGTGCGCTCAAAGTCTTTTTTCTCAATCGTAGGCAACGCAGGAAACCCGCTCACGTGCGCTCTGCGTTCAACAAAAAAGGGGCAAGGCGGCGAAGCGAGTGGCAAGGTGAGTCGCGCGCAGCGAAATTGCGGAAACAAAAAGAATGGTTTCCGCGTCTTGCTCCAATGTTTTTTCTAGTCCTTCGAGGACGACCGCCTCTCGTTCGCTCTCTACAACGCGCAGTCAATTCTTTATCTCACCTTGCGGACTGGCAGCAGGTGTCATGGTTGTGTTGCGGGGGGGTCTCGGGGGCAGGCGAGAGGAGGGAAACTGGAGAAGTTAGGAAGAGGGGGCGATGTTGGACGAGAGCAACCGTCAAAGAGAGCTGAGGGAAAAAAGGGCGGCGGATAAGGGAGTGTGACTCGCGAGTATTTTTTCCCCCCTCGTCTTTTTTAATTTCTTGGCTTTTTCCCCTTCCTTCTCTCTCTCTTCCGACTACAACTCTCGAGTCAGCGTCCGCAGCAGCCCTTCCGCTTGCCCCAGGTACCCAGACCCGAACAGCACCGCGTGGTTCAAAATGTGATACAGCTCGTAGAGCGGCCTCCTCCTCTCGAAGCCCGGAGCCTCGGGCAGCACGGACCGGTACCCCCTCCAAAACCCGGGCGAGAACCCCGCGCACCAGCTCATCCCGAACTCCGCCTCGTGGTGTCCGTAGCACGGGGCGGGGTCGAGGATCGACCACGCGGAGGAGCCCGCGCCCGTGCTGACGGTCGCCATGTTCCCTGACCAGAGGTCGCCGTGGATCAGGGAGGGAGTTACCCGAGGGCCGTTGCCGCCGCCGTCGTCGACGTCGTCAAAGAGCTTTTCGAGATTGTCGCAGAGCTTTTTGCCCATCCTTTCGACCTCGGACCCGGGCCTCCCGACGAGCGCGAGCATGTGCTTGAGCCTCTTTTCCCGGTAGAAGTCGACCCAGGAGTCGCTCCAGCCGTTAGGCTGCGGGGTGCCCCCGATGAAGTTGTCGACCTCGAAGCCGAAGCGGGGGGGACGCGGCGACGAGGAGGACGACGACGACGCAGGCTGCTGCGGCGGCGGCGGCGGCGCGAGGTGGAGCCGGGCGAGCGCAACGCCGAGCTCTTCCTGGGAGAGGCCGCCCTTGCCCCCCCCTCCTCCTCCTCCTCCTCCGCCGCCGCCGCCGAGATTCAGGTGTTCCATGACGATGAAGGACCCGCCCTTCCCTCCGGGGAGAGGCCCGGCGTGCAGGGGCTTTGGGATGACGAGAGAGGAGGCGGAGGCAGCAGCGGCGGCGGCGAGCGCGGCCAAGCCCGCGGCCTCGGCCTCGAACATCTTTTCGTCGCGCCCCAGCGACATCTTGACGAAGAACGCCTTGCCGGACTCGGTCTCGTACTTGTAGGCCGTGGCCCAGGAGGAGCTGGACACGAGCTTCTCGGAGACGACGCGCTCTCCGAGCTCGGACTCGAACCAGGGGGCGGCGGCGGGGAGAGCGGAGGAGGAGGTCGAGGTCGAGGTCGATGAAGATTTTCGCGGCGACATTGAAAGAGGCCTGCTCTTCTGCGCGAGCTCGGAGGCTCTTCTGAGCGGCGCTGCGAAGGGCCGGCGACCAGTCGCGTCGAGACACGAGCAAGGAGGGCGCATGGGCGAGTGAGGCGCGCGCGAAAGAGAGAGAGAAAGGGAGAGAGATTGATGATAAAGTCCAAGTGATTTTTTTTTTTCAAGAAAAGCAAAACAACGTTTTCTCTCACCCAACCCCCACCCTCTCCTTTCTCTGTCTCCTCTACGACCCGTCGTCCGAAGGCCTCCTCCCTCGCCCGCGTCCACCTCGCCCGCGGCCTCGCCCGCCGCCACTTCCTGGGGCAGGAGCGGGAGCAGCAGCAGCGCCATAGGCTCCTCCTCCCCCTCCTGCTCCACCGGCAGTGCTCGGGAACGTCGTCGCCGTCGTCGCGGGCACCGAGGCAGCGCCGAACGAGGCGAAGCCTCCCGCTCCGCCGTCCCCTCGCCCGAGCGAGCCGAAGCCTCCGCCTCCGCGCCCGCCGCCGCGGCGCCCCGCGACGCCAAAGCCGGAGAGACCTCCCGTGGGCATGGGTGCCCTGGAGCCAAAGGCAGGGATGCCGAAGAAGGAGGATGGAGCGGCAGCAGGAGGAGGAGGGGCTGCCGCCGCCGCCGACGAGAACGCGCCAAAGGCGGCGGCGGGAGCAGCAGCCGTCGCCGCAGCCGCGGGGGCAGCGGCCGCGGGAGCGCTCGGGCCAGCCCCGGCCCCCTCGTCGGGCACGGGCACGGAGAAGACGATCGGGCGCCTCGCCTTGGCCCCCGGGGGGCGGGGCGAGGCCAGGTCCTGCTGCTGGGACGGCTGCTGCTGCTGCTGCTGGGAGGGCGCCGCCCGAGGCGGGGGAGCGGCGGCGGCCGCGGGTTCGTCCGCCGCCTCCTCTGCCTCCTCCTGCTCTCGCTCTTCCTCGGCCTGCTGCTCGTCCGCGGCAGCAGCTGCATGGGGTTCCTCGTGCTGCTGCTGCTGCTGCTCCATCATCATCTCTTGCTGCAGCTGATCTGCCGCGGCGGCGGCGGCGGCGGTCGCCTGGCCGCCTCCGGCTGCTGCCGCTTCCTCCTCGGGAGCAGCAGGCGGAGGCACCGCCGCGGCCTCCTCCTGTTGCTCCGGCTGCGCTTCTTCTTCCTCTTCGTCCGCAGCAGGAGCCGGAGCTTCGTCTCCTTCCATCTCCGCCGGGGCAGCGAAAGCAGCAGCAGCAGGCTCGTCGTTCCTCTCCTCCTCTTCTTGCTGCTGCTGCTCCTCCTCCTCGGGCTGCCCCACGGGAGCGGCCTCCTCTTGCTGCTGCTCCTCCGCCACTTCTTCGCCCGCATCGTCGCCGCGGGGGCGCTTCTGCGGCGGAGGCGCGGCCTCGCCCTCGCCTGCGGACTCCTCGGCGGAGCGCTTGGTCGCCGCAGGAGCAGCAGCGACAGCAGCGGCGGCGGCGGAGGCTTCGGCCTCCGCGACAGCAGCCTGTTTCTTCGCCGCCTGCTCGGCAGCGTCGGGCTGCTGCTGCTCCGTCGCAGTCGTCGTCGCCGCGGCCGAAGCAGGAGTAGAGCCGAACACGGGAGCACCGGGCCTCAGCCCGCTCGCGCCGCCGCCGAAAGCGCCAAAGCCTCCTCCGCCGGCAGCGGCGCCGCCGCCAAACGAGCCGAAGCCGCCGCCGCCGCCGCCGACAGCAGGAGTGCCGCTCGCACCGCCTCCGAAGCCGGAGCCGAACGTGCTCCCGAAGACGGCAGCAGCAGGAGGCGGAGGAGGAGGAGGAGGAGGAGCAATAGGAGCAGCGGGAGGTGGAGGAGCAATAGGAGCAACGGGAGGAGGGGGAGCGGGGGCCTCTGCAGCGGCAGCCTCTGGGGCAGCTACTGTCGTCGCGGGTGCAGCCTCGGCTGTCGTCTTTCCCATCGCCGCCGCTCCCGCCGCCGCCGCCGCGCTCGCGCTCGCGTCCTTCAACGCCGCGCTCAGCTGCTTCTTCAGGCCCTCGACCTCGGCCGCGAGAGCGCGGTTCTTCTCCTGGAGGGCCGCGAGCTGCTGCTGCGCCTGCTGCCTGGCCTGCTGCAGCTGCTGGAGCGCCTGCTGCTTGGCCGCGGCCAGCTCCCTGTGGAGGGCCTCGACCTGCGCGGACGCCGCCGCGGCCGCGGCCGCCGCCGCCCCCTCACCGGCCGCCGTCGATGCATCGAGCTCCTTGAGCCTCGCGAGCTGCGCCTCGACGTCGGCCAGCCACGCGTTCCACTGCGCCTCCGTCAGGTTCCTCTTGTTGAAGGCCTTAAGCCGGCGTTTCGCGAGCACCTCCTGCGACCTGGACTTTTCCAGCGCGGCGCGGAGCTTGCCGGCCTCCTCCGCCGCGGCGGCCTCGGCCTCGGAGCGCGCCGCCGCCGCCGCGGCTTCTGCAGAACTGGCGGCCTCGGCCGCGGCGGCCGAGAGCTTCGCTTCGGCCTCGGCGAGCGCCGCCTGGACGCGCTGGTGCTCCTCGAGGTCCACCTTGCCGTACTTCTGCTGCAGGGTCAGCACGCGGGCCTCCCAGGCCGCGGCGGCCTCGCGGGCGACGCGGGCCTCCTCGGCCTGGCCCGCGGCCTCGGCGGCCGCCGCCGCGGCCCGGGCCTCGAGCGGTGCCAGCGCGGCCTCGGCGTCGGCGGCGCGGGCCCGCGCCGACTGCAGCAGCTTGCCGACGCGCGCGTTGTCCGACCGCAGCTGCGCGTTGGACTCGCGCAGCAGGTTGAGCTGGTCGATCTTGGCCATCAGGGCCTCGTGCTCCATCGCCTCGGAGGAAGCAGAGGCGGCAGCGGCCCTTCCTGCCCCTCCTGCTCCGGCCGCCGCCGCCGCCCGAGCTTCGGCGGCGGCGCGCTCGGCGACGTGGAGCTGCGCCGCCAGGCGCTGCTTCTCCTGCTCGACCAGCGAGAGCTGCACCTCGGCCGTCTCCTTCTCGCGGCGGAGGTAGTGGACGATCGCGGCGAGCTCACTGCCGCTGTTCCCGGCGACGGACTGCGCGGCGGCGTTGGTGTTCCCTCCTCCCTCGCCGGTCGCAGAGGCGGTCGCGGCGTCGCTTGCCGCGCCTCCTCCGACGGCGACGCCGGCAGCGGCGGCGTTGCCCAGCTCCTCGAGCTGCTTGAGCAGGAGCGTGTTCTGCTCCCCGAGCTCCCGCACCTTCCTCTCCAGGGGCCTCGCGGCGCTCTCGGCCTCCGCGCGGGAGGCGGCGGCGGCGGCCTCGGCCCTCGCGGCCCTCGCCTCGGCCTCCGTCGCCGCCTCGCGGGCGGCGTCGCGCTCGGCCGTCAGCATCTCGGCCGCGGCCGCGGCCGCGCCGAGCCTGCGCGCCGTGTCCCCGTGCTCGGCCACGGCGCGCTCGTAGGATGCCTGCGCGGACTTGCACTGGGCGCGCAGCGCGTCGACGTCGCGCAGCAGGGACTCGGCGCGCGCGTCGGCCGCCGCGGCGTCCTTCTTGGCGGCGTCGAGCTCGGCCGCGGCGGCGCTCTCCGCGGCGGCGCGGGCGGCCGAGGCCTCGCCCGCCCCGGCCTCCGCCTCGACCCTGGCCCGCGCGGCGGCCTGCGCCGCGCCCTCGGCCTCCGCCAGCCGCTGCCCGAGCTCGCGCTCCCTCTCGGCGGCGGCCTCGGCCCTCGAGGCCGCCTCGGCCTTGAAGCGGTCGTGCTCGCTCTGGATCGCGCGCAGCGCCTCGTCCGACGACGCCGCGAGCGCCTGGTACTGGCGCGCGTGGCCCGCGGCGGCCGCGGCGGCCTCCTGGGCAGAGGCCAGCTCCTCGCGCAGCAGGGCGAGCGTGGCCGCGTCCGGAGTGGCTGCCGTTGCTGCGGCTGCGCCAGAAGCAGCTGCAGCAGCAGCGGAGCGAGTAGTGACAGGAGCGGCAGCAGCCTCGGCAGCAGCGGCGGGAGCCGCAGCGACGACCCTGCTCTGCGCCCGCATCTCCGCCGCCGCCGCCCTCGCCTCGGCCGAGGCGACGGCCCTCTGCAGAACCTCCACCTTCGCCTCGGCCGCGGCGCGCTGCTCCGCCGCCGTCGAGGCCTCCTCGCGGGCCCTCCGCGCGTCGGCCTCCGCAGCGGCGGCGCGCTCTTCCCCGCGGCGCGTGGCGCCCTCCAGGGCGGCGGCGGCGTCCCTGGCGCGCCTCCCTTCCTCGGCCAGGGTCCTCCGCGCGTCGGCGAGCTCGTCCGAGAGCCTGCGCGCCTCGGCGGCCGAGGCCTGCCTCGCGCGGCCCGCGTCGTCCTCCCGCGCGGCGCTGGCCGACGTCGCCGCCTGGAGCTCCGCGGCGAGGCGGTACTTCTCGCGGACCGCGTCCGCGGCCTCGGCCGAGGCGCGCTGCTCTGCGGCCGCGACGAGCCGCTTCTCGGCCTCGGCCGCCGCAGCGGCACGCTCGGCCGCGGCGAGCCCCGCCCTCGCGTCGTCGGCGGCGCCGCGCGCGGTCGCGAGCTGCGCCTGCGTCTCGGTCAGCAGGGCCTGGTACCTGGCGTTGGAGGCCGACAGGGCCTCGTACTGCGAGCGAAGGTCCGCCAGCTGGTCGGCCAGGCGCTCGGCGCGCCCGCGCTCGAAGGCGGCGTCGCCGGCGGAGCGCGCGGCGTCGGCGCGGGCGACCGAGGCCGCCGACCGGGCCGCCGCGGCGTCCTCGCGGAGCGCGGAGGCCGCCTCCGCGGCGTCGGCCCTCGCGCGCTCGGCGTCGCGCTCGAGGTCGGCGATGGCGGCGCGGTAGTCTGCAACAGGGGACGAAGGAGCGGGAGCGGCAGAAGCTTGCTGCTGCTGCTGTTGCTGCCCCTCCTCGTCTCCCCCGGCGGCGGCGAGCGCCGCGGCGGCGAGCGGCGACACCCCGGCCACCGCGGCGTCCCCTCCGGCCGCCCGCAGCAGGTCCCGCAGCAGGTCCCTCTGCCGCACAATTCGCTCGCAGAGCTCCTGCTGCCTGGCGCGCTGCTCGCGCATGTCGCCGAGCTCGGCGCGCATGCGGCGCAGCTCCGCGGCCCCGGCCTCCTCGAGCTCGGCCCGCGCGCGCTCGCCGGCCTCCTCGGCGGCCTGCGACAGCTGGCGGATCACGGCGAGCTGCCTCCTGTTCTGCTCCTGCAGGGCGGCGACGTCCGCGAACGTCAGGAGGCGGGAGGTGACGACATCGGAGGCCGTCGAGATCGCGGCGGTGCCGGAGTCCATCGGCGCCAGGGCGAGGGCGGTGCTGTCGCCGTCGCCGTCGCCGCCGCCCTCGCTCCTCCCGCCGCCGCCGCCGGCCTGGAGCACCTGCACCTCGCGGAGCAGCACAACCACCTGCCTCGACAGGTCCTTGGCCTCCTGCTCCGCGGCCCTGCGGGCCGCGACCTCCCTCGCGGCCGCGGCCTCGGCGGCGGCGGCGGTCGCGGCGGACCTCCTCGCCTCGGCCGTCGCGCCCTCGAGCCCGGCGCAGACGCGGGCGTGCGCCGCCAGCGCCCTCTCGTACTCCTCTTTCTGCTCGGCGACCGCGCCGGCCTTGCGCTCGACCTCGGCGCAGAGCTGGTCGAGGACGAGCTCGTTCTGGCGGTTGCGGAGGCGCTCGGCGCGGGCTGCGTCCAGGGCCTCGACGTAGCGGGTGTAGAGCTCGGTGGACGAGAGGTTGCTGGGCGGCGGCGGCGGAGTGGAAGAGGTCGGGGCGGCTGCGGCAGCGGCGTCATTCTTGTTCGCTCTCGTCGAGCGGCGACCGCCGCCGCGGCCGGCGGCAGCGAAAGCAGGAGCGTTCGCGGCCTCCCCGCCTCCTCCTCCGCCGCCGCCGCTCACGGGCAGCGGCAGCGTGCCAGCGGCCGCGGCCTCGAGCACGCGCCGCCTCGCGTCGCGCTCCTCCGCGGCCTCGGCCTCGGCGGCCGAGGCCCTCGCGTCGGCCGCGGCCAGCGCCGCAGAGTGCGCCTCGGCCGCGGCGTCGAAGCGCTCGCGCAGCTCGCGGGTGACGCCCTCGAGCTCGCTGGCCCTCGCCGAGCGCTCCTCGGCCGTCGCCTTGTAGAGCTCGACGAGCTTGCGGCTGGTCGCGAGCTCCTTCTCGAAGTGCGCGTCTCGCGAGGCCGCGTCGTCGGCGGCCGCGGCGGCGGCGGCGCGCTCCTCGGCCGCGGCGGCCTCGGCCTCGGCGAGCCTCCTCTCGAGCCGCGCCCTGGCCTCCTGCGCCACCGTCGCCTCCGCGCGGGCCGTGCAGGATGCAGCCTGGGCCTCGGCGAGCGCGACGGCGGAGCCCTCCCGCTCGCCCGAGGCCGCGTCGGCGCGGCGCTGGAGCTCCTCGGAGAGCCACTCGTTGTGGCGCGCCAGGATCTCCTTCTCCTGCTCGAGCCGGACCGCGGCCAGCTTCGCGCGGGACGCCGCGGCCGAGGCCTCGTGCGCGGTCGCGTCGGCGGCCGCGGTCGCGTCCGCGGCGGTGCCCAGCTTGTCCAGCGCCGCGGCGAGCCGCCTGCCGGCGTCGTCGGCCTCGGCCTGCCGGTGCTCAAGCAGGCGGTCGAGGGCGCGCTTGTCGGCCGCGGAGGAGTCGGCCTCCGCGCGGGCGCGCTCAAGGGCGGCGTCGCGCTGGACGAGCGAGGCGCGGAGCTGGGCGACCTCGTTGCGGGAGGAGGCGACTTCCTGAGAGAGGTGGTGGGGGGTGGGGTGGAGCGTGCGAACGATGGAGCGATAGAGGGAGGGTGAGATTCGACATTGTCGTCCTCCTCGTCGAGGAACGAAAAAAAACTCTTCTTCCTCTCCCTCTTCGTCGTCTCACTTTACCTCTTTCAGTTTGTCGTTCTCTGAGGCCAGCGTGGCGTTCTCCGAGGCGAGCTTGGAGTGCTGCGTCGACAGGGCGGAGTAGCGCTGCTCCATCGCCTGGAGGGGTGTGGGTGGTGTAGAGAGGGTAAGAGAGAGAAGAGGAGAGAAGGGAGGGTCGAGAGAGTTTTGAGTGAGCAAAGGGCTGAAGATCCTGAAGACTGAAACCAAAGCTCTTTGAGCTCTTCCTCGCATCTAGGTCGTTATCTTCGTCTTTCGGTCGCAGCGGCGGAAGGAAGCTCGTTTCTTTGACGCGTGTGGTCAGACAGAAGCCGCATTCGAGGCCGCTTCGGCGCTCTAAACGAAGGCCGTTGCGAGAGAGAAACCATCGTCGAATCGAATGGCCCGCAGCGGCGAGCGGTGACGTCACCAAGTGGAGGAAGAAAAGCTTACTAAACGAGAAAGAATCAACTCACCGACGCGGCCTGCTGCGCATTGATGTCTGCTGCTTCGGCCTGGGGTATGAGAGAGTGTGCGGAGGAAGAGAGAGGAAGAGAAGACGTGTAAGAGAGAGAGAGCTCCTTTCGACGACGTCGAGCGGGGAAAACGTCAATCGACAAAACGTCAGTCGACAAAACGTCAATCGACATTTCGATTCTTCGTACCTGCGCCCGCAACGTCGCGAGCTGCTCCTCGAGCTCCGCCGCGCGGCGCTCGCTGGCCACTTCGGGCATGATATTGCTGTTGCTGATCGTTCGCTGGCGAGAGGGCGGTGTTTCGAAGGCCGACCGCTCGCCGAGAATGAGAAAGCAAGGAGAGAAACAATGCAAGACCCTCTGCACAGACGTTGCTTTTGTTTTTTTTCTCCTTCTCAACCTCGACAACGAACAAAAAAAACAGTTGCCCTCCTTGCTTTCCCTCCTTGCTCGCGATCAATGCAACTCTCTCTCTGTTCTCAATATCCCCCTCCTTCAAAAGCCCCGAGCAGGCGGAGGCGGCGGAGGAAACGCAGGAGGTTCCCCGCGCGCCACGAGCTCTCGCCTGCGCTCAAACCTGCCGCCGCCTCCGCCGCCGCCGCCGCCGCCGCCTTGGCCCGCCGGCGTCCCAGCAGGACTCGCCGCCGCAGCAGCAGCAGCCCTCGCCGCCGCAGCCCCTCCTCTCGCCATCGATCTCTAGCGCGCCTGCGGGGGCGTCGCAGGTGCGGGCAGGGGAAGCGCCTCTTGGGGAGCAGCAGCAGCAGCAGCAGCAGCAGCTCCCGGGAGGAGAACCTCGGCGGGCTGGCGTCGCGGCTGCTGCTCCTGGACCTCCTCCCCCCCCTCCGGCACCGGAGCCGCTCGAGCAGCGCGGCGGCTTGGCGCTTTCGGCCCTCCTCCAGGGACGCCAGCCACGCCGCGGGAACCTCGCGCTCCTTCTCCGTGAAGACCCTGTGCGCTCCAGAGAGCGCTGGGAAGACGGGCGAGCGGACGCGAGCGAGAAATTCGGTCAGATCCGACTTCATCTTTTTGTTTTTTCGTTTCCATTTTTTTTTCTTCGTCAAGACTGACGACAAACTCAAAAAAAAACTCTTTTTCAACCTCGACTCACTCTCGGAACCTGAGGCATCCGCCCCCCAATATTATCACCCATTTCAAGCCTTGAACACGGCCTTCCGCACCACGGTCAGCGCCACCGCGGCGACGGCGGCCGCGACGGCGACAATGCCCGCCACGGAGAGCTTCCCATTCCTGTTGCCGTCGTTGTTCCCGCTCCCGCGGACGCGGTCGTAGATGACGTCGTACCTGTTTTTTGTTTGGTTTTTCGCGGGGTTTTCGTTCCGTTAGTCGTGCCTGCGTGTTCGACGCGCCCGTCTCTCTCCGCACGCTCCTCGACAGGAGACGGCTAGGAAAGCGCGTTCCGAGGGAGAGGCAGGGTAAAGAGAGACGAAGAGAGAGACGAAAAATGCTTACGGCGTCGTGCTGTGAAGGGCCTCGTTCCACCAGCTCATTTCCGAGACGTGCGCCGCGGCCCTCGCCCTGCGCGAGAACGGGAGCAGCCTCGAGACTGCTCGCTTCAGCGCGGACCTCTTCGCTGCCCGTCGCTTGCCCTCGTCGAAGAACGACTTCCACGCCGCTCGAGCCTCCGCGTCCTCGGGGGACTCGTCGACGGGCGGCGGCCTGTTGGTGACGGCCAGCTCGCGCTCCATATCCTGCAGGGCGTAGCGCGCGCGGCGCCGCTTGGAGTCGTAGGCCTCGAGCCCGCGGGCGACAGCGGCCTTGGTTCGCCTCGCCGAGGCGTCGGCTGCGTCGGCGTCGGCGGCGGCGCCGCCGCCGCCGTCCGCACGCTTCCTCCTCCTCTTCCTCGCCTCTCCCTCTTCCTTCTCGCTCTCGACCAGACTCCGGGTCACCTCCGCCGCGAGCGCGGCCGCGTCCTCGATGGCCGACGCGGCCCCCTGGCCGAGCTGCGGCGTGTTGGTCGTCGCGGCGTCCCCTACCAACGCCACGCCGGCCGCGGGAACGGCCAGCGCCGACGCGCGCAGCAGCTTGGCGAGGCGCCCGACGTCGCCGCCGCCCTCGGAGCCCGGCGCCGCCGCGAGCTGCGCCAGGATGCGGTCCCTCCACGAGGCCGGGAAGCCCGGCGCCTGGACGCCGAGGACGCCGTCAAGCAGCGGGGCGTAGGCGCTCGGCGGCGCGAGGGAGGCCGCGAGGGGCTCGAAGACCCCGGGCGGCTGCGAGAGCAGGCCCGACCAGCCCTTGCCGCCGGGGCGGCGGTGGACGGCCATCGACCCCGGGTAACTGTTTTTTTTTTTGTGTGGAAGGGGGGAGAGAGAGAAGGCGCGAGGAGAAGGGAAGCGGTCGAGAAAGAGGTGAGTTTTTCGTCCCCGGTTTGTCTTGCTTCCTCCCCCCCACCCCCCGGAAAAGCAAGAAAGCGAAGGGCAAGGAAACGCACGTGGCTCCCTTCACTCCCGGCGGGGGAGGAGGGGCTACAAACATCGCAAAGGTGGAGCCGCGGCCAGTGGTGTCGAGACCGAGCTCGTCGGCGCCGGCGTCGTCGAGACCTGATGGAGAGAGAGAAATTGCGGGGGGGGGGCAGGGGATACATGGAGAGAAGGCGAGGAAAGAGAGAGGCGTTGGCGTCGCGAGCGCGAGAGAAAAAGCGCAAACGATTTCCCCCCAAAAAAAAAACTTCCTCACCGTGAAACGTCTTGTAGTCCGTGAGGGAGACGGGCGAAGGGAGCTCCGTTATCTCGATCAGGCCGGCCTCCTCGAGCGCGCGCCGCGCCGCCGAAGACCCGCCGTCGCACGCAACCAAGAGGTCGTAGCGTCGCTCCTGCTCCTCCTCTCCGAACCGCACGACCTGCGCCGCGGTGTCGAGCGACGCCAGCGGCGCGCCCCAGTGCAGAGAGACCGAGCCGGAAAGCTCCTCCTCGACGTGGCGCGCGAGCGAGGCCACGAGGTGGGCGCGGTCGACCATGAAGAGGGCGCCGCGGGCCGTCGGGGCGTCGACGTCGGTGTCGTCTTCGGAGACCTGGCTCATTATCATCCTTGGCGGCTTTGGCGTCGGCGGCAAGGCGGCAGAAGCGGCAGAAGCGGCAGAGGCGGAGGCAGCAGAGGCGGAGGGAGGAGGAGGAGGAGGCATCGCCGCGCCGGGGAAGACGGCCGTCGCGATCAGCCTCCGGGAACCCACAACCTTCCTGGCTTCGACGCCGCAGGCGACGAGGGGGCCCAGGGCGCGCTCGGCGCCGACCACCATGCCGTAGCTGCGTTTTTTTTTCGTTTTTTTTTTTGGGGGGGGGGCGAAGAAAAAAAGGAGGTGAGAAACCTCTCCGTATCGTCTCTCTCTCCATCTTCTCTTTTCTCTCTCTCCATCTTCTCTTTTCTCTCCCTCCATCTTCTCTTTTCTCTCTCCCCATCTCTCTCTCTCTCTCGCTTTCTCTCTCTTCGCGTCCTCTTCCTCGAGATAAAAAGACGATTGAAAAGAGAGCTCACGTTTTGCGCTCGTCGCTGCCATCGACTACTTCGTGCAGGGGCCGCTTCTCGAAGAGTTCTACCTTCCAGGGCCGCGGACCGCGGGCGTTGGCCAGGGCGATAGCGGTCGAGAGGCCGCCGGGACCACCTCCGACGACGATGGCGCGGAGGGCTCGGAGAGGTTTTGGAGAGGAGGCCGAGGTCGAGGTTGACGCCTCTGCCGCCGAAGCTCGAACTCGGATCGATCGTTGCATCATAGAGTGTTTCTCAACTGCTCTTGCTTGCTCTTTGTCTTTGGCCTTTGATCTTCTGGGGGGAAAAGGATCGCAAAAGCACCGGAGGTGCCAAACAGGCGCAAATGAGAGAGACTTGGAGGGGGGGGACGTGTTTCCCGAAGCGAGGAAGAGAGGACGTAGGGCAATCTTTAAGCGGCGGACGTTGTGGCGCAGGCGTTTACCCAACTTTTGTTCTTTTTTTCGTTGCAATTTTTCTCTCCCCTCTCTCTTTTCTCTCCCCCCCCCTCTCTTTCTCTTTCCCTCTCTCTCTCTACCCTCTTCCTACAAAACGCTGTTCCTCGCGTCCTCCAGCTTCCTCACGACCTCCAGCGGCGTCCTGTCGAGCGCCTTCGCGATCGCCGCCCTCGCCGCCGCCGGCAGCGACGAGAAGCGCTCGCAGAGGTCGCCGTCGACAACGTGCCGCGACGGGTAGAACGACGCCCGCCACGACGCGTGGTCGCGGCCGGCGAGCTGCGTCGCGCCCGGAGCGTCGCTGCGCAGCCGCGCCTCGAGTCCCGAGAAGAACTCGACGTCGTCGCGCGAGGAGAGCGGAAGGAGGGCTCCGATGGAGCCCGAGAGCGTCGAGTAGACCAGCGTCTCCCGAGCAGCCGCGGCGGCGGAGGCAGCGGCGGCATCGGCAGCGCCGCCGCCGTCGGCGCCGCCGTCGACCTTCCCGCCGGCGCCGGCCTGCAGCGTGCCCCGCGAGAGCGACGTCACGGAGTCGCCGACGTAGAAGCTAGCCTCGGCCGTCAGCTTGTGCGGGGCCCCCACGACGGGCGGGGCCCCTGCCGCGCCCATGGCGGCCGCGGCCGCCGCGGAGGTGCCGCCGGAGGCCGAGCCGGCTCCCGCTCCCCCCCCAAAGGCGAACTTGCCTCCCGTCGGGTCGGCCTCGGCCGCGGCCGACGCCGCCGCGGGCAGCCGCAGCGCCGCGACGGTCCCGAACTTGTCGCCGACGGCGGCCGTGTCGTAGTCCAGCGGCAGCATCGCTGCCGAGCATGTCACGTGGCGCGGCAGCGCCTCGTCCGCGAACGGGTACAGCGCGTTGTCGCTAGCGCGGTACCGGAAGAGGTGGACCGACTCCTGCGCGTCGCCGGCAAAGACGCGGCCGCCGACGGCCGAGAGCGCGACGACGCGCGAGGGCAGGGGGGCGCCCGAGGCCTCGCACTTGCGCAGCAGCTTCTTGCGCCCGGCGTCGTAGAGGCGGACGGTGCGCCCGACCCCGGCGAGGAGCTTGCCTCGGAAGGCGCACAGGGCCCCCGGGATGCCCCCGACGGGCGTCGAGTGGATGAGCTCCAGGGCGGTGGTGGAGGAGGAGGCCGCCGCCGCCTCTGAAGAAGCAGCGGCAGCAGCGCCCGCGCCTTCGCCTCCCGCCCCCGCGCTTCCTCCGCCCCCGCTTCCCCCGCACACGACGCGGTACAGGTGGATGAACCCTTCCTCGGCGGAGACCTCGGGGCTCAGCCTCAGCCTGCGCGCGGTCCCGACGGCGAGCACCGGGGGCGATCCCTTCCCGGCTCCGTACTCTGGCGCGCCCGAGAAGCGCACGGCGCACAGCGAGGTGACGGCCTCCCCCGCGGGCAGCTCGAGGACCGCCCTCGTCGCGAGCGTCCTGCCGTCGACGACGCGCAGCGCCGAGGCCCACGCCGCGGAGGACGAGATAGAGGCGGCGTCTCCTCCTCCTCCTTCTTCTTCTCTGGCGGCCCTGGTGGCACCGACCCTCTCCCTGGCCGCGGCAGCTTCCTCGTCAAACTCGACCCCTCCCCCGTCCCCCTCGTCGCCGCCGCCGCCGCCCTCTTCCTTTTCGGCAGCCGCGGGGACGACGTCGTGGTCGCTCTCGGCCACGGCGACGGCCCCGATCTCCGGCAGCAGCGCCAGCCTGCGCGGCGTGTACCGCAGCCTCGCGGTCGTCGCGGTGAACCCGCCCACCCCCGACGCGGCGCCCTCGAGCGACGCGCGCTCGAGCTGCAGCACGCGCAGGTCGCCGCCGCCGACGGCGCAGACGCCGCCGCTGCCGTCAGGGCAGGCGTCCGACGCGAACGGCGCGGCGTGGTCGACGGGCGCGTCGCCGGGCGGGGACAGGGGAACCAGGGCGTAGCGCCCTCCGGAGGTGTGGGCGAGCCAGGCCCTCGAGGAGAGCGCGAGCATGGCCCGAGGGGAGCCCCCGCCCCCGCCGCCCCCGCCGAGCGGCAGCGGCACCAGCTTGGGCGCCCTCGTGCCGAGCAGCCTGGTCCTCGCGTCGCTCAGCTGGCCCGTCACGCGGTCGACGGCGACGCGGAGGAGGATCCCGTTGGCCAGTCCCGCGTGGAGGTAGAGGCCCGAGTCGTCGGCGGCGTCCGCCGCCGCCGCGGAGGAGGCGGCGGCGGGCCCAGCCGGGGCGGCCGCGTCGCCGCCCGAGGCGTCGAGCATCGAGAGGCTCTCGGGCGGGCTGCCCGTCGCCTGCACCGCGAGCGCCTTGAGCCCGTCCCCGGGGTCGAGGCTCAGCACGCGCACGGTGCCGTCGTAGGCCCCGACGGCCAGGAAGCGAGAGCGGAGCCTGCCCTCGGGGACGGGCGGGATGTCGACGGCCCCCACGTCGGCGCCGATCTCCTTGCGGTCGACCTCCAGCAGCGAGCCCCCCCCGGCGCCCGCGCCGCCCGCGCCCGCGCCGCCGTCCAGCTCGAAGGCCACGACCTCCCCGCCGGCGAGCGCCAGCGCGACCTGCCTGCCGTTCGAGGCCGCCGCGACGACGGCCCTGCGGCCGGGGGCGCGCCACTCCACGGGGCCGCGCCCCCCGGCGCGCCCGGCGTGCCTGAGCCCGCCCGGGTGCGCCTGCACGAGCGACCCGTCGGCCAGCGCGCCGGCAAAGAGCGTGCGCGTCGCGCCCGAGAAGCCCGAGTCGGAGACCTCCTCGACGGCGTCCCCGACCGCCAGCACGAGCGTCGCGTTGGTGAACGACACCACGATGTAGGCGTCGGTGGCGTCGTCGCGGCTGCGGCGGACCGTCCACACGCCCGTGGGCGCCCCGGGGAGCGGCGACGAGGCGACCTCCGCCAGGGCAGCGCCGGGGCGCAGCAGCCGGAGCGTCGAGCGCGGGCCGCGGCCGCAGGCGGCGTAAAAGGCCGCCGCGGCCGCCGCGGGCGTGATCGCGTGCTGCTGCTGAAGGGAGGAAGCGGGAGATCCCCTGACGGATCGGAGGAGCACGGGAGCGGCGAGCTTCAAGTCGAGCAGCGGCGCCGTCGAGTCGAGCTCGTCGACCAAAACCAGGTTGCGCGGCTCCCGGCGCGGCTCGAAGAGCGGCGGCACCATCGCCGCCCCGGAGCCGCCCGGCGCCGTCTCGCTCGCCCTGGCCTCTGCCGCGTCGGCGTCGTCGCCCAGCCCCGAGAACTGGAACAGGCCGTGGTCGCCGCCCTCGGCCGCGGAGAAAAGGAAGCCCGTCCGCAAGACGCAGAGCGCGTTGGAGGGCGGAATGGTGTCAAAGTAGCGCACGACGACGTCGGTGACCTTGTCAGTCGCCGCGGCCGCCGCGGCGCCGCCGCCGCCCCCGGCCTCGAGCGTGACCTTGAACAGGTCCCCGTACTCGCTCTGGAGCAGGAAGAAGAACATCGACTTCTGCTTGTGCGCCGCCGCGGCGACGACGAGCGTGCCGCGGTGCGAGGGGAGCCCCCTCCGGCGAGGGAGCGGCACGCGGAGCTCCTCGGCCCCCGCCGCGGCGGCCGAGGCCTCGGAGCTCCCGAGCTCGACGGCCGCGGCGCAGCTCCGGTAGATCAGGAAGTTCTCGCAGCAGATCAGGACGCCGCCGGGGCCGTCGCCGCCGCCCGGCACCGCCAGGAGCAGGTTGGCGCCGTTGTCCACGGGCAGCGAGGAGATGCGCGACACGTGGTTGAGGCCCAGGTCGAGGCGGTAGAGGGAGAGCGCCTTGCTGGCGGTCGCGGCGGCCTCGCCCGTGGGGTCCTCGTCGGCCCCGGAGTAGTCGAGCTCGATGGCGGCAAAGACCGGGTTGTCGAAGCCGACGTCGAGGCCCGCGACGGCGAAGGTGATGGCGCGGGACTTGTTGGCCTCGAGAGGGGAGGAGATTGTCAGGTGCGAGGACGACGACGACGAAGGCGCCGAGGCGCCTGGAGCAGCTCCGGCGGAAGCGGCAACGGCGGCCGTCTCCCGGTTCAGGACGTAGATCAACTTGGCCCTCTCGACGGCGGCGACGACGGCGGCGCGGCCGCGCGGGTCGGCGGCGACAAACTGTCCCGGGACGACGCGCCGCACGCCCGACTTGCCGAACGTCTCCTGGTGCACCTTGACGAACGCGCGGCGCCGCGGGTCGAACTCGAGGATCACGAGGCGCCCCGAGTCGGACCCGACCAGGATGACGTCGCGGGACGAGCCGGGCAGGCGGAACGGCGCGATCGAGCGGATGTTGCCAAACGCGTCGGCCGAGGCGAGGGAGCGCAGCCTGCCCGTGGCTGGGTCCGGGCGGAGGATCTCGAGTGAGGTGGAGGCGCGGACCACGACGATCTCGTGCTGCTTCGGGGCCGAAAAGGAGCCGTAAATGGCCAGCTGAGGTTGGAGGGAGGGGAGAGAGGGAGGGGAGAGAGGGAAAGAGGAGGGGGAAGAGAGGAAGAGAGAGAGGAGGTTGAGCGGCGGCGGCGAGAGGAACAAGCGAAAGAAAAACGAATCATCATCGACTCGGAAAACTATTTTTTCTCCCTCTCTCTCTCTCTCTCTCTCTCTCTCTCTTACCTGGATGCCCGTGGCTCGCTGGAGGGTGAGGTGGTAGAGGTGCATCGTGCTGTCGCCTCTGCGGCTGTTTTGAAGCTACTGCTTTGGGACGACGGAGAAAGGAAGAAGAGAGCGATTGCCGGCGGCGACGATTGAATGATCTCAGTTCTCTCCTCCTCTTGTTCTTCTTTTTCTCTGCGCTCTTCTTTTCTCGCCACTGTCGCCGCTGAGAGCCTGTGCCTTCCTCGACTCCCACGCGTTAAGCGCTCGGCGGGAGACTGCCTGCCGCGATAGAAAGAGTGTAAAAAGAAGAGAGAGAAAGCGGATCAACCTTCTTTTTTGCCGTCTTTTTGAGAGAGAGTGAAAATCGTCACAGCCTCTGGCTCGAAAATCGGACGAGGGCATGCAAAACCTTTTTCTTCTTCTTCTTATCCCATGTCGCGAAGCCGCTGAGCTTCGCGTCGGCCTCTCCGCTTGGCGCTGAGCTTGCTTCGAGCGTCCTCGAAGTACATCCGAGGAGAGATGATAGAATTGTGCAGTAGCAGGAAGCAGGGAGCGGCTGGCTCGTCGATGAGAGCGCTTCTGCTGCTGCTCTGGTTCGCAGCAGCTCTAGCCGCGAATGCGGCTTCCTCCTCCTCTGGGGCAGCGGGGACGGCGACCGCCGCCCCGGCCGCCTTCCTCGACCCAAACTCCTCCTCCTCCTCCTTCGAAGGGTACCTCCTCACGCTCTTCTGGCCCCCGACCGCCCTCCCTCCGGCAGCCCAGGCAGACGCCAAGTTCAGCATCCTCAAGGGCTACGCAGCTCCCGGGATGTGGTCCCTCGGCTTCTCGCCGTTCGCCGCGTCCTCGCCGCTGCCGACCGCGACCGGTGACGCCGCGGCGGTGCTCCCCCCCGGCTGCGACGCCTCCTCGCCCTCGCTCCCACCGCTCTCGGCCGCCTCGCTGGCCTCCTCGGCCCCGGGATGGAACCTCTCGCTGAGCTACCACTGGTCGCTCAGGGCGGACCACCAGCGGCTCGCCGGCGACGTGCCCTTCTGGCTGAGCCTATGGGACCCGCCGCCGCCGGGCGGCAGCGGGCGCGGCGCCGGCGGGGGCGGCGAAAGCGGCGGGGGAGGGGGCGGGGCCTGCTCCGGCCTGGAGCCGCTGCGGTACTACATGGCCGCGTTCGCGGCCTCGGCGCAGGCGACGGAGCTGGTGGAGGCGGCGGTGCTGTCTCCGACGGGATCCAACTCGTCGCTCGGCGTCGCCCCCCCCGCGGGAGCGACGGCCCCGGGCAGCAGCAAGACGACCGCGCCCCCGCTCGCCGTCGCCGTCGCCGACGCCGCCGACGCGCTGGGCGACGCGCTCGTCCCGGGGAGCATGCTCTGCGTCTTCCCTCCTCCCCCCGGCAGCTCCTCCTCCCCCTCTCCCTCCTCCTCGACCCAGCAGCCGAGCCAGATGCGGCTCGCGCAGCTGACCCTGTGCGTCGACAGGCGGACGCTGCGGCCCGCCGCCTGCCCCGCCGCGTGGAGGGCGCAGGCGGAGCGCCTGCGGGGCTCTCCCCCCGCTGCTTCTGCGTCGCTTCCCCCGGTCGGGGGCGCCCTCCCCACCGTCGCGTCCGCCGCCTCCGCGGCTCGGGGCCTCAGCGTCGCCCCCGGGGGCGTGCTCTCCTCGTGCCTCGACGACTTCGCCTCGTCATCGTCGTCGCCGCCGTCGCCGCCGTCGCCGGCGACGCCTCGGCCGGCGACGGCCTCCCTCCCGCGCTTCACGGTCGCCTCGGCGAAGCGCCTCATCCCGGGGCTCATCCGGTCGCAGGACCCGGTCGCCTTCCAGCCGCTCTCCGTCTGGTACTGGACCCCGGCCTTTCTGGGCCTGCTGCTGCTGGCCCTGGGCGCCGCGGCGGGCGCGGCGGCGCTGGCCTCGAGGGCCGGGCTCGTCCCGGCGCTCTTCGCGCCGCGGTTCCGGGGGGGGCCCGGCGGCGGGGGGGGGGTCCGCGTCGCGCGCAATCCGGCCGTCTCGGAGCCCGTGAACGTGCGGTGCGAGCCCTTCGACGTCGCGCGCTGGGCGGAGGTGGCACCGGCGCTCGCCGCCGTCGTCGCCGACTTGCCCGTCGGCGTCGGCTTGAAGGTGAGGAGGGAGAGTGGTTTTTTGTTTTTGTTTTTTCAGCCTTTTTTTTTTCCACCTCCACCACCTCCACCACTTTCCCGCTCCTTCCCTCTCCCTCGTTTCGACTCCGCTCGCTCACCAAAAATGTCTCCCCTCCACCCCACGTCGCTCGCCTCTCCTCTTCCTTCTCCTCCTTCTTCTCCCAGGGAGGGGTGGCCCGAAAACTCCTGAAACACAGGTTCGGCGCCAGGATCGAACCCGCGGGCTCGTTCGACGTCGACGTCGCCGTGATGCTCCCCGACGCGCTCGCCGCGTCGGCGGCGGCGGCGCGCGCGGCGAAGGAGGCGCTGGTCGGCACGAGGCTCGGGGACCTGACGCTCGAGGCGCAGGACTGCGAGGTGGACTCGGTGTCGGACTTCGTCGAGTACTTTTGCTCGCGCGACGTCACGCTCAACGAGGTCCTGCTGCTCCGCGTCGCGGAAGAGAAAGCGAAAGGAAGCGGCGGCGGGAGCGGCGGGAGCGGCGCGAGCCGCGGCAGCGGCAGCGGCGGCGACGCCTCCTCCGGGGTGCTCCTCTTCTTCACCGACGCCGCGGCGCGCGACGCGGCCGGCGACGTCGTCCGTCCCTCTGTCCACTGCCGCGCCGCGGCCTACTGCTTCGTTTGGGACGTCGACGCGCGCGGGCGCCGCTTCGTGGCGGCGAGGCCGCTGGCGCGCTCGGTCATCCGCCTGCTCAAGGGCCACGGCGGCTCGTACGCCTTCGACGCCGACACGCTCGCGCACTGGCGCCGCGTCGGCGGCCTCCCCCCCTCGGCCTGCTTCCAGATCCTCCGCCCCTTCGCCGGCGACGACGCCAAGTACAAGAGGGCGCTCGACCACCTGCTGAAGATGGGCTTCGCGAGCCGCCGGGACGTCAGGCGAGCGGGAGGGTACAACGGCTACTGGGGCTTTCTGCTGAAATCGATCAACCAGGGCGCGGCCGGGGCGGGGGGGAGGCTGACCCTCGCGGACCTCGACGTCTCGGCGGTGGAGACGTGGGCCGAGCGCAAGAAGGCGTCGATCGGCGCCGGGATCGTCGCGCGCGCCGCGGCGGCGCCGAGGACGGGCTGGGTCGCGTCGGACGAGTCGGCGATGGGGCTGGGAGTGGTCAAGTGCGACGCGCTGACGAGGTCCTTCTTGGAGGCGCCGGCGACGTTCGACGCCGCGGCGTTCGCGAGAGCGAGGGGCAAGGGCGAGGTCGCGGCCGCGGCGGAGGCCGCTGCCGAGGCGGTGAGAGCCGGAAGGGACGAGGACGGGGAAGGCGGAGGCGAAGCTCCGGCGGGGCTCGCGGACCTCGTCAAGAGGTGCGCCGCCGCCTCCAGCAAGGCGAGCTGGGCGGACCCGGGAGGAGGAGGGGGCGCCGCCGAGGACGGAGCGGAGGTCGAAGCAGGGGGGGCAGGCGTCGAAGGGGACGCCGCCGCGGTTGCCGCGGCGGCAGTCTCTTCCTCGTCGCCGTCGTCGCAGTCGTCGCCGCTGCTCCTCAGGCCTTCGCTCCCCTTCCCCGCGGCCTCCCCCCTCCGGTGCGTGCGCTTCGCGTGGAGGGTGGCCCTGCTCTCCGGGTGGCACGGCCTCGCCGCCCTCGTCCTGACGCTGGCGTCGCTCGCCGTCCAGCTCTACGTCCCGCGCGCGTTCGGCCGCGCGTTCACCGCGGTCGTCGACCTCGACGCCGCGTCGTTCCCGACGGCGTTCGCGACCCTGGGCGTCGCCACGTTCGCCGCCGTGGCCCTGCAGTTCGCGGCGGCCGTGGCAGTGCAGGGCTACGCCGCGGCCGTGACGCGGAGGGCCTGGTGGCGCCTCCTCGCCAACCTCCTCCGCGGCGGGGGGGCCGGAGCGAGCGCGGGCTTCGGCTTCGGCTCGAGGGCCTCTCCCCCGCCTCCCCCGCCTCCCGGCGGCGGCGGCGGCGGCGGCGGCGGCGACCAGGCGCCCTGCGGCGACCTCGCCCTGGGGGAGGTCCTGTCCCGCATGAGCGGCGACGCGCTCGCGCTGCGCTCCGCCGCCGCCGCCGCCGCCCCGGCCGCCCTCCAGGGCGTGCTCCTGGCGGCCGGCGCGGCGGGGTGCGTGCTCTGGAGGGGGGTCGGGTTCGCCCGCCTCGGGGCTCCCGGCATTCTTCTCGCGACGCTCTCTGCCCTCCTGCTCGCCTGCCTCGAGGGCGCCGCCGCCGCCCGCCTCGCCTGGCGGGCGTCCAGGCGCGCCCGCACGCTGCTGGGCGGGCTCTTCGCCTTCACGCTCGCGGCGCTCTCCTCGGCGAGGACGCTCTCGGGCCTAGGGCTGGAGCCCGCGGCGACCAGGCAGTACCGGAGCCTGAGCCGGTCCTTCTTCGACGCGAGCTTCGCGGCAGACGCCGCGGCGGTGGTCCACGCCGCCGCGGTCGCGGCGATCGGGGCCGGGCTGCGGGTCGCGGTGCTCTGGATCGGCGGGGCCGCGAGCGTCGGCGCGGCGACGGGCTCCTCCCCCTCCTCCTCCTCCTCGTCGACTTCGGTCGCTGCTGCCGCTGCCGCTCCTGCCCGGGGGCGCGTCGCGGCGGGGGACATCTTCGAGACGCTGCTCTACGCAAAGTGGCTCCAGTCGGGGCTGACGATGGCCGGGAAGGGACTGGCTGCCTGCGTCGAAGGCGGGCCCTCCGTCGCGCGCGTGCTGGAGCTGCAGCAGCAGCAGCAGCAGCAGCGAGGAAGCGGCGGCGACTTGAAGTACGCCGACGACTGCGACTGCGACGGTGCTCTCGACAGAGACCTCGAGCCGAGCTCTGTTTCTGGAGGGGAGGCGCGCGCCGCCGCGGCGCGGATCAAGCAGGGGAAGAAGAAGGAGAAGGAGAAGAAGAGGCTCGACGACGAGGAGGAAGGCGCCGGCGGCGAAGAAGAAGGAGAAGAAGGAGGAGAAGAAGGAGGCGGCGCGCTTCACGCCCAGGCGCTCGCGGCATCGATGACCGGAGCCGTGTCGCTGACCCTCCGGAAAACGTCTTCTCCTTCGCGACCCGGCGTCGTCGTCGTCTCCACGCCGGGGAAAATCACGCTGCTGGTCTCCTCTTCCCCCTCCGTGCGGGCCGATGCCGTCGACGCGCTGCTGCTGCGGAGGCCGCCGCCCCCCGGCGGCGAGATGCGCCTCGGCGTCCCTTCTTCTTCGCCTCCTTCTTCTCCGTCGGGCGACCGCTCTCCCTCCTGGGCAAAGGTCCCCAAGCTCCTTGTCGGCAGCTCCACTTCCTCTCGCGCCATCTCGAGCCTCGACCCGCCCGAGGTCTCCGAACCCGTCGAGCTCCTGCGCGCCCGCGTCGCGCTGATCTCCCCGGCGACGGCGCACGTCTTCTCGGCCTCGGTCGAGGACAACGTCGCCGCGGCCACGGCGCGCGCGACGACGGGCAAAGAGCTGGCGCAGGCGGTCGAGGCCGCCGGCCTGGGAGACTGGGCCAGGGAGGCGCTGCCGGACGGGCTGAGGACGCGCGTGGGGCCTCGGTCGACGGGCCCGCTGTCGCGGTCGGTGGCGACGAGGGTCGCGCTGGCGAGGGTGCTCGTGAGAAAGCCCAAGCTCTTGGTCGTCGACGAGCCCGCGGCGCTGCTGGCGGTCGCGGCCGACGACGTGGCGAGGGTCTTGAGGAGGCTTGCCGCGGCGGAGGGCGGCGCGGCGTGCGCCGTCGTCCTCGTGGCGGCGAAGGGCGCTGCCGCGGACGCCGTCGCGGAGCTCGCCGACTCGGTTGTCGATCTGGATTAGGCAAGCGCGCCGCACCACAGAGAACAAAGACACGCCCTCGACTGCATTTTTCTCGAAAGTTTTTGTCCTTGCAGCGAGTATTTCTGAGATTTCCGCATGAGGAAAAAGAAAAAAGGAGTTGACAAGTTTTGAGAGGAACCTTGAAAAAAAGAGGGTTACGAGAAAGGAAAAAAAACCTTTTTCTTTTTTTTCTCCTTTTTAATTCCTCGCGACCAGCACTCCGTCCCTCAGCTCCACTTCCTCGCAGAGCGAAGCCTCAAGCCCAAGAGAGCGCGCCCTAGCGACAGAAGCTCCACCCACGACCACCGCAGTGCCCCCGCGGGCGAGGACTTGCGATATCGCCGCACCGAGCCGAGCGCTGCCGCCGCCGCCGCCGTCGCCGCCGCCGCCGCCTTCCCCGCCAAGCGCGGCCGCGACAGCGTCCGCGTCGTCGACCAGCAGCAGCGCCGGCTCCCTGAGCAGCGCCCTCGCCAGCGCGACCCTCAGCGCCGCGCCGGCCGGCAGGTTGGCGCCGGAAGTGAGCACTGTCTCCATCCCCCGCGGCAGCGTTGCGGCGAGCTCGTCGACCCCGGCGGCGGCGCAGGCCTCTCTGAAGGCAGGAGACGACGCTCGCGCTTCCGCCGACGACCCCAAACTCGAGCTGGAGTTCCCGAGCGCGACGTTCTCGGCCAGCGTCGTCGGGAACAGGGCCGCGGAACTCAGTCCGACGACGCCCAGAGCCCTGCGAACCGCCCGCTTGTCGCCGGAAAGCCAGTCGAAGGCGACGAAAGGGTTTTCAGCAGCTCCTCCGCCTTCGCCCTTCTTCTCCTCTCGTTCCTCCACCTCCACCTCAAACTCGACGACGCCCTTGAAGGGCATCAGGCGCAGGCAGAGCACGTCGACGAGCGCAGAGCCCTCGCCCGAGAGGGCGTCGCCGGCCGAGGCCGAGACCAGGAGGGCCCTCCCCGACGAGATCTTGGGTGTCGACGCGCCGTGGAGGAGGAGCTTTGAGCTGCCGGTCCCGCCGGGCCTCGCGACCTTGACCCCGCGCAGCGAGAACCCGCCCGTCAGACGCTGGCTTGGCGTCCTGCTGCTGCTGCTGCTGCTGCTGCTTCCCATCCCGTCGAGGTCGAAGCGCGTCGGCGGGCCCAGGGAAGAGATCGAAGCGGAAAGAGAAGCGTCGCCGTCGCCGCCGCCGCCACTGCCGAAACCTTTCCTCCCCCTCTTCCTTCTCTCCTGTCTCGCGTCCACCGCACCGCGATCGTGCAGCTCGACGAGCCTCTCGAGAGAACCTACGTCCGCCATCGCCGTCGCGTACGCGTCCGCGAACAGCAGCAGGCCCGCCTCCATCCAGTTGGTCGCGGCGAAGAGCGCGTACACGTCCGACAGCGCCGCCGAGCCGCGGAAGAGCGCGCGGGCTCCCCCCCAGAGCAGGGAGAGGCGCAGCGCCGCGGTGATTGCCGACGCGAGCGTCGCGTGCGTCGCGCGCGCGATCCCTTGGGTCCTCGCGGCGCTGGCGTAGTCCCTCAGGAAGAGCCTCGCGTCGGCGGCCGCGCGCGCGGGCCCGCGCTCCAGCGACAGGACTGCCGCCGGAGAAGACAGCGCGTCGGTCGAGAACCCCAAGACGGCACCCAGCGCGCGGCGCACCGCGAGGTTCTGCCGCCAGAGGAAGCCGCCGGCGACGAGGGCCTCGCCGGCGGCGAGCGCGACGGCGAGGGCGACGGCGAGGAGCACCCCGCGCTCTGCGGATCCGCCGCCGGCGGCGAGTCCCGTCGAAGACGTCAGCAAGAAGACGACGGCGCCCGAAAACAAGAGGAGGCCCTCCGTTGCCGAAAAGGCCACCGTGGTGACGAGCGACCGCAGCGTCGCCGAGCCCCCCGAGGCCCGCACCATGAGCTCCCCGGGCGCGAGCCTTTCCAGGAAGGAGGCCTCCTGGAACAGGAGATGATCGAAAAGGCCGGCGTACGTCTCTCTCAAAGCCTGGCGAGCAAAGCACTCGAGGAGGAGCCCTCCGATGAGTTTGAAGGCGACGGCCGCGGCGGCGAGCCCGGCCGCCTGCGCCGCCGCGAGCGCCAGCCCGCCGCCGTCTCCCGTCGCCAGGGCCTGGAAGCCCATGGCGAACGCCAGCGGCACCAGGAGCTGCGCGACGACCGAGACCAGGAGGCAGGCATACGCCGCGGCGAAGAATCCCGGGGAGAGCGCCGCGACGCCCGCGAGGAACTGAACGAGACGAGGAAGCGGGACTCGTTCCCGTTCGGGTGCGTCCTCGGCCTCGAGGACCCCCGCCTCGGGTTCCGCGGGCGTGTAGAAGGAAGCGGGGGACGCGTCTTTGCCTTTGCTGCTGTCGGAGGAAGAAGGAGGTTCGCCTCCTTTCGCAGCGTTATCGACGGCGTTGACGACACTCGAGGCCGCGGCGAGCCTCGCGGCGGCCATGGAGCGGCCCGCGGCGGTGGCTGCGACCGAGGCGGCGTCGGCGTCGGGGAAGATCGAGCCCTCTCCTGCCCCTGCGCCTCCTTCCTCGACGCTCCCGCTGAGCCTGCTGAGCCGGCGCCTGAGCGACTGGGGCATCTGCTGCTGCTGCTGCTGCTGCTGTTGCTGCTGCTGCTGCTGCTGCTGCTGCTGCTGCTGCTGTTGAGGAGGCTTGGGAGCGGCAGCGGCGACATCAGCAGCTCGGCCGCCCCTGAGCGCGAGGGCGAGCGCGACGCGACGGGCGGCGGCCTCGGCCGCTGCCGCGGCGTCGAAGAGAGCGGGAGCTCCGCCGCCGCCCTTCGGCGCTGTCGCCTCGCCACCGCCTCCTGCTGCTGCAGTCCCTTCCAGCCACGCCGGGCCGCGAACCACGGGCGCCACGGCCCTCGACCTCACGGCCCGGAAGCCGCCGCCGCCGCCCCCTCCTCTCCTGGCCGCCCTCGCCTCCGACCGGTCGGCGTCGCCCTCGACGTCGGCGTCGACGCTCTCCGAGTCGAGCCCGTCGAGCGCGAACCTCCTGCCGCCGCTCGAGGCTATGTCGTTCATCTCGTCGATTAGGACGCCCCAGAGGGCGTTGGGGCCGCCGCAGTCCCGCACGTCCTTGCGGGAGACGAGGCCGAAAGAGGCGGCGGCGTCGAGCGCGGCGAGGTACGAGCGGGTGTCCGCATGGAACGGCAAAAGAAGTCTGAAGAGCGCGGCCTTGGAGAGCCTCCGCCGCGACCAGTGGGCCCAGGTGGCCGCGTCGAGCTCCGGCGGGGACGTGGCGTCGCCCGAGAGCGAGGCAGCGACTGCGGAAGCGACGGCCAGGCGGGAAGAGACGACTCGAGGGCTTCGGGTTTCGCCGCCACCGCCTCGGCCGAGCTCCCATCCCCTCGGTCCGTGAGCCGCGGGCCGCGCCCTCCGCGCCCTCGCGTCCTCGAGGCCCGCCGGGGTCGAGAGCAGGACGAGGCCGGCGCCCTCGTCTTCGTCGTCGGCGGCGGAGACGCGGCAGACGACGAGCTCGTCAAAGGTCAGCGAGCGAGTCGCAAACCAGTCGAGAGCGGACGACGGCGACGGCGACGAGGAGGAGGAGCCGCCGCCGCAGCGAAGCACGGTGACGCCCCTCGCGGCGACGCCCCCTCCTCCCGCAGAGGAGCCACCGCCTTCCCCGCCTTCATCGCAGCAGCAGAGAGCCGAGGAGACGTCGGCGGCGGCGGCGGCAGCGGCCTCGACGTCTTCGTCCGTCGCGCCTCCCGGGACGAAGAACACGAGCCTGGCCTGCGAGGGCTCGGAGGAAGGCGCCGAAGCAGCAGCAGCAGCAGCATCCGAAGCAGAGGCATCAGAAGCGGCGTCGGCGGGGAACGCCAGCCTCGCGACGCGCCGCGCGGCCTCTCCGGTGATCCCGGCCCCGACGGGCAGCGCGCGCAGCGCCCTCGCGAGCTCCCTCCCTCCGCCGCGGCCGCCGTGCTCCGTCTTTTCCAGCCGCGAGAGCGAGAGCGCGTGCTCCAGGACGTCGACGCGGTCCTCGGCGACGCTCGGGTTGCAGACGACACGCGGGGGCAGCAACCACCGGTCGGCGAAGGAGGAGGAGGGAGCGGAAGAGGAGGCGCAGCCGCCACCGCCGCCTTTCTCCCGCCCCTGCCGCAGCAAAAGCTTCTTTTCCTTCTCGCCGCCACCGCCGCCGCCGATCGCGATCTCGCCCGAGGGCCGCCGCACGTGCTTCCTCCCTGCGACGCGCGCGGCGAGCCACGCCAGCGCCAGCAGCGGGAACAGGGCGGCGAACGCCGCGAAGAGGAACCACGCCGAGCCCCTCGCCGTGATCCACCCCTGGTCGGACGACGCGTTGCCGTTGAGCAGCGCGGGCAGGAAGATCTCGGCGCCGCTGGGAGCCTTGGAGCAGTCGAACCGTGCCGCGGCGTTGGAGAGGAGCTGGGCCATCGTTTCCCGGTCGTCCATGCTTGTCGATGGGAAGGTCGAGGTCTCCTCCTCGGCGCCCGAGACTCCGGCGGCGCACGCCGTGGGCCGCAGCGAGGCCTTGTCAAGGCACACCGTCACCGTGGCCAGCACGATCCGGCTGCTCCCGGGGGCCAGCGCGCACTCCATCGCGCCTCTCGCCGGGAGGGCCCCCGGGACGCCCACCGCAGCCTCCATCGAGCTCCTCAGGAACGTGAAATTGTGGCCCCTCTTGTTGTCGAAAGTGATCCCAAAGGGGAGCAGCTTCTCCTGCAGCGCCAGGCCCGCGCTCGCGGCATAGACCGAAAGAAAATAGTCCCTCTGCGTCAGCCCGCTGCACGAGCCGTGCTTCTCCCACTGATGCTTCCAGAACGAGGCCGGAGCCGAAGTGTTGGCACGGTCGATGCTGAAGGAAAGGTAGAAGGGCAGGGAAAATTCGAGCCCTGCCATCGCGGCAGGGTCCCAGGCGCGCCCGGGAGCGGTCGCGTTGCACCACGCCGGGTTTTTGCCCGTGGCGGCAGACGGCCACATACCGTGCGTCCAGAAGTCTTTCGCGGCGTATCCGTGCTGCATGAGGTACCAGATCTGGCCCTGCCTGTTTTTTTTTTGGGTTCGGGTTTGGAGTTTTTTTTACGTTGTCGTTTAAGGTCGAGCAAAAGTCGAGAAGTAAAAAAACTTTCAAAAACTACACCACTCACTGCTGCGGCTTGAAGATGGACGACGGCCAGTACACCTGCAGCTTGTAGTAGTCGAAAGAGCCGTTGGTCGGGGCGTAGACGTCGTTGGGGCGCTTCGTGGGGTCGATGGCCCTCTTCGAGGCCTTCGAGGGCTTCGAGGCTGCGGTCGGAGGAGGAGGAGGTGGAGGGACGACGCCGGCGCCCTCGAGGGAGGGACGGCTAGCTGCTGAAGTTTCAAGCCCCGTCGTCGTTGCCGGCGCCGTTGATGCCATGTCGCCGCCCAATTGCGCCGACACAGCCACTGCCAGGACTAGCCACGCCCACAGGGCGAGATCAAAGTGCCCTCCTGTGATCGCAGGTGGCGCGGGGCGATTTCCACGCGGGCCCCCTGCGCGCATGGGCACAAGTGTTTTTTTGGAAAAGAAGATGTAAAGTTCGGGGGATGTCGTTTTTGATTTGGGAGCGAAACTCTCATCGTTTTTTTTTTACACTTTCCCGCGGGCCACTCTCTCCACGTCCACCTCGTGCACCCTCACCACCCCGAGCCCCCCGCCCGCCGCCAGCGCCGACCACGCTTTGGACCCATGGAAGTCCAATTTCGAAGAGAACGAGAGGCAGTTGACCGACAGGCGCGCGTCCCGCAGAGCGAAGATAGGGCGTGGCGGCAGAGGCTTTTCTCCTCCGGGGCTCGTCGTCGTCGCTCGCCCTCCGCGCCCTCCGCGCCCTCCGCGTCCTCCACGGCCTCCGCGGCCAACAGCAGCAGCAGCAGCATCAACAACACCGGACGCAGCAGCCCTGCCTCCTCCTCCTCCTCGAGGGTGAACCGCCGCCGCCGCGCCCCCACCCGCCGCCGCGGCGTCGGCCTGCTGCTGCGCCGCCGCCTCGGCCTCGGCTGCCCTCTCGGCCCCCGCCGCGAGCGCCCTCATCTCGCTCGTCAGCGGCAGGGCGACCACGGCGGCGCTGTTGGCGGAAGCAGAAGCGGATGAACCAGAAGAAGAGTGAGACGCCACTGCAGACGCAGGAACAAAGCCGGAAACCACGGCCTGGTTCCCGCTTCCTCGCGCTCCTCCTCTCCCGCCGAGGCTCCGCGCTGCCTCGCGCGCCGCCGGCGTCGGCAGCACGTCGACGGTCCCGACAAACCCGCCGCTGGTGCAGTATGCCGCGAGCGTCGCCGTCCCTGGGCAAGCGACCACGGACCAGACGGCGTCGTCGCGGGTCTCCGCGCCTCCCGCGACGCGGCACAGACAGAGGTCTTGGTGTTGCTGCTGCTGCTGCTGCTGCCGCTGCTGCTGCTGCTGCTGCTGCTGGCTCTGGCTCTGGCTCTGCTCGCTGCTCTTCCTCCTCTTCTTGTTCAGGCCGCGCCTCTTGTTCCCCGACGGGGCCACGGACGCCTCCGCGCCCGCCGCGCCGCCGCCCGCGTCCAGCGGCAAGAACAGGAGCCTCCCTCCGTCCTGCGCCACCAGAAGGCCCAGCGGCGTCGCCAGCCAGGCCAGCGAGAGCGCCCACGCCCGCGACGACGCCAGCGGGAGCCTCGCGAGGAGGCACCCCCCCCCGGGGTCGGACGCGTCCCAGATGCGGGCGTCCGGCGAGTGTCCCGCGGTCGCGAGGGCGCGGAGTTTTGGGACGGAGGCGGAAGGCGCGGAGGGCGAGCCCGAGTGCGAGAGGGCGACGCCGGGCGAAGGCGGGAGGGCGAGGCAGCGCAGGGGCCCGCCGGCGTCCCGCGGGGTCCTCAGGAGCGGCACGAGGCGGGGAGCGGGAGCGGGGGAGGGCACCGGGCCGTCGCCGTCCGCGCTCGCCGCCTCGACGCGCCAGAGCACCGCCGAGCCGTCGAAGCCCGCGGTGGCCAGCTCGTCTCCTCCTCCTTTGCTCCCCCTGCTGCGACGCGGGAACCAGGCTACGGCGGCGAGGAGGCCGCAGCCGGTTCCGACGGCGAGGGGCGCGAGGTCGACGACGAGAGCGGCGGCGGCGGCGGAAGAAGAAGAAGAAGAGGACTTGCCCTTGTTGCCTTCTTCCTGCTGCCTCTTCCTTCTCCTCGCCGCCGCCTCCGACGGCACCGACCAGAGGGTCAGGCTTCCGTCCCCCAGGGCGGCGGCGAGGACTCCGACGCTGCCGGGCGAGGAGGAGGTTCCGGGCCGCCACTTGAGGTCGCGGGCGAGGCATCCGTTGTGGGCGATCGCAAACGCCAGCGCCGGCGGCGGGAGCGTCGTCGTCGCCGCCGCCGCCTCCGCCGCCGCCAGTTTCGGGCGCTTACCCGCCCGCTCGTCTCCAATCTCGCCAGTCGAGCAGCAGTACCTCGGAATGCTCCAGATCTGCACCAGCGCTGGACCCGAAAGGCGCTCGCCGATCGAAGTCGTCGCCGAGGCCGGAGGGTGCGCGCTGACCGCCAGGAGGCGATTCTTTTCTTCCTCTTCCTCTTCCTCTTCTTCTTCCTCTTCTTTTCCCTTCTCTTCAGGGCACCAGTCCAGGGCCCAGATGGGCCCGCCGGCAAAAAAGGCGCAGCCGGCGTCGGACCACGGAGGGAGCGGAGGAGGGGGAGCGGGCGCCTTCTTCCTGCTTTTGGTGCCGCCGCCGTCGCCGTTGCCTCTGCCTGCCCCCTCCTCGTCTGCCGCTCCTGTCGTCGTCGTCGTCGTCATAGCTCTCGTCCTTGGCGGCGCCGCCCCCTCGAACAAACGCAGCTGCCTCGGCGGGAGATCCTGCTGGCCCGGGAGCAGGAGCGGCGGCGAGACGGAAGCGTAGCGCGAGGTGTAGGGGGTCGGGTCGCTGTTTTTGTTTTGTAGAGTTCTTCGACGAGGGAGGAGAGAGAAGGTTGAGAGGAAAAAAAAACCAATGCTCTCTGTTTGGTTGTGCACGCTCAACGTGTGCTCGCTTCTCTCTTCTGCTTCGCTCTTATCTCTTCGATCGCTGCTGGAAGAGACCACTCACTCGATGATACGCATGTCCGAGGAAGCGCTGGCCCAGCCGACGGACGGAGCGCGTGCCGCAGCGGCAGGCATCGGCGCCGTCGCCGCAGTCGCGTTTGCTCGCGGCGGCATTTGGAGTTCAGAGCCCCCTCCCGCGCTGGCTTTCTTTTCGCTTCTTCTTCCGTCAAGACAAGATCCTGAGAGGCTAGCGAGGAGCGCGTGTAAAAGTAAAAGAAGAAGCGTCTGCGCCTGGTTTGGAGTTGTTGATTGCTTGCAAAAAAAAAGGAACGGGAACGACGTCCGAAGCTGGCCACTCCTCGCTCGTTTATCGTTTGTCAATGCTGCTCCCCCCTTCTCCTCTCAAAAAACTCCAAAGAAAGAAAATCACTCCGACCCCGAAGACGCCTCCGAACCGTCATCATCCTCCTCGTCGCTGCCCGAATCATCGTCATCGTCATCTTCGTCGTCAGAATCGACGACAGCCCTCTTCGCTTTCGCCTTCTTCTCCTGCGACAGAGGCGTCCCTTTCCGCTTCTTCTTCCCCGACCTCTTCGCCTCCTCGCCTCCCTCCTCTCCGCCGCCGTCGTCGTCGTCCGCGGGCAGGGAAAACCCGCTGTCGTCCGAGGAGGTCACGCCGCCCTCTTCCTCCTCTTCTTCTTCCTCATCGTCGGACTCGTCCCCTTCGTCCTCAGAATCGAGCTTCGGGACCGCGAGAACGGCCCTGTAGTCGACGCGGACGCCCCTCGTCGTCCTCGCCCCGCGGCCGCCGCCGCCTCGGCCGCCTCTGTCTTCGCCGTCCTCGTCGTCGTCGACGATGTTCGCTGTGTCGATCCCGTCGAGCTCGCGGGCCAGTGCCAGCTTCTTCTTGACCTTGTTCTGTTTCGGATGAAGTGGTTCGAGGCGAACGAGAAAGAGGTGAGTGCGCCAAGAGCTCGTGGAAAACAAAAGAGACAAAGAGGAGAAGAGAAGAAAGAAGAGAAGTGAAGAAAGAAGAGAAGTGAGCACGCTCCCCCCTCCTTCCCTTCCTTCCCTCTCCCCCTCCCCCGCGCCTCCCCCCCGCGCCACGAGAAGCAGAAACGATAACAACATCATAAACGCACAATCGCCCCGGAGTCGGACGAGGCCGACAGGCCGTGCTTCTCCAGCAGCCCCTCGAGCGCCTCCTCGAGCTCGCCGTCGCCCTTGCGGTAGTATGCCGGCGGGATCGCGATCGAGGCCGCGCGGGCGACGGCTTTCATCTTCTCGGCGCGCTTGGAGAGCTGCCGCTTGGCCGCCGTGCCTCCTCCTCCCGCGGCGGCGGGAGCCGGCTTGGCCCTTTTCCTGCTATTCTTCTTCTCGGCCTTGCCCTTCTGCTTACGCTTCTTGACGGCGCCAGAGTCGTCAGAGTCGGAGCCGGAGTCGTCCTCGTCCTCAGAGGAAGAGGACGAAGAAGACGAGTCCTTCTCTTTGCCGTCGCCGCCGTCGTCGTCAGAGGAAACGACAGCCTTCTTCGCTGCCAGCCGCTTCTTGGCAGGAGAGGAAGACAACGGTGGCGCCGCCTTTTTCTTCTCCTTCTTCTTTTCAGAAGATTCAACGGCACCAGAGGCGGCACCAGAGGCGGCAGGAGCGCGAGCTGCTGCCTTGGCCGGCGAAGCAGCAGCAGCGGGCGCCGTCGTCGCTGTTGCTGGCGCCTCCTCTGCCGCCCTTTTCTCCCTCTCGTTCGCCTTCTCCTCCTCTCCTCCAGCAGCCGCGGCCAGCGAGTTCAGCATCTCCTCGATCCCGGCTTTCACGATTGACTTGTGTTCCTTCACTCGTTCGCTGCCGACCCCGAGGTCGGCAGCGAGCATCGCGATGACGGACTTGACCGAGGTCGTGCTGTTTTTTTTGATGAAGAGGTTGAAAAGTTGAAGAAGAAGAAGATGAGGATTCAAATAGTCGGCGTCGACTTGTCCATCGTTCTATCCACACGTTTCGGCTATGCGTTTCAATCCGCATCTCCTTCCTTCCATCGGGCGAAGAAAAGACCGTGCCTGTTGCCCTCGAATTTAGAGAAAGGCGATTGACAAAGCAGGAAGCATAGAAAAAAGACACCACACTAACAGGAGAAAAGCCGGCAGCGAAACCAATCGATCGACATTTCAATCGTTCGCTTTCAGTCCTCCCCTCGTCACTCACTCCAGGTTCTTCAGGATGTGGTCTCGGCGCTTGGCCAGGGCCGAAGAGACGGCAGAGGCGTCAAGGGACTCCATGGTTTTTGTTTCTGGGGCGACCAGAAAGACAGAGAGAGCGAGAGAGAGAGTTTTTCTCCTCTTCTCTCTCAGCTGTTGTTTCGTTGTGAGCGCCCTCCCGGGCATCGGAACTCTTTTTCCGTCTCGATTTCATGCTTTCTGCTCGACAGAGGCCTCCTCTTCCGCCGTTGAAGATGCGCCGAGCAGCTTCGCGCCTCGCCGCGCTAGCCGCGCGGCAACAGCGTCTCAGCAGCAATACGCTGGCGTCGTCGTCGTCGTCGTCGAGCACAACAGCAGGAACGGCGACCGGCTGCTCTTGTTTGATGCATCGAGGAGGAGCAACAACGCTCGTCTCTAGTACAAGCTCAACGACATTCCGTCACCGTTTCCTGCATTCTACGGCGGCTCTGGGCTCCGACGCAGGTCCCAGCAGCAATCTGTCGTCTCTGCGGGCGTCGCTGGCGGCTGCCGCGGACGACGAAGAGGAAGGAGACACCGGAATTGCGGTCGCTTCTGTTAGCGACGAAGACGACGACGGCGGCTCGCTCTCGCTCCTGCTCCCGTCGTCGCCGCCGCCGCCGCCGCCGCCGCCGCCCCCGTCGTCAACCCAGCCTCCTCCGCCGCCCTCGCGCCAGGCCCGCGAGCCGGACTTCACCCAGTTGGCAGCCCTCGCGGCCTCGCTCGCGGTCAGGGCCGTTCCCGGAAGGGTCGACGACGTCGTGGGCGTCGATGAAGAGACCGTGGCGCTGAAGCTGCGCGTCAGGCCGCTCGCGGAGGTCGTCGCGGCAATCTCCTCTCCCTCAAACGCCTCTCCCTCCTCGGGCGCCCCCCCGCCCTCGTCCCCGGACGACCTCGAGACCGCCTGGCTCTGGGTCTGCTGGAAGCCCGGCGCGGCGCGGGCCTGCCTCGGGCCCGAGCCGCCGAGGGGCTCCCCGGCCGACGGTTTCGCCTCGACGTCGAGGCTGAGGGAGGAGCTCCGCGGGCGCGTGCTGTCCTCGGTCGCGCTGCGCAGCCGCTGGGAGCGCGTCTTGGTCCTGGCGTTCTCGAGCAGGAACGGCGGCGGCGGCGAGAGCAGCGCGGACGCCGCGGGAGGGGGAGGCGACAGGGGGACGTACGGAGACGAGCAGGACGAAGAGGGAGAGGGAGAGGGCGACCCGTACGGCCCTCGGGACGGCTCCGCCGCCGAGAGCGGAACCGAGGCCGGCGACGGCGGCGGCAGCGGCGGCGTCAGCGGCGTCGGCGTCAGCGGCGTCGGCGGCCTCCCCGCCCCGGACCGCCTCCTCTTCCTCGAGGCCATGGGACGCCGCTCCAACATGGTCCTGACCGACGTCTCGACGCGGGGCACCGCGCCCAAGAAGGGCATCCGCGACTTCGCGCTGGCGGCGACCGAGGCCGCGAGGGCGAACGAGGAGGTCGCGAGAAATCAGGCCAAGAGGGAGGCAAAGGAGGCCAAGAAGGCCGAGAAAGGGAAGGCCGGGGGCAGCACGAAGAGGGGAAAGAGGGGCGCTGCGAACGCCGCTGCCCAAGCTGCCGCCGCGGCCCTCGCCGCTGCCGAGGAAGGGGAAAACGTCGGCGTCGGTCGCAACGGCGAAAAGCTCCCGCCCGCGCCCGAACCCGTCCGCATCCCTTCCTTCTATACGTCCAGTCCCGCAGAGGCAGCCGCGGCCGCCTCCTACCCGCCCTCGAGCAAAGCGGAGGCCGCCAGCCTGGGCATCTCCGGCGACGCCGCCGCCTCGGCCTTCTCGCCCGAGGGCGGCGGCGAGCGCGGTGGCGGCGGCGGCAGCGGCGGCGGCGCCTTCTCCCTCCCGCGGCTCATCCCCCCGGCAGCGGCGGCCGCGCCGGGAACGATCCTCGCCCTGGGCCGCAGCGTCCCGCCCTCGGCGTCGCGGCGGAGGGCGCTCGCCGTCGGCGGGCGCTACAGGCCGCCACCCGGCCTGCTGTCTGGCGGCGGCGGCGGCGGCCGGCTCGAGCCCGGGATGAGCGAGACGCTCGAGGTCTGGAGGTCGAACGTCCTGGGCGCCGCGGCGGCGCTGAGGGCGCTGAGACGGGGGGAGCTGGAGGCTGAGGCGGCCGAGAAGGCGGCGAAGGAGGCGGCGAGGGAGGCGGCGAAGGAGAGGGCGGCGGAAGCTGCAGAAGGTTCGACCTCCGACGCCGGCGCCGGCGACGTGAGCACGCTCGAAGTCCAACTCGAGGGAGACGAGGCCCCTCCTCCTCCTCCTCCTCCTCCCCCTCCCCCTCCTGTTGCCGTCGTCTCGACCGCGGCCGCGCTCGTCCAAGCCTACGCCGGCGTCTCCCCCAGCCTCGCCCAGGAGCTCTGCTGGGCCGCGGGCATCCGCGGCAACGGCGGCGGCGCGGGCGGCAGGAACGACCCGGCCGACGACGTCGAGGCGGCGCTCTCGCGCCCCGACTGGGAGAGGCTCCACGCCGTCTGGAGGAACTGGCTCTGCGCCGTCGCCACCGCGAGGTTCGCACCCGGCGTCGCCCATGACGGCGCTCCCTCGGTGCTCGGGGGCGGGGTCCTGCTCGAGACCGGGGAGGGGAGCGACTTCGCCGCGCCTTCGGCGCCGTGCGACCTCGAGGCGCTGCTCGCGGCGGCGGGCGCGATCGGCGCCTCGCTGCGCGAGTCCCTGGCGGTGAGTTTTTTGTTTTTTTTCTTCTTCTTCGTCTCCTCGCGCCAAAGATGCTCCGTAAAACTTATTAAATATACAACGACTCGGAAAGCTGAAAGGCTTCCGGCTTGGGAAAAAACCTTCTTTTACTCTGAGGCCTGCCCTTTCTTTTTCTTTGCCCCCTCCCTTCTTCATCCAATGTCCTTCTTCTTCTTCCTCCTCTCCTTTTTCTTCTCACGGCCCCCGCGGTCCTCCAATGTGACACCCACTCACGAAACAAAAACACGAATAAACAGGACGACGGCAAGAAGGGAGGCTCCGAGGACCTCCTCCGCGACGTGACGAAGGCCGCGGCGAGGGCGCTCTCGAGGGCCAGGGGCGCGCTCGCGGCCCTCGAGAAGAACGCGGCCCGGTCTCTCGACGCGGACGCGACGAGGCACCGCGCGGACCTTCTCGTCGCCAACCTGCACCTGATCGAGCCCGGGGCCGCCTCCGTTGAGGTCGACTGCTGGGAGACGGGGGCGAAGGTGGTGCTCGACCTGACCGAGGGGAGCTCGAAGGCCCCCTCCTCCGGTCGGCCCGCGCTGCTCGACCCCCCGGACCTCGCGGCGCTCCTCTACCGCAACGCCCGCAAGCAACGGCGCGCCGAGGAGGGGACGGCCCCGAGGAGGGCGCAGGCCGAGGAGGCGATCGCGCGGCTCGAGGGGGCCGAGGCGCGGCTCGCGGAGATCGCCGCGGGCTCGTCGGTGTCGCCGGCGCCGGCGTCGCCGTCCTCCGAGGGAGGAGGAGGAGGGGCCGAGGACGCCTCGCGGCCCCCCTCGGCGGACCTGTTGCTGTCGATCAGGGACGAGCTCGTCGCCTGGGGCCACATGAAGCCCCCCAGGGACGCCGCGGCGGCCACGAGGGCGGCCGCGAGGGCGCGCAAGGCCGACAAGAAGAAGGGCGGCGGCGCCGGCGGCGGCGACGGGAGGCAAGGGAGCGGGGAGGCGTCTTGGAACTCCCTCCCTTCCTCCCCGTCCCAGCAGGGCGGCAGCCGCAGCGGCAGCACTGCCGCAGCCTCCAGGAAGCCCTTTCGCCGCTTCGTGTCCCCCGGAGGCTTCGAGGTCCTCGTCGGCCGCAGCAACCGCGAGAACGACGAGCTGTCGCTGCGCGTCGCGTCGCCGGGCGACGTGTGGCTGCACGCGCGCGGCGTGCCCGGCTCGCACGCCGTGCTCCGAGTGCCCTCCTCCTCTTCCTCGGCCTCTCCTTCCTCTTCCTCTTCGCCCGCCTCTTCGGAGGGCCTCCCGCCGGCCGAGGACCTGGAGTTCGCCGCAGCGCTCGCGGCGTTCTTCTCCAAGGCCAGGGACGGCGGCAAGGTGGCCGTCACGTTCACCCGGGCGCGCAACGTCAGGAAGCCCCGGGGCGCCCCCGCGGGGCTCGTGACCCTGATGAGCGAGAAGGTGGTCTCGGTGAGGCCCGACTCCGTCGCTTCGGTGGTCGCCGCTGCTGCTTCGGGCGGCGCGTCGGAGGTGAGCGGGAGCGAGAGCGAAGGGGAGGTCGCTTGAAGAGAGAGAGAGAGCGAGAGAGAGAGAGAGAGAGAGAGAGAGAGAGAGATTGAGCGCGCGGGAGAGGACACGAAAACCATGTAAAAAGAGAAAAGAAGTCAAACAATTTCTACAGTATTTTTTCTATCCGTCTCTTCTCGCTAGTCGCGCTTCGCCCGCGACGACGAAGCCGCTGCTGGCCCGGCGCGGCGAGGATGAAGAGCCTTCGCCGTCGAAGTCAGACCTTGCTGCTCCTCCCGTTCTCCTCCTCCTTCTTCGAGGCTCCCAAACCACATCCTCAGGTTGAGATAGGCGAACGCCGCGAAGAAGAACAACGAGCAGTAGCTGGTTATCGCGGCGTCCCAGAGCCAGGGCAGCGACGCCGGAGGCCGCACCATGGCGTGGCAGGCATGGAGGACGAGGGCGCCCGCGACGGCCGCGGCGGGGCCGAGCCGCAGGGCGAGCTCGGTCTCCGTCCTCCGTGTGCCTCGCCGCCGCCGCCGCCGCCGCCGCCGCCGCTCCGGCGCCCCTCCCGCCCCCCTGGCGGGCCTCGACGCCACGACGGCCCCGATCCAGAGCACCAGGCACCCGGCGTACGACCACGCGAGGCCGTCCCTGCGCAGCAGGGGCCACATGGAGAAGCAGCCCGCGACGGGGAGCCAGGAGGCGAGGAAGCGCTCCGAGGGAGGGGCGGAGAGGCGGCGGGAGAGGGAGCTCGTCGCCGTCGCCGCCTTCTTCTCCTGCTTCCGCTCGTCGTCCTCCTCCTCCTCCTCCTCCTCCTCCTCCTCCACCTCCCCCTCCTCGCTCCCCAGCGCCAGAAGCGACACGGGCAGCAGCGGCAGCAGGATAGACTTCTCGTGGACCTGGTACGAGAACAGGAAGAAGGCCAGCGAAGAGCACGCCATGCAGTAGAGCATGCCCCTCTTCGAGGGCCTCAGTATCTGGTGCAGCGTCGAGGGGAAGGCCGCGATGAGGGTCAGCGCCGCCGCCATCCTCGCGAGCTGCTCCCTGGAGAAGCGGCGCTTCCACCCGAAGAGGGGGTGCGAGGCGCACCAGAAGTTGGCGACGTAGTCCTCGAAGATCCCGCGCTGGACGGGGGCCAGCCGCGAGAGCACGGCGAGCGCGCCCGCGGCGCGCGGGAGGCCCCTTTCGTCCTTGGGGACGACGGGCCACCAGAGGGCGAGCATCGTCAGGGCGACGGCGAGGCCCAGGGCCGCGGCGCGGAGCCCGGCTCGGAGCAAGAACGGGAGCAGAGAGGGCGAGGGAGCGGGGGGAGGAGGAGGGGCGTCTCCTTCCCTGCGGTTGCTTCCCGCCGACGAGGGAGACCTCGCCCCCTTCGTCTTCTCGCCCTTCGCCGGCCCCGCCGCCGCCCTCCTCGCCGACTCCAGGCACCTCCCCAGCAGGTGACCGAAGAACGCCGGCGCGAAGAAAAGGGCCATCTGCTTGTGGTTGAGCGCGCAGGTGAACAGGACGGAACCGAGAATCCTCCAGTCGGAGGCGGCGGCGGCGGCAGCGGCCGCGGAGAGGCCGAGGCCGAGGCCGTTGAACTGGAAGTGGCCGTGGTCGACGAGGACGAGGGCCGGCTGGAGGAGCACGGCCGCCGCGGGCCAGAGCAGAGACTGCACCCTCCGCCGCCGCTGCTGCTGCTGCTGCTGCCGTTGCCGCTGCTCCTGCTGCTGCTGCTCTCCCCGTCCCTTTCCCTCTTCTCTGCTGCCGCCCCGCTGCTGCTGCTCCTTCTTCTTCTTCCCCTTCCCACCCGAGGAGCGCGGCGGCGACGACGGCGAAGAAGAGAAGACGAGGAGCGCCGCCAGCGCGCAGGGGAACCACACGACCGCGTCCGAGGCCAGCACGGCCGCGCGCATCGCCAGCTTGGACCCGGGGCTCTCGAAGCCCCTCGACTCCCGCGTCAGGGCCAGCGCGCGGCCCCTCTCGCCCTCGGGGAGCAGGAGCGCGGTCAGCAGCTTGCCGTGCAGCCACGACTGGTAGCCCGAGAGCGGCGGGTAGTCGAGCCCCCACCAGGAGAGGTCGTTGCGCGTGGAGTTGACGTACCAATCCGAGGGCTCCAGGTGGATGGCGAGCTCCATCCAGTGCCGCTGCGCCTCGAAGTCGCCGTACCTGGGCGGGTCGGCCGCGCCCGAGTACGGGCCCAGGCCGACGCTGACCCGCAGGGCCAAAGCGAGGGCGACGACGAGAGCGAGCATTTTCTTCCTTCCGCCGCCGCTTCCGCTTCCGCCACCAGCGACGAGGATGCTGCTGTCGCGAGATGCGCGCCGGGACCCGCGCCGGGGATGTGGAAACAAAAATCTGCTTCTTCGGGGGGGTGGGGGGTGGGGGCAACGGCGCCGGATCGTCGGCGTCGTCGCTCGCTCGCTCCCGCGCTGGCTTCCCTCCGGCTTTAGCTTTCCCCTTTCTTCTTCTTCTTCTTCCTTGATTTCTCGTAGCTTTGAGGGATGCTTTTGAGAACCGAGGGAGAGAGAACGAAGGAGAGGACGAGAAGTAGAGAACGAAGGAGAGAAAGAAACGTCGCGGCAGAATGCCAGTTTTTTTTCTTCGTCTTTTCTGAAATGAACCCTTCCCTCCGATCTTCATAAATTTTCCTCGTCGTCTCGCTCTTCTTCTCTTCTCGCCACCTCTTCTCCCCTGCTTCTCTTCTTCTGCCTTTGCGACCTCGCCAGAGACAAAGAACACAGTGTCATTGAGGCTCACGCGCACCAAGCGCAAGAGAGAGGCCCGTAGGGCAGGTGTTCTCCAGAGCCGCAAAAACAAGAAAACGCCCTCTCCATCGACTGCCGTGCTCTTCCGTCGCTCTTCGCTCTTTGTCGCCGTCGCCGCAAGATGGGCGACCGCGGTGGTCGCAGCGGCGGTCGCGGAGGAGGTCGCGGCGCACCTCCTCCTCCCCCGGTCCTGATGCTCCTGCGCCGAGGCGGCAGCCACAGTGCCGCGGGAGCGTCGTCGGGCGCGTCGGCCGCGTCCGTCGCGGCCCCGAGACCAGTCAACCTCCCATCGATGAGAAAGGTAAAAAAAATGAGACGATTGGCCATCGACGATTCCGCTTCCCTTCTTTCTCTTTCTCTCACGCTCGAAGCCCCAAACCCACTTGAAACAAACTTCGACAGGAGACTCTGGCCCTGAACAAGACCTCGAGCGGCGCGGGAAACGGAGGCCCTGGCAGCAGCGTGACTGGCGGGCAAACGGGTTGGGCGACAGAGCATCAGCAACAGACCCCGTCTTCTTCTTCGTCTTCTTCGACCTCCTCTTCAGCTGCCGCCACCACCACCACGAATGCTCCTCCTACTCCAGCGAGGTGGCAGCAGCAGCAGCAGCAGCAGCAGCCCGCCGGGGGCACGGCATCACATGCCTCTGCGCGACTCGGGGGAGGCGCCGGAGGCGGCTTCCGGGCCGCGGCGGCGGGAGCCCTCCTGCCGCCGCCGGCCCCGGCCGGCGGGGCCCCGGCCTCCCGCGGTCCCCTCGACCAGCGCGACTTCCCCTCGCTCGGCCGCGGCGCCTCTTCCGACGTCGCGGGGGGCGGCAACGCCGACACGCGGCACCCTTCCTCGACCTCGTCGTCGTGGCGCGGGGGCGTGATTGACGGAGCGGCTCCGTCGCCGCCGCCGCCGTCGTCGTCGTCGTCGTCGTCGTCGCTGTTGCGTGCCGGCGGCGGCGTCGGTCCCGCGACCGACGCCGTCGCCGCCCCTTCTGCTCTTTCGCGCTCGCGCGTGCTGGACGCCCTCGCTCCGGACGTGGGAGCCGCGAGCGCCGCGGCCTGGGACGAGGACGAGCGTGCCCCGTCGTGGGAGTTCACTTCGAGCTCCAACGGCAACGGCTTCGGAGGCTTCGGAGGCGGCGGCGGCGGCCGCAACGGGAGACGCGGCGGCGACCGCGGCGACCGCGGCGACCGCGTGGGGCGAGGAGGGGGACGAGGAGGAGGAGGAGGAGGAGGCGGCAGGAGCGACTTTAGTCTCAACGGCACCAACTCGCACAATCGTTACCGAGATGGACGCGACCGAGGGCGCTGGGCAGCAGAACAAGAAGAGATCGCCGCGACGGCAGCAGCAGCTGCAGCTGCAACTGCAACTGCCGCAGCAGCAGCAGCAGCTGCAACTGAAGCCGCAGCAGCAGCGGCCACTGCTCGCGAGAAAGAAGAAAATGACGAAAGAGGAGAAGAAGAAGCAGAGGAAGCCCTCTTCCCTCCTTCGCCGTCGAGAGGACCAGCCGAAGCGCCTCCTCCTGCTGCTGCTCCAGCGGAGGAGCCCCCTCGACCGCACGAAGACCCGGAGAGGGACGCCTTCCTCGAGGAGCTCGACCGCGTCGCTGCCGCCCAGGCGGCGGAGCGCACGCGGCGGGAGCGGAAGCGGGGCGGCTTCGCCTCCGCCGCGGAGGCTCGGGCGGCAGCCACTGCCTCCGCGGCCCCTTATGCCGATGCTGCTGCTGGTCCTCCCCCTCCTTCTCGCCCGATGATGAGCGCTGTCGTCGCCGCGGGGAGGAGTGGCGCCGGTGGGCCCTTCCGTTCTTCCTCCTCGGCGGCGGCGGGAGCGGCGAGGCCTCCTTCGGCCGCCGCTCTCGGCACGCTGCCCCCGGCTGCCGCGGCAAAGGCCGCCGCGGCCAAAGCAGCAGCAGCAGCAGCGGCGGCAAGAGCTTCTGCCGCTGCAGCTTCCGCTGCTGCGGCTCCCTCTGAAGCTTCTCGGGGGGTCTCTTCGTCCTTCCTCGACATCAAGTCGAAGCTGACGATCGAAGGAGGAGAGTTTTCTTCTTCTTCCTCCTCCGAGCACTCTCATCGAGCTGCTTCTTCCGCCTTGCCGCCTCCGGCCCGCGCCCCGCTCTCCGCGCTCGAGCAGGACTACGAGCGCGACGCCCTGCTGGCGGCGGAGGAGCGGGCCCGCAGGGACGCCGCGGCGGAGAAGCTGCGGGAGCTTGAGGAGAGGCTCGAGACGAAGAGGCTGCTGCTGGAAAGGGAGCGGGGGGAAGCAGCAGCGGCGGCGTTAGCAGCAGCAGCAGCAGCTGCCGCGCCTCTCCAGTCTGCGCTGCTGGGGCCGGCAGACTCTGCCGTCTCTTGGAACCCGCACGCGGCGGCGGAGCAGCAGCGGTTGCCTCACTCTGTCTTCGACGCGTTCAACGCTTCGACCGCCGCCGCTGCCTCTGCCGCCGCCGCAGCAGCCTCCACCGCCCTCTCCTCCGCTCCGCTTCCGGATCCTTCTTCCTCTTCTTCTTCTTCTTCTTCCTCCGCTGGTTCTCTGCAGTGGTCCCACGACCTGAGGGGGCACCAGCAAGGAGGGGGGAGCAGCTCGCTCTTCCCGGGCGGAACCTGGGGAGCTTCGTCGACGTTGGCGACGGCGACGCCAGCGACGGCGGCGACGGCGGCAGCAGCTCCCGGGGCCGCCGCAGTCGCCGCCCCGGGACTCGACTCGCTCTTTTCGGCCCGGGCTTCGTCGGCCGCCGCAGAAGAGGAGGCCGCTGCCGCCGCGGCGGCCTCTTCCGTGGCCGCCGCGGCCCTGGAACCGCCCCCGGAGCAAGGCGGCGGGATCGGAGGAGGAGGAGGAAGAGGAGTAGGAGGGAGCTTTCAACAGTCTGCGTTTCTGATGCCGCCACCGCCGCCGCCGCCGCCACAGCAGCACCTGCATCACCAGCAGCACCACCAGCAGCAGCACCACCACTATTATCAGCAGCAGCAATACCAGCAGCAGGGTTACGGGGGTGGTGGCGGCTTCCACCCGCCTCCTCCGCAGCAGCACTGGCAACAGCAGCCTTCGCAGCAGCAGCGGCAGCAGCAGCAGCGGCAGCAGCAGCAGCAGGGGCAGCAGAGGCAAGAGACCCCTCCGCCTCTCCCGCCTCCTCCCTCTTTTCCCCCTCCTCCTCCTCGCGCGAACGAAGGGGAAGGAGCAGGAGCAGCGGCACCATTCGCGGATCGAGCGGCTGGTCCCTCGCCCTCGAGGTCCCGCGGGAGGCGCTCTCGCGGGAGCGGCAACGGCGGCGGCGGCGGAGGGACCTTTGGCGGCGGCGGCGGCGGCTGGAGGGGAGGAGGAGAGAGCCGCCCTTGAAGAGGAGAAAGAGAGAGCGCGTGCGAGAGAGAGAGTTGTGCTTTGCCCCTTGCTCTTTGATGTCATTTACACTTTGTATATTACCCCGCGCGCAATGTGCGCGAGCGTGTTTGAGCTCCGGTAGTCTTGAGGTCGGGTCGGGGGGGAGAGGGAGATAGAGAGGCAGAGAGAGAGGAAAGGAGGAAAAAGGGAGCGGGCCTCTCTCACTCGTTCTCATTCTTCTCGCCCTCTTTTCAAGAGTCCTTTGCTTCAGAAGAAGAGAAGAAAACGCGTTCTTTCTTCGCTTCTTTCCTCTTCTTTTCAGAAGCTCACGCCATGCGCTCGCTCGCGCGTCTGGGCCTGTCGGCTTTGCGGGTGCGTTTTAAGAGAGCGCGAGCTTTCGCCGGCGACGGAACGAGCGAGAGAACCAGATGATTGAGTTTCGCCTCTCGATGCTCGACCTAAAAAAAACTGATGCAACCTGACGTTTTTCTTTCCCTTCATCCTCTCTCTCTTTCAACAAAAAACAGGCCTCGCGCGCCGAGATGCAGCAGCGCACCTTCTCGTCGGCGCAGACGGTATGAGAAAGGAAGAGAGAAAGAGGCGAAGGCACAAGTGGGAGCGAGAAAGAAACAAGAATGGAGCGGCGCCGAGCGGCGCCGAGCGCCGCCGCCGCTTCGTTTGCTCTCTGTGTTTTTCGCGTTGCGCAAAGCCCGCTCGCTGCTCCACTCTTCCGCATTCCAGCATACCCCGGCGATGTGTCCAATCAACATGCCTCTCTTGTGACGGGGATGCGCCCCCAAAACGACGCCATCGTTGCCTCAGATGGGCGTCAATGAAAGAAAAAAAACGGAACAAAAAAAAAGCTCCTTGCGATCGCTCTCTTCTTCTTTCTTTCTTCTTCTCACCCTCGACCTCAACAAAAACACCTCTGCCCTTCCGTTCTTCCAGATGACCGTCCGCGACGCCCTCAACTCCGCCCTCGACGAGGAGATGGAGCGCGACAAGGACGTGTTCGTCCTCGGCGAAGAAGTCGGCGAGTACCAGGGGGCCTACAAGATTACGCGCGGCCTCCTCGCCAAGCACGGCGGCGCGCGCGTGCTCGACACGCCGATCACGGAGGCTGGCTTCACGGGCATCGCCTCGGGGGCCGCGTTCGCGGGCCTGCGGCCCGTGTGCGAGTTCATGACGTGGAACTTTGCGATGCAGGCCATCGACCAGATCGTTAACTCCGCGGCCAAGACGCACTACATGTCGGCGGGCGCGATCTCGTGCCCGATCGTGTTCCGGGGCCCCAATGGCGCCGCGGCCGGCGTCGCGGCGCAGCACTCTCAGTGCTTCGCCGCCTGGTACTCGCACGTCCCCGGGCTCAAGGTGCTCGCCCCCTACGACTCGGAGGACGCGCGCGGGCTGATGAAGGCCGCGATCCGGGACCCGGACCCGGTCATCTTCCTCGAGAACGAGATCCTCTACGGCGAGGCGTTCGCCGTCTCGCCCGCGGTGCTCGACCGCGACTTCACGCTTCCCATCGGCAAGGCCAAGACGATGCGTGAGGGGACCGACGTGACGTTGGTCGCGTTCGGGAAGATGGTCGGGTACTGTCTGAAGGCCGCCGACGCCCTGGCTGCCAGCGGAATCTCGGCCGAGGTCATCAACCTGCGGTCGCTCAGGCCGCTTGACCGCGGCGCGATCGCCGCGTCGGTCGCCAAGACGCACCGGCTCGTGTCCGTGGAGGAAGGGTGGCCACAGTGCGGCGTCGGCTCCGAGGTGATCGCGGCGGCCGTCGAGGACTGCTTCGACTCGCTGGACGCCGCCCCCGAGAGGGTGACGGGCGTGGACGTGCCGATGCCGTACGCCGAGGCGCTGGAGAAGGCGGCGCTGCCAACGGTCGAGGACGTCGTCGCCGTCGCGCGGCGGGTGGTCGGCAACTGAGGAGGAGGAAGGACGGAAATGAAGACGTGAGAAACTTTTGCGTTTCTTTATTGATGTTCTTCCTCTTCTTCCTTTTGTTTTTTCGTTCCATTCTTTGATGCCTGTGTGAGGAAAAAGAGAGAGAGGCAGAGAGAGGAAAGATAGGAAGAGGCGGAGAGAGAGAGAGGAGAGAGAGGTGGAGAGAGAGAGAGTGAGTCTGGGTCGAGTTTTTTTTGATGAGAAACACGCTTGCTCCGGCACTATTTTTCGTCTCCACCGAAAGACAGGAGAGAGAGAGAGAGGCTTTTCTCGCTTCCTCTCTCTCGGCTTTCTTTTTTCTCCTTCTCTCCATCCAACAGCACGACAGGGCGTCCATCATGGAGCCCTTGCTCGGGATAGATTTCGACGGGGCGCCGCCGCACAGGTGCGTGTCTAGCTGGAAGAAGAAAGAAAGAAAGAAGGAAGGAAGGAAAGAGGCATGAGGAAATGAGGCTCACGAAAAGCGACGGACGGCGGCCGTCTCATTGCTTCCAAAACGCCTCTTTCTTTCTGTATCTCTTCGCGTTTCCGCCTTTTTTTCTCTCTTTCTCTCTCTCGCCCGGCGTGCGAGGATCTACATTGAATCATACTCCATGGAATCAGATTCGCAAACAAAGGCATCGCGAGAGAGAAAGGAAGAGGGAGATGATCAGCAAGAGAGAAGGAAAAAAAACCAATGCTGACCTCGACGTCGCCTTTTTACTTCTTCGACCTTCTTCGACCTTCACCACCAAAAAGCACAGGCGCCGGCGCTCCACCCCCTTGCTCGCGGCCCCCTTCTACGCCGCCGGCAGCGCCGTGCGCTTCGCGCTCGAGCTGCTCCCGGCGCTGTTGGCCCTCTTCGCGGCCGGTGGAGCGGAGGCAAAGGCCAGGCTGCTCGGAGGCGGCGTCTCTCCCTCCTCGTCCTCGCCTTTCTCGCCGCCGCTCCCCGGCGTCCCGGCGGCCTCCTCTCTGCGCAAAAGGAGAAGCGGCCGAGGGGTCGTCCTCGGCCTCGCGGCGGCGGCGGCGGCGGCCAACGGCATCGCCAACCTCCTGCTCGACGCCGCGACGCGGAGGAAGGTCGCCGCCGTCGCCGAGGCGCGGGGGTACCCGGCCGAGGCGCTCGAGCGCGCCCGCGACCGCGCGGGGCGGCGCGTCGACCCCACGGCGCTGCTGTCGGCCAGGCGCGGGATGAGCGAGGACCTGGAGGGGGCCGGCATCGGGTACGGGAGCAGCGGCGGCGGCGGCGGCGAAAGTGGCGGCGGAGGAAGAGGGGGAGCGGCGGCGGCGGCGGCGGAGGCAGCGGAGGCAGCGGCGGAGGCGAGGGCCTCGGCAGAGGCGTCGTCCCCTCGGTCCCCGCCCTCGAACTCCCAGGCCCCGCCTCCCCCTTCTTCGCCCCTGCCCCCTTCCTCCCCTCCGGCGTACGCCCTCCGCCGCCCCCCGCTCCCTCCCCCTCCGAGGAACGCCTTCGGCGACCCCCTGGCGCTGCTGGTCCCGCCCCCCGTCGCGCGCTACCTGCGCTTCGCGCTCCCCGGCGGGCCCCGCCCGGCGCTGCGCCTCGCGCGCGCGACGCAGACGGGCGACTTCCGGTTCCGGATCGCGACCGGGCTCAGGCCCGACGAGGGGTGGAAGCGCGTGACGGCCACGCAGACGTGGAACGCGAGCGCGAGCACGCCCGGGTACTGCTGGGCGGCGTCGGTGTCGCTGGCGCCGGGGCTGTGGGTGCGGGGCTGGGACGCGCTGTGCGGTGAGTATGAGAGTTTTTCCCCTTCTTCTTCTTCTTCAAAGGAGAAGAAACCCCGGGAAAAAATCCTTCATCGAGGGAAAAAAACTAACGTCCCCCCCCTCCCCCCAAAAAAAAAAAAAAAACTCGATGAATTCTCGGAAAAACAGGAGGCCGAGGCCACATGTACTGGCGCCTCCTCGGGTCCCTGCCCCTGATCGACTCCGACGCCGCCGGCGCCGCGGCCTCCGCCGCCG